>Ga0208414_1002031_pt1 | contig 14120 bp, 16 predicted proteins | sample AntAceMetag02UKE_FD_184770 | JGI IMG/M metagenome (GOLD analysis project Ga0208414, IMG submission 184770) | Saline lake microbial communities from Ace Lake, Antarctica - Antarctic Ace Lake Metagenome 02UKE (SPAdes) (version 2) | ecosystem: Environmental > Aquatic > Non-marine Saline and... | reverse complement strand
GCGGCAGCCATGTCGCCAGCCAACACTTCTTTGTGTCCCAAAGCCATACCGCCAGCGCTGGCCACTGCCAACAATTGCAAAAATTCGCGACGTCCTATGCTCATACGAATATCCCTTATTAATTGATTACTGATATTTAAAATTTAAAAATGGTCGAGGTGTTTACCCTCGACCATTGACCAAACTGGCACGCCGCTGCTATGGCCGCCACTGCCCTATTATGTGGCGCTGTTAATTCGCGTTAACAGGCGACTGTGGATCTAACAACAAGGCCATCACGTGCTTAATTTGCTCAGCGTCCAAGATGCCGTTGTGACCAACGCGCGGCATATTTGTACATGCGCTGTAAGCACGCGCGTTCCACAACTTGCCCCATGTGTACTCCACAATGGCTTTGGACTCTTTAGAGGCTGGATCGCTAACACCGCGTAGTTTGCCGTAGTTGTACAAACTGGGGCCCAAGTTACCGTAAGAGACTTGCGCTTTGTCGATTTGGTGGCAGTTGTAGCAATTACCGCCGTTTGTTGAGCCAGCCTTGTCTTTCCATGTAAGACCTTTGCCGCTGGCTGCGATTTTTTCACCTTTTGCCCAATCACCCAAATACTTGCCATCAGCAGGCCACTGGATGGTTTTCATTTGTGCGTCTTGTATGGCTTGTGCCATGTCAGCGTTCAACGGTTGACCAGCGACATCGGCTGCGCTGCACAAACGATTGGCTTCGTCTTGCTGCAAGCGATCAACTGTTGCAATACCTTTGCTTTTAAAGGAAGTCTGAACAACTTTTGCCGTCAGCTTGTCGGCATCGGCACTGGATATGGTGGTTGACATACAACCAGAGAGCAGCAAAGCGCTGACTGCCAGCGTGAGATGAATGTATTTTTTCATGAGTATGGCTCCTTATCGCTTGATAGCTGGTGCGATGCTAACTGCACCGGTCGCGTTAACGCCCATGTACACACCCAATGCAATGGTGGCATCGCTGGCGTACTTTGGCTCTGGGAAACGTTGCTGACGGTAGCAGTCGTTCAAGCGCTTTTGCATGGGCCACATTTGACCATTGCCTACACGGTAAGCAGGCCATGCTGCGAAACCAATACCGTCGCCTGGGTTACCAGTGAGGTTGGGCAAGCCTTGCAATCGAATGCGTTTATTGTCTTCATCGTGGCATGTGGCACATGCAAAGTCGTGGGGGCCTGCCCGCATGAAGAACAATCGCTTGCCGACTTCATACATTTCGCGCTCTTTTGCGTGTGCTTGTGAGATGTTTATTTTTAATTCACGTGATTGGCCAGATACATAAGTGGCCAAATCGCGCAGCGTTTCTTGTTCGCCTTTGCCATAACTGGTGGCAGCCAACTTGGCGGCGTCAAAGCCTTGCAACGTTTCCATGCAGGTCACCAAGCGAGACTCTAAATCTTGCACACGTGCAGTGTCTGCAAAAAACTTGGGCAGTTCAACGAATGCACCTTTGATGACGCCCGGGCCTTTGCCCAAGTCACAGGCTTCTAGCGTGGCTTGCTTAGGACCGCGAGGCGTGGTCCACAACTCTTCGCCGGCCATTTCAAATAATTCAGCGGGATTGCCGTCTTGCAGCATTTCGCGGTATTTCGCTATGCCTTCTTCAATTGCGTCTGCCTGTGCAGAGGCCATAAAGCCAGACGCGAGTAGCGCTATTAGGGCTATGTTGCTTTTCATCATGAGTCTCCTTATTCTTAGTAAAAAGGCCAAGGTGATTAACCTCGGCCTGGATGCTTGCCTCAATTAAGAGACAGTGACCTCGTCAGAACGGCTGTCGCCTTCGTTGTCTTTCCAGCTCACCACGACTTTGTCACCAGCAGCGCCGCCCGCAAAACTGAATGCCAAGTAAGGGTTTTGCGATACGGCAGATCCCCACTGAGCACTCAAGACAACCTTGCCGTTGTGGGTTGCTGTTACTTCGCTGATGAAGTGTGCAGGAATGGCCTTGCCAGACGAGTCTTTACGCTGACCGCCTTCCATGATGTGTGCCATCAAAGCGCGTACGGTTGTGACACCGTTGTCTGCTTTTGCACGAATACGCATTGGACGTCCCATGTGACTTACTCCTAATTCAATATGTATGGTTGTGTTGTGATGGTGTGAAGGGCGAATTAACCGCCGCAACCACCCAGTGTCACTTTGGTTTCTTTAGAGGCAGCAAACAACTTGCCGTCGGCCTTCACCACCACCGTGATGTTAGAGGTTTGACCCATCTTTAAACGTGTTTGAACATCGGCTTTGGTACCGGCAGGTATAGAAAAACCTGCGGCCAATGGGGACGGGTTCTTTTCAACCAAAAACCATATGTCGGTGGTGTTGGGTATGTTGCTGATAGCACCAACAGGCACAACAGCGCCGTTTTCGGCGATGTCTGGTGTCACCACTTGAATGTCTCCACTTGCAGCAGGCGAGCCGCCTAGTGCATTGATGGCTTCGGCGTAGCTCTTGGTTGCGAAACCCGGACGGGACTCAGCAGCTTGAGCTTGGGTAATGATGCCCAGTGACACCAAGGTGCTCAAAGCACCTGCGGTTTTAATCACTTGGCGACGTGTCGTGTCCATATAAGCTCCTTAAAAAATTGCGTTGGAACACAGGTTTGACCTCAGTCCTTAGACCAATACCGCATCGGCATCGGCATCAGTTTAAAAGGCTTTGGTAGAAAAATGATCAATAGGCTGTAACGTTGACAAGACAAGTTGGCCAACATCTAATCACTGAAAGGATGTTGTGTAGACCTGACTAAGTTGACTGCACACACGCCGACTTAGCGTTCCATGACACAGCTCACAACTTGTATCCGTCTATGCGTTATATCTTATATGGCTTTGAACCAGCTCCTATAGGGTTGATACCAGTTGGAACATGTTTTCGAAAAAAAATGATGCGAGATTATCCTCGCACCGCGAACTTTATACACCTATAGATTTACTGCGCACCGTCTGCGATCCACTTCGCCATCAGTGCAGCATTTTCTTTGCTTAACTGGGATTGCGCGGGCATAGGCACACTCCCCCAGACACCGACCCCACCACTGAGAATTTTGGCACTCAAATAGTCAACCGCGTTGGCTTGACCTGCGTACTTGCTAGCCACTTCAGCAAACCCTGGGCCAAGCATTTTGTTGACCATGCCGTGGCAAGCCGTACAGGAGTTGTTGGCTAGCAACGCTTTAACGTCTTGCCCACCGGATACTTTGGGGGCGACAGGCATACCCAGCAGCTGTTTGCGCGCCTGCTCCAAGGTTTTTGGCGCAGGCTCAGTCGTAATGGCACCACGAACAGGGCCAATGTGACGGTTTTGTTCATTGTTGTTCCCGTGCGCATCACGGGCAAAATCAGGCAAAAATGAGCCCAGAGTCAGCTCTGTGGCGCAGTTGCTCATACAGGCTGTGTTGGTCACATCACCCTTGGCGTTGATGTCCCATAAAGGCTTGAAGAATGTCATGCCGTTGCGGTTGGGCATGCGATTCTGCACTTGCGCCATGTTGTCATTGCTCAGCACGTAGTCGGCAGGCACCACATCTGACAAATTCAATATGTATGCCAATACCGCGTACACGTCGTCCGTCGGCAACGACTTTGGCGCGTTCCAAGGCATGGCGCGGTTGATGTAGTCCCACAAAGTGGACACTGTTGACACTTTCATCATGGTGGAGCGCTGTGGGTAATTTTTACCTGGCAACAGGTTGCCCACATGGCCCGTTTCTATGTCTTTTTGGGTGGTACCGCCAATAATAGGCGTAAACACCTCGTTGGACTCGCCAAACACGCCGTGGCACGAAGCACACTTAGCCTCCCACACTTCAATGCCGCGATCCACGGAGCCAGACCCAGCCGGGAGGCCTTTAAAGTCTGGGCGAACATCTATGTCCCAAGCTGCCACTTCGGCTGATGTGGCATCACGGCCAATATCATTCCAAGGTGTGGCAGCAAGGACTTGGCTTGCGCTGACCATCAACAAGCAGGCTGCAGCGGATACACGCATGAGAGACACCGCCAGGTTTAACGATTGGTTTTGCATTAGTACACCTGCACGTTTGATACTTCACCGTTTTCAGAGACTTTCCAAGACTGAATGGCGTTGTTGTGATAAATGGATCGGGTGCCACGCACTGCGCGCAGCTGGTTGATTTTGGGTTGTACGTAGCCTGTATTGTCAATGGCACGGCTTTGCAAAATAGCCGGCTTGCCGTCCCATACCCAGTCAATGTTGAATCGGGTTAACGCTTTGTTTTGCACTGGGCCTTCCAGCCTGGCGGTGCGCCAGTTACGCCCACCGTCCATGGATACATCCACGCGCTTGATATCGCCACGACCCGACCAGGCCAAGCCCGTGACGTTGTAGTAACCCTTGTCTAGAATCGTCTGGCCGCCAGAAGGCGTGGTGATGACGCTTTTAGCCTCCTGCAAAGAGGTGTACTGGCGGTGTTGGCCGTTAGGCTGCAAATCAATGTAGTGCACAGACTCGTCTTTGGTAGCCCAAGGCTGGTCGCCCACTTCAATGCGGCGCAAGTACTTCACCCAACTGACGCCTTGTGCACCCGGTACAACCAAGCGCAGCGGGTAGCCGTTTTCTGGGCGCAGCATTTCGCCGTTCATGCCCCAAGCAACCATCACGTCGTCCATGGCTCGGTCCATGGGAACGGTGCGGGTCATACTGGAGCCATCTGCGCCCTCAGCCAAGACAAACTTGGCCTTCTTTTTGTCGACTCCACACATGTCCAGAACTGTGGACAGCAACACCCCCGTGTACTCTGAGCAGCTGATCATACCGTGCGTGTACTGCACAGTTGGCAACGCGACATTCCCCCACTCAGGGCCAGTGTTGGCGCCGCACTCAATAAAGTGTATGCGTGACACGCTTGGCAAGCGCATCAAATCGTCCATGGTGAACACACGCTCGCGCTGCACCAAACCATTGACCATCAAGCGGTGTTTGGAAGGGTCAATATCCCACCAGCCTTGGTGGTGGCGCTCAAAGTGCAACCCACTTGGTGTGATGATCCCAAACAGACCTTGAAGCGGGCAAAAACTGACTGATGATTGCGGTACGCGTGTCAAACCAGGGCTTTCGCGGCGCTGCAAACTACGCTCCCACTTGCTTGGCATGCCATATGTGCTGGCGCTGACGCCTTGACCCAAACCCGTTGTGTGCTCGGGTAAGTCCAAAATGGCGCTCTCACCGCCCGCAGCCACCGCTGCTTTGGTACCAGCAGCCACGCCGGCGCCCATGGCCAACGCTTTGCCCATAAAGCTGCGTCTGGCCTTGCGGGCAGTTTCTAGACCCGCGCAGGACAGGTGATTTTCGGGGGCCGGAACAACGCGGCCAATGGTGTGATCTAAGTTGTTGCCAACAGGCACATTCAATTCAGGATTAAAGCTCATACTTCCTCTTTTTGCTTATACAAAGCGCGGGCAATACCGCAACAAACCCACTCAAAAAACTCAAGCGAACGCGTGTATGTCGCCCTGTTTGCGTGCATCCATGCGACTGTCAAATTGCACAGAAATTGAACGGCACAGCTCTACAAACAAAGGCTCTGCTACCCGGTAGAAAATTTGAGTACCATCACGCCGCTTCGACAACAAACCGGCTTGGTACATCAAACCCAAGTGCCTAGACACGTTGGCCTGCAACAACCCAGTGGCGCGAATGATGTCGTTCACACATTTTTCTTCGTGGCAAATGACATGCAATATTTTCAAGCGCGTGGGTTCGCCCAACACGCTGAAATAGCGTGCCGTGGATTCGAATACCTCGTTGAGTTCTTGCACAGTGTCACCTTTATTAATAAGTATACAAGTATATTATTGATTGCTGATATATAAATAAGTGTAAACCCCAGTTATCGACAACAGCTGACGAATGCCAGCGAAATGTGGGGTCACTTCAAACACAACAACATCTATCCCAATTGCACTGAAACCTCAGTCCCGCACATGAGACAATTCATGTCATGAAAACATACAACCTCATGGCCTTACGCTGGCCCATTCTTGCCATGACCTGTGTCTTGGTCGTATCAAATATTGCTGTGATGTACGCCATCAATGATTGGCTGACATGGGGTGCATTTACCTACCCACTGGTGTTTTTGGTGACCGACTTAACCAATCGCACTTTGGGTGCTACAGCAGCGCGCAAGGTTGCTTTGGTTGGTTTTGCCCTCGCTGTTGTGTTGTCTGTGTACTTGGCCACCCCCCAAATTGCGCTAGCCTCTGGTGCTGCATTTTTAACCGCACAGATGCTAGACATCACTGCCTTCAACCGTTTGCGTACTTTGTCGTGGTGGAAAGCGCCATTAATTGGCTCATTGCTCGCGTCAGTCATAGACACTGGCATCTTTTTCTACATCGCGTTTTACGGCTCAGATATGAATTGGCTAACACTCGCCGCCGGCGATTTGGCTATGAAATGCTTAATGGCTGTTATATTACTTCTACCTTATAAAGCTTTATTGCCACGCTTTGCTGCCGTGCCAGATGACTCAACTGCACGGCCTACCGCTTAAATACTGCTCATAAGAGCCCCTCCATGCACACACCGTTGACTCGCTTACGTTCTTTTATTGCACCACTGTGCGCAACGCTTTTACTCAGCGCTTGTGCCTCCAACTTCGGTTCAGTAGAGAGCAGCGACGCCAACGGAACTGTCAGTGCCTCACCAGCCGCCCGGGTAGCTGACGACTTTCCAATACCTGCAGGCTCTGGCATCGTGACTGACCAAACACTCATTTTGGGAAGCGGCGCCAACTGGACTGGGCGTCTGGTCATCACACTGAGCGGCGACACGCAATCAGCCTTTGTATTTTTTCGCGATCAAGGCAATGCCTTTGGTTGGGAGTTGGTTGCGTCTTCCTACGGCAAAGCAAGTCTGCTGACCTTTTCCAAAGGTCAGCGCTCTGCAACCGTTTATATAGAGTCCGGCTTTGCTGGTCCCACGGCAACCGTCACAGTGAGCCCGGTAGCGCCTAAAGGCATGTAGGGCACTCAGAGCATCAGGCACTTAGACCAGAAACGCCATAACAAGGCTGTCATCTGGCTGTCAAAACTTTGAATCGGCACACACACTGTTTGCAGTTGGTCGGTGTTAACTCCGAAAATTTGAGGCACACTGTAGGCTCATTTGCAACCTATTTGGAGCCTGCATGCCTCGAGCTAAAAACGCCTCTTTTGCAACACCCAGCACACATCAAAGCGCAGCCACAGCTGGCACGACCAGCGTAGCCGTTATTGGCGCCGGCATGTCTGGTGTGACCTGCGCGCGCACGCTGGCCCAAGCCGGCTACAGCGTGACACTGTTTGACAAAAGCAGAGGCGTAGGCGGACGCATGTCCACACGTCAATCAGCCTTCGGCAACTTTGACCACGGCACACAGTATTTCACTGTGCGCGACCCGCGCTTTACACAAGCATTGGCAACCACACCAGCAGCAGCCAAACGCTGGAGTGCCAACACTGTGCGTGTACTAGACGACACGGGCCATGTATTGAGTACCAACAACCGAACATCCGACTCCCACTGGGTGGGCGCGCCTGGCATGAATGGCTTGCTAAAAGCGTGGGTGTCTCCGCTGGGTGATAACAGCATTGCAGGTTCGCAAGTGCATCTGCAAAGTCGCGTCACCTTGCTGAACAAACAAGAGGGCCAGTGGACGCTGAACATAGAAGTCAGTGATGGCGAGCACACCAGCACGGCCCAAGCCAGCGGCTTTGACCAAGTGGTGCTGGCCATACCCAGCGACCAAGCCCAGACATTGCTGCGCGACAGCGGCCTGATGCCTACATGGCAAACTCAACTGGGCGACGTTGTCGTTGACCCCTGCTGGACACTCATGTTGGCCTACCCCAAAGCCAGCCAGCCAGGTCTGGCACATTTGGGGCCTCAGTGGAACGTGGCACGCAGCACCCACCACCGAATTTCTTGGATGGCACGCGAATCTAGCAAGCCCGGGCGCACCAGCATAGAACGCTGGACCGTGCAGGCCAATCCTGAGTGGTCACGCGAACACATCAACGACGCGCCCGAACGCGTGGTCGCTAAGTTGATCAAAGCGTTTGCCGAAGTCACAGGTATCAGGGTAGAACCCGGCCACGCTGTAGCCCACCGTTGGCTGTATGCACAAACCCGTACCCCCTTGGGCAGCAGCCACCTGTTTGACAAGCGTCAAGGTTTGGGCCTGTGCGGCGACTGGTGTTTGGGTAACCGCGTGGAAAACGCGTTTGTCTCAGGCCTGGAACTGGCTCTAGACATGGTTCAACCCGCCAAAGCGGTCAGCCCTGCCAAAGCCGTCAAGGCTAAAAAGCCAGCTAAACCTGCAACGTCTTAACACCAACGGTGTCAGGCTATGTGGGGCGGTTTGCGCCCTCGCCTACAGGCTTGTTGCACGCAGGCTCTTTGGTTGCAGCGCTGGCCTCTTGGCTGGACGCAAAAGCGCACAACGGGCGTTGGCTCGTGCGCATTGAGGACATTGACAGACCGCGATGCATACCCGGCGCTGACGCTGCCATGTTGGCGCAACTGGCCGCCTGCGGGCTAGTCTCGGATGGCGAGGTGGTGTGGCAAAGCCAGCGCGGGCACCTGTATGAGCAGGCTTTAAGTCGCCTACACCAACAGCAACTGACCTACGCTTGCAGTTGCTCACGACAAGACATTGCACGCGCCCTTAAACAACAAGGTGTGCAAACGGCCAGGCACCAAGCACTCATTTACCCCGGCACATGCCGCGAAGCCACGCCACACACAAACCATGTTGCATGGCGCTGCAAACTGCCAAGCCCTGGCCCAACCATTCAGTGGACAGACAGGCAATTGGGCCTACAGCAGCAAGACCTGTCGACGGACGTGGGTGACTTTGTCTTATGGCGTAAGGACCAACTGTGGGCTTACCAGCTGGCCGTTGTGGTGGACGATGCCGCGCAAGCCATCACGCATGTGGTGCGCGGCCACGACTTGGCAGACAACACCGCGCGACAAGTATGGCTGCAGCGCTGCTTGCAACTGCCCACACCAAGCTACTTGCACACGCCCTTGGTGGTTGGTGCCGATGGCGATAAGCTGAGCAAGCAACACGGCGCACAAGCGCTGGCGCTCGATACGCCAACCAAGGTGCATCTCGCCTTGCAACAAGCCGCCGCTCACTTGCATTTACCGAAGGCTCCTCATACCAATACCGCTGAGCAGCTGGGATGGTGGTGCAATGCGTGGCGTGCGTTGTATCCCGCTTAAACTCAGACCAGCTTGAATATGACTAGGCTTGGGCAACACCCACGCACCTACAATGCCTGCTGACCCCACACACATGCACCGCACTGCACAACCCTTTTATGTCTGATACCCCTGAACTCGACAACAACGCACCCGACAGGGATACAGCCGTTAGCGCCGTTCCACAAGTGGCTTTTCCAAAACGCATCAAAAGCTACGTGCTGCGTGCTGGCAGGACCACCACCGGCCAAGCCAAGGCCTTTGCAGCTTATGGCCCAGCTATCTTGCTGCCTTATAAAACGCAAGCGCTGAACGCCAATGAAGCATTTGGCCGCCAAGCGCCGCTTATTTTAGAAATTGGATTTGGGATGGGCGAGTCGACTGCTCACATCGCCAGCGTAAGACCCAACGACAATTTTTTATGCTGCGAAGTACATGCACCCGGTGTGGGCGCTCTGCTCAAACGGGCTGGCGAGCAAGCTATCACCAACATACGCATAGTGGCTCACGACGCTGTTGAGGTGCTGGACAATATGCTGCTTCCAGACCAGCTAGACGGTGTGCATATATTTTTCCCAGACCCCTGGCACAAAAAACGTCATAACAAACGCCGCCTCATACAAGCGCCGTTCGTGGCCAAACTAATGACACGCCTCAAACCTGGCGGCTACATACACTGCGCCACAGACTGGGAAGAATATGCTGCGCAAATACTAGACGTGCTGGGCAGTAACCCAGGCCTTGTGAACACGGCCGACGGCACAGCAACAACAGCTGCCGGGCGACCAGGTTACGCCAACAAACCAAGTTACCGCCCCTTAACCAAGTTTGAGAACAGAGGCATCAAACTCGGCCATGGCGTGTGGGATCTGGTGTTTAGCAAGATCTGACAACAAGCAACAGTTCAACAATAGGCAGTTCAGGCACGGGCATGTATCGCTGTTGACGCCATCAAGCCTGCCACACCCCCCAACCCTGCTCGCGCAGGCGAATACCCAAGTCAACTTCCATGTACTGGGCATCGCCATAAGGCATGGGGTTCAATGCCTCAAACACCTCGTACATCAAACGCTGGCCGTATTTAAAAGCAAATCGGTTGCTCATAATACCGGCCTTGTGCTGGTCAAAGCGCAGGTCAGGGTCTAGAAAAGTCATGCCCACATAGACGCAAGGCTTACCAGGCTGGTAGTGACCGTTGGCGCGCACAAACTTGGCCTCGCCCAAGACGCGCAGGTCTAGCTCAATGACGTACACGTTGTGGCGTTGTCTCATGCGTGCAAGCCTAACCCACAACTGAAGAGACACAACTGCAAGTCCAGAACTCAGGGTGCCAAGGCTCTGCTAAACTCATCCACTGATTTGAATGTCCGCCGCCGTAGTTCAACGGATAGAACGAGCGCCTCCTAAGCGCTAGATACAGGTTCGATTCCTGTCGGAGGCACCAGTTTATTTAAATATAGTCAATTAAATCAATAGGCTAATCTCCAAAAGTACCACTTGTTTAGGTAACTTTTAGGTAGATTGACATGACCAAGCTCAAAGTTGGTAGCATCACACTCATCGTGAACGGCTATTACATCAACAATGGCAAACCCTACTTCCAGCGTTCAGTCCCTTCGGATTTGCGCAAGCGGGTCGGCAAGTCCAAGATTTCAATCCCACTCAAACCAGAGCATGGGCACGTTGCTCTTCAGTGCCAACGGCTAAGCGATAGTTGGGCAGCGTTGTTCAAGGCGATGCGCAATGACCCAAATTTGACTCCAACTGAGGTTAAACAAGCTGCCATCTCCAAGCTCGCCCTGTTTGGGTTGAAAGCTGGGGACGGCAACGTTGCACTACCGATGTCCTATGGACACGAGGGGACTTTTAACCCAAGCGCCCACTTAGAGACTTTTGAGGATTCGATTGAGGACGACCTCCGAAGACGTGACCCGGTTGCCATTGCCGCCTATGAAGCGCTTAGAAAGCCAATGCCTGTCTTGTTGTCTGAAGCGTTTGCTATCTACTTAGACAACCACCAAAAAGGTAACGACCGAGCCTTTGAAGAATCGCAGTCTCAGCACTGGATAAAGTTTGTGATGCTAACAGGCGACATACCGCTAACCACCCTCACCAGAGAGCATGCAAAGGCTTACCGAGACCATAGGCTCAACACAGGGGTGAAGGCAGCAACGGTCAAACGAGAGCTAAACACGCTGGCGGCTATCGTCAATAAGGCGTTTGCTGAACTAACGATTAATCAGAAAAACCCCTTTGCGAACTTAACAATCCACAAGACTGAGACCAACATCAGCACCGCAAAGCAACCTTACAGCCGTGCAGAGATAACAAAGCTGGTCAGTCAGGCTCTGACACTAAATGACGAGCGCCGAAGGATTGTGATTGTCTTAGCCCTAACTGGGGCACGGCTGGCAGAAATCGTGGGACTGAGAAGGCAGGATGTAGACCTGTCGAGTCAATCCATTCGCATCGTTTCTCACCCGTCTCGCTCACTCAAAACACTTGCATCTCAGAGGAGCGTCCCGCTACTACTACCAGCATTCGCAGCACTCAAAGACCAACTTTCAGCGCATGATGATGATTTTGTGTTCCCAACCTATGCCGCCAAAACCGACGTTAAGAGTGATAGCGCTTCAGCCGCTTTAAACAAGTGGGCAAAGACTATTGTGAGTGCTCCCAACAGAACGATGCACTCCTTCAGACATACGCTACGAGACCAGCTCAGGGCGGTTAACTGCCCCAACGAAGTCAGCAAAGCTATTGGTGGTTGGTCAGACGGGAATGATGTGTCTAGTGGCTATGGACTTGGGTACGAGCTAGATGTGAAACGCAAATGGCTAGCCGAAGCATATGCATGGCTAGTGGAGACGCCCTAACTTACTCATGAGACTGCAGCAAACGTGATTGCTTGGCATAGTTGCTGGTGGACAACTTCGATGACTACATGACAACCTAACAACGAAGAATCATTGAGTAGGTTGCACGGACTCTATTTATCAGCGGATGAGGTGCAGCTGAATAGTGCTCCAGTGGCACCGATTGAATCTTGGGGCATTTCGTGCCAGCTCGCCTCTGCTCCCAACTCTTTAATTACCTTGCCTTCAGCCCAGTGAAGCTCATATTGAGTCGTAAAAGTATCGATCTTTCGCATATTGGCGCAGTCATAAACCACGCCCGACAACATCGACTCGTACTGTCCAGAGTCCGTCATGTAATTGAGCATTGTTAGCGCAGCAACTTCGTTGGTACTAATGCGCTTAACCGCCTGTTGATCAACATAGAAGCTAACCTGCTGATCACCACCTACGCGCTTCCAATCAAGGGCAAACGCGGTGCTATAGGCCACAGTGGAACACCACAGAAATGCTTTTAGAAATGAACGAAATCTGGTATCCATAAAGCCCTACTGGTAAAGAGACTCATTAGAGGAAACATGTCAGCACCAAGCCCGCATATACCCATCTCAGTATCATTTTTATCTAACGTCTTACTTCACAAAACACACCAAAGCAAGCTAACACGAGGGGTCGGTGCACATGCGCAGCTTGTTACACAGCAACTGAAACTGTCTATCCAACCTGCCTAGCGGCAAGCTCAACATCCCATGCCTCAAGTTTGCTCAAATCAGATGTATTGGGATTGCCTCGAATCCTTAGCGCTTGCTTTTCCATACACCGCTCGAAGAGCTTGCGAACATCACGACCATTGGCAAACCGTTCACCCATGACGTGCTTGAGCGCCTTACAAGCTGCTTTGACAGCAGCAAGTGCATCCGCATCGAGCTTTAGCTTGTAGGTTTTACAGAGCGACATAAAAATGTCTGTCAGCTCATCGACTGTGTAGTCGTCAAACGTTAACGTGGTTTTAAAGCGCGACTGTAGGCCGGGGTTGCTGATTAGGAAACGCCTCATTAAGTCTGGATAGCCAGCAACGACAACAACAAATTTGTTGCGATGGTCCTCCATGAGCTTTAGCAACGTGTCTACCGCCTCAAAGCCATAGTCATTGGCATCACCACCTGCCGTTAGCGAATAAGCCTCATCGATGAACAGCACGCCGCCATAAGCCTTCTTTACGGCTGCTGTAGTCTTGGGCGCAGTGTGACCCATGTACTCGCCCACCAAGTCCGCCCTACTCACCTCAACAACATGACCACTGGTTAGCAACCCAAGCGACTGGTAAACCTTACCGATAACTCGCGCTACTGTTGTCTTGGCTGTACCGGGGTTGCCTGAAAAGACAAGGTGGAACGAGGGCGGCGTTACAGGCAGATTTTCACGACGACGCAACTCACGAACATCGGTTAACGCAACCAGTCCGCGAACCTCATCCTTCACACTCTTTAAGCCAATCAACTTGTCTAGTTTGCTCATCGCTCTCTTAAGAGCAGCGTTGTCAACCGCCAATGGTCGCTGCAAAGCCTTTTGTGGGCCACCCTCATCGACATTCGCACCCTCGCGTCTATCCTTAGCCTGCTTGCGTGCCTGCTCCAAATCACGCTCTAACCTATCAACGCGAGCCAGCTGGTAGTTGTCATAGGTTTTCTCACTGACTAGCTTGCCACGTACAGACTCGATTGAGGCAGACAGCTCTGCTGCCATGACATACAAAGACTCGCCATGGCCTTACCCGTTGATCAGCAGCTCTTTGGCGTTGTCATCGCCAGCGTGCAGGTACAGCCCCGCCCCTAGCTGCTGCCAGCCCATGCTCTCGGCAGCGATTTCGGCCACTTCAAACGGATGACCCGCGTCGCTTGCCAGCACAACGGCAATTCATTGCCCATTTGCCACCGGAAAGGGGACTTTGGCAGCAAGACCTGCTGGCACCGTTTGTGCTTGTTTGTTTGGCAACGGAGAACCGACATGAGTACCATCACCAACGTCAACACCACCACC
>Ga0208414_1002022_pt1 | contig 14182 bp, 10 predicted proteins | sample AntAceMetag02UKE_FD_184770 | JGI IMG/M metagenome (GOLD analysis project Ga0208414, IMG submission 184770) | Saline lake microbial communities from Ace Lake, Antarctica - Antarctic Ace Lake Metagenome 02UKE (SPAdes) (version 2) | ecosystem: Environmental > Aquatic > Non-marine Saline and... | reverse complement strand
TTGGTCTGGTTTTCTAGTTTTTTGACGGTTGCAAAAGTACAGGTGATCGTGACCGCTGTTCCCAGTTTCGCTTCGGTAGCCGAAGTCCAAGATCAGGTCACCATCGTTGCGGACGTGCCACCGCAGTCGGCCATGGTCACCGTGGATACCACTCAACTCGCTGGTCGAATTTCTGCGCTGCCCGCTATTCAGTCGGTCGCGATTGACCGTGATTGGCCAGACACCCTGGTTATCACCGTCACGCCACGAGTTGTTGTCGCGGCAGCTCGTGGTGCAGATGGCTTCGACTGGGTCGATGCCGATGGCATGGTGATCCAAAGCACCGCGGCGCAACCGCCCGGGCTGCCACTTGTCGACGCGAGCGGCGCCGGGCTTGCCTCGGCACTTGCCGTGGCCGCCGCACTGCCGCAGTGGCTGCGCACAGAGACCGAAGGCATCGCCGCCTCGACTCGAAACGATGTCGAGTTGCAGTTGTCCGGTGGCAGCCTGGTTCGGTGGGGCAGCGCTAGCGATGCGGATCTGAAAGCCACGGTGCTCGCTGCCCTGCTTCCGGGGGAGTGGTCGGTCTACGATCTGTCAGCACCGCAGGTTCCGACCACGTCGTAGCCGCGTGGCGGCTTGCGTCAGGTCGCGGGTGCCACCTACCCTCATCCACGAGGAACGCGCGATTAATCTTGACCTTAACGTGAGGTCGAGATCCGTGTGTCAAAGACGCAACCGCAGGTGGACGCACCTTGGGTTGCCGAAAGGAATCGCTCGTGGCCGCACCCCAGAATTACCTAGCCGTGATCAAGGTCGTCGGAATTGGCGGAGGCGGCGTCAACGCGGTCAACCGCATGATTGACGTTGGCCTCAAGGGCGTTGAGTTCGTTGCCATTAACACCGACGCTCAGGCGCTGTTAATGAGCGATGCGGACGTCAAACTTGATATTGGTCGTGACCTCACCCGGGGTCTTGGCGCCGGCGCCGACCCCGATGTGGGTCGCCAGGCAGCTGAAGACCATGCCGATGAGATCGAGGAGGTCCTCCGCGGCGCCGATATGGTTTTCGTGACTGCAGGCGAAGGCGGTGGCACCGGCACCGGTGGCGCACCTGTCGTTGCGCGCATCGCACGTGGTCTCGGCGCCCTCACCATCGGTGTGGTGACGCGTCCGTTCGGTTTCGAAGGCCGTCGACGTTCCACCCAGGCGGAGATCGGTGTGGAAAGTCTTCGCGATGAAGTTGACACCCTGATTGTGATCCCCAACGACCGTCTGCTGACCTTGGCTGATCGCAATATCAGTGTGATTGACGCATTCCGGCAGGCCGATCATGTCTTGCTGCAGGGCGTGTCCGGTATTACCGATCTCATCACGACACCCGGGTTGATTAACCTCGACTTCGCCGACGTCAAGAGTGTTATGCAGGGTGCGGGTTCGGCCCTGATGGGTATCGGGTCGGCCCGTGGTGAAGACCGCGCGGTCGAAGCGGCGGAACGTGCGATCTCCTCACCGCTCCTTGAGGCCAGCATCGAAGGTGCCCATGGTGTGTTGTTGAGCATCTGCGGTGGTAGTGATCTTGGCCTGTTCGAAATCAACGAGGCTGCTCGCATGGTGTCGGACTCAGCCCATCCTGATGCGAACATCATCTTCGGCGCTGTCATTGATGACACCTTGGCTGATGAAGTGCGAATCACCGTTATTGCTGCTGGTTTCGATGGTGGGACACCCCCCACTCGGCGTAGCCAGCCGGTGACCCGCAAGGTTTCCGACGAGACCCCGGTTGCTGCCGAAGTTGCGGCGAGCACTTCCCAGGAGCGTCAACCTTCCATTCCCGTCACGCCGCCCACACCACAACCGGTTCCTGTTCGACCCCTGACGCCTCCTCGCACGATTGTCTTCGAGGACGATTCACGCGAGGACGATCTCGACGTGCCTGACTTCTTGAAGTAGGTAACCGCCGTGGGTGTGCATACCCGGGGTCGGTGGGTCTGGGACGACCTCCGGGTGGATTGGGCCTTCACTGATCGCACCCACGGTGAAAGTTCCGGTGCCTACGCGCAGGCGAACCTCGGCCTCCATGTCGGTGATGATCCCGCCGACGTTCTCTCGAACCGTGCTGCATTAGCCGCGATGGTGGAGGTCAGCGAGGACCGCTTGATCACCATGACCCAGGTGCACGGGTGCCAGGTCGTTAACGTCGAACAAGCCTTCCGCTCAGCTCCAACGGCGGATGCGTTGTGGACGGGAGAAACCGAACTTGGTTTAGTCACACAGGTGGCCGACTGCGTGCCGATCCTCCTAGCCGCGCCCACCGGTCAGGTCGCTGCGATACATGCAGGTTGGCGCGGTGTGGTTATCGGCGTGGTAGACGAAGCGATGCGTGCACTTACCCAGGACGGCGTAGCCCCAGACCAGATCCGTGCGGTCATCGGTCCTTCCATCTGCGCCGGCTGCTACGAAGTGGGTGCTGATGTGGCCGAGCAGATGGCAGAAGTTGCTGATGCCTCCATCGCACGTACCCGGCTGGGATCCATCGCCGTTGACGTGAGTGCCGGAGTTGTTCAACAACTGATCCGCTGGGGCGTGCAGGCCCAAGTCGTGGCGGGGTGCACGTATGAAGACTCGGCCCTGTTCTCCTACCGCCGCGACGGCGTTACCGGACGTCAGGCAGGCGTTATTGTGCGGCGGAATCGATGAGCCCGGATGAACGTCAGGACAAACCTGACGACGTACGTGACGACGCACGCCAGAGTGAACTAGGCCGGCGACTCGTTGCGGTCCAAGAACACATTGACCGCGTCTGCGCTGAAGTACAGCGTCCGGCATCGGGGGTCACCTTGATTGTGGTGACCAAAACCTGGCCGGAGGAGGATATTGAACGACTCGTTCGACTTGGGGTTTGCGACGTGGGCGAGAACAAAGCACAGGAGTTGGCCGCGAAAGTTGACCAATTCGCCACCGTTGCCCCCGTAGACGTAGCATTACGTTGGCACTTCATCGGACAACTGCAAACCAACAAGGCAGCGATCGTTGCTCAACGAGCTGACGTCGTGCACTGCATTGATCGACTCCGCCTCGTCCCCGCTCTGGCCAAGGGGCTCAGCGGCCGATCCCGCCCACTGGACGGGTTGGTGCAGGTTTCCCTTGACCCACCGGGCAGCAGCGCATCTCACCGCGGCGGAGTCCCTGCGGATCAACTCGATGAGCTAGCGGCGCAGGTCCATCAACAGCAGGGAATGACCCTTCGCGGTGTCATGGGTGTTGCACCAAACGATGGCGATGCCCGGACTGCTTTCGCGCGATTACAAGAGATTTCCGCTCATCTGCGCGAAACGTACCCGCATGCCAGCTGGATTTCTGCGGGAATGAGCGGCGATCTTGATGCTGCCCTTGAGTTTGGGGCGACACACCTGCGCGTGGGCAGCGCGATACTCGGGCAACGACCACGACTCGGGTAACGTGATACCAGGTGCCCTGTGAACCTGGGGCTGGGCAAATCATGAAGGGCGTGTAATGGCTGGATCAATGCGCAAGATGGCGGTGTATTTGGGCCTCGTTGAAGACGATGGCACCTACCGCGGCGATCAGCGCGAGGACGATGCAGACTTCGAGCAGGACCAGCCAGAACGCCGGGAACGTCGTTCCAATGTCCGCACATCACCGCGATCTGGTGTCTCTGACTACCGTTCGGTTTCCGTCACTGAGCCGCCGTCTTCATCGGTGCGCACCTTTCGCGACGAGCGCGCCCCGCGCGAGCGCAGTAGTGACTTCTTTGACGATATGCCCGATCGTCCCGTTGCGGTAGCACCCCCGATTGCGGGTGGCATCGACCTCTATCGCATCACCACGATTCATCCACATACCTACAATGATGCCCGCCGCATTGGCGAAGAGTTTCGCGAAAGTGTTCCGGTCATCATGAACCTGACCGAGATGGAAGATGGCGACGCCAAGCGAATCGTTGACTTCGCCGCAGGTCTCGTTTTCGGCCTCCACGGCACCATTGAGCGGGTGACGAACAAGGTGTTCTTACTTTCGCCGGCAAATGTGGATGTAGCGGCTGAGGCTCGAGCGCAAGTGGCACAGAATGGTTTTTTCAATCAGAGTTAGTGTCAGCGCGATAGGCAAAAGTAAAGAGATTGGAGTAGGGCGTGGGTTCGGTCGGTGATGTTATTGCGACCATCCTATGGCTGTACTGGCTGGTCTTAATCGGCAGGTTGATTTTCGATTTCGTTCAGATCTTCGCCCGCTCGTGGCGCCCTCGCGGACCGCTCCTGTTCATAGCAGAACTCATTTACAGCGTGACAGATCCACCGCTGCGCCTGCTGCGGCGAGTAATTCCACCGTTAAAACTTGGTGGGATCCAGTTTGATCTTGCTTTCTTGATTCTCATCATCGCGGTTCAAATCTTGATCAATGTTGCGCTTGCCCTGTAGTGCTTCCCATCGGCAAAGGAGATTACGGTCATGGCCCTCACCCCCACTGAAGTTCACGCACAGCAGTTCACCACTGTGCGGATGCGTACCGGCTATGACATGGATGAGGTTGATGCCTTTCTCGATGTAGTGGAGGCGGAGATTTCCCGTCTTCTCGGTGACAACGATGACTTACGGGCCCAACTCACCCAGGCTCAATCGCGAGTATTGGCCGCCGAGCAGAAATCTGCGCGCGCTGAAGGAGCCGGGAAAGAGGACGCGAAATCACCCAGTCCCCGACAGGGCAGCAACGTGACACAGGTGCAGGCCCATATGGTCGCCACGCCGGAGCCCACCCCGGTTCCGGCTGCGGACCCGACCCCTGACCCTGTTTCGGCTCCTGTTTCGACTCCTGCTCCGGCGCCGGTGCCTGCATCGCTTCCGACCTCGCAGGCCCCAGCACCGCAAGACAAGCCCGATGCCACGGCAATCTCGGCTCAAGCCTTTGCGATGCTTGAAATCGCTCAGCGCACAGCGGAGGAAACCGTGTCGACTGCGAAGGCGGAGGCCACCCAAATTGTCTCCTCAGCCCGCGCGGAAGCACGCGCTGTGACGGCTGACCTTGACTCTCAGCGCGATGCACTAGAAACCCAGGTGGGGCGTCTGCGCACCTTCGAGCGGAACTATCGGGTGAAGTTGCGCGACCATATTGCGGCACAGCTTAAGCAGTTTGATGCTGCAGCGCACGAAGAAAACGTCGCGGCTGAGTCTGGTCCTGAAGAACTCGTTGCTGCCGCAGAGCAGGCTGCCCTTCCCGGCGCCCCTGAACATCAGCGATAGGTACGTGTAACGCCCCCGTCACGGTGGGGACTGCGTGAGCGCATATGTGAGGTCTACTTCTTCAACGTAGGTCACGTCGGCGTCGGGGTCGAGACCCTGTGCAAAAGACACCGCGAGTATCTCCCCGGCGATGACATCTGCGTGTTCACCCAGGGTGTGCCGAAGTTCCTCGCTTCCTGATTCCCAGCGCACCATGATGCGGTCGCTGACATCAAGGCCGGACACTTTCCTCGCCTCTTGCAATATGCGCACGACTTCACGGGCGAGGCCGGCGCGTCGTAATTCGTCGGTGATGTGCAGGTCTAGTGCGACAGTATCGCCGTGTGAACTGGCAACTGCCCATCCCTCGCGAGGTGTTTCGGTGACGATGAGATCGTCGGCTTGGAGTTCAACCTCGCCGATGCCGGTGACGGTGACTCGGGCTGGCTCACCGGCTTGCACGGCCGATCCGATGGTCGTATCTGCAGCGATTGCAGCGGCCACATCAGGTGTGGATTTTCCAAATCGCTTGCCAAGGGAGCGAAAGTTGGCTTTGACCGTGATGTCAACTAGGTCACCCACCTCGTCTTTAAGGCCCCTGACCTGTTCAACGTTGAGTTCCGCAGCGACCTCATTGACAAGTTCTGGCGGCATCTTTGCCCAGTCTGTACCAGAAACTAAGGCGCGACTCAGCGGCTGACGCGTGCGCACACCTGAACTGGCTCGAGCAGCCCGACCGAGTTCAACTACGGTGCGTACCAACGACATTTGTTGCGCAAGTTCATTGTCAATGAGCGCGTGATCAACGGTTGGCCACGCGGACAGGTGAACCGATTCCGGTGCCTGCGGACGAGTCGGTCGGACCAGTAGTTGCCATACCTGCTCGGTAATGAACGGTGTGAACGGAGCCATGACGGCGGTGACGATGCGCAGCGCTTCATCGAGGGTGGCCAGAGCGGCGGGATCGCCATCCCAGAAACGTCGACGACTGCGCCGGACGTACCAATTGGACAGGTCGTCGACGAAGGTTGAGATCAGGCGACCGCCCTTTTGAGTATCGAAATTTTCCAACGCTTGATCAACCTCGGTCACGAGGCGATGTGCTTCAGATAACACCCAACGGTCCAGAGCTGATCGTTCAGCCGGTGGTGGTGGTGATTCATCAAGGGGAGACCACTGTGCCGAACGTGCGTAAAGCGCTTGAAAAGAGGCGGTATTCCAGTAGGTCAACAACACCTTGCGCACTACTTCGGCTATGGCCGCGTGGCCGACGCGACGCGATTGCCACGGCGATCCTGACGCGAGCATGAACCAGCGCACGGCGTCCGCACCGTGCTCATCCATGAGCGAGATCGGCTCAAGTACGTTGCCGACGTGTTTGCTCATCTTCCGGCCATCCTCGTCGAGGATATGTCCAAGGCAGACCACGTTTTTATATGCGGACTCATCAAAGACCAGGGTGCCAATGGCCATCAGCGTGTAGAACCAGCCGCGGGTTTGATCGATGGCTTCGCAGATGTAGTCGGCTGGGTACCTGGAGGTAAAGGTTTCTTCGCCGCGATGGGGGTAACCCCACTGGGCAAAGGGCATGGCCCCAGAGTCGTACCAGCAGTCGATGACCTCTGGAACCCGATGTGCGAGAGCTTGGCACTCAGGACAGGTGATCACGACATCGTCGACAAAGGGTCGATGCGGGTCGAGTGCATTGAGATCTAGTCCGGCCAGCTGTCCGAGTTCGGCGAGGGAGCCCACCACGGTGAGGTGATCATCGGGACACCGCCAGATGGGCAGGGGCGTGCCCCAGTAGCGATTACGCGATAGCGCCCAGTCGACGTTATTGTTGAGCCAGTCGCCATACCGGCCCCACTTGATGGTTTCTGGGTACCAGTTCGTTGCCTCGTTTTGTCGTAGCAGTTCGTCCTTGATGGCTGTGGTCTTGATGTACCACGATGGCTGGGCGTAGTAGATCAGTGCAGTGTGGCATCGCCAACAGTGCGGGTAGGAGTGTGCGTAGGGAACGTGGCGGACCAGCAGGCCTCGGTCACGCAGATCGTCAACCAGAATCTTGTCGGCGTCCTTAAAGAAGGCACCGCCCACAAGTGTGAGTGCTGACTCGAACGTGCCGTCCGGGAGAATCGGGTTGACGACCGGGAGCCCGTAGGCGCGACAACTGATGAGGTCATCTGCGCCGAATGCTGGCGCCTGGTGCACGAGCCCAGAGCCGTCGTCGGTGGTGACGTAGTCAGCCAGGATTACATAGTGGGCATCTGGGATTTCCACGAGATCGAACGGGGGCAGGTAGTGGGTGTGTTCCAGATCTCGGCCGGAAAGCGTTTCGATGATGGCAGCGTCGTCACCGAGAAGTGACGCGGAAAGACCTGCAGCCACGATGAAGTATTCGTCTTCAGCGGTGCGAACGACGGCGTACTCGGCTTCAGGATTGACCGCGACCGCGGTATTACTCACCAGGGTCCAGGGAGTGGTCGTCCAGACCAGTAGCGAAAGGCCGGGGTAGGTCTGCGCGAGTCTTCCGCCAACGACGGGAAAGCGCACGTACACCGACGGGTCGACGACGTCTTCGTAGCCCTGCGCAAGTTCGTGGTCACTGAGTCCGGTTCCGCAACGTGGGCAGTATGGAGAGACGCGATGGTCCTGCACGAGTAAGCCGCGTTGGTGAATCTGTTTGAGGGACCACCACACACTTTCGATGTATTCGGGGTTCATCGTCCAGTAGGCATCATCGGTATCTACCCAAAAGCCCATTCGATGGGTCATGGCGTCAAACTCACTGACGTGGCGCAGCACTGATTCGCGGCAGCGAGCGTTGAACTCCTCGATACCGAACGCCTCAATGTCTTTCTTTCCCGAAAATCCCAACTCTTTTTCTACCGCGAGCTCAACCGGTAGACCATGGCAGTCCCATCCGGCCTTGCGCGGAACGTGGTAACCCTTCATCGTGCGATAGCGGGGGAAGATGTCCTTGAAGGCTCGGGCTTCAACGTGATGGGTGCCCGGTGTGCCATTGGCGGTGGGCGGACCTTCCAAAAAAACCCATAGTGGGCGACCCTCGCTTTGGGCCAGTGATTGATGGAACGTGTCTTCGGTGCGCCACAGATCCAAAATGCCGTGCTCCATCGCGCACAGGTCGAGATGTGCGGGGACTGGACGATACATGGGGCCTCCGAAGACTCTATTGGGCGACCAGAGCCTATCTGGCGCAGGTTGCCGTGAACGGCGCGCCTGTTTGCTCAGGGTCGCTTTGCCCCCTAGCCTCGGCTGCTACTCACTTGACTGAGAGCCCACGGACGATGGACGGGGAACCCCATGGCCACTGCATCCAAGAAAGCGACACCGGCCAAGAAGGCAACACCGGTGAAGAAGGCAACACCGGTGAAGAAAGCCGCCCCAGCCAAGAAAACGGCGCCGGTCAAGAAGGCGACACCGGTGAAGAAGGCGACACCGGTGAAGAAGGCGACACCGGTGAAGAAAACGACACCGGCCAAGAAGGCGACACCGGTGAAGAAAGCCGCCCCGGTCAAGAAAACGGCGCCGGTCAAGAAAACGACACCGGCCAAGAAGGCGACACCGGTGAAGAAAGCCGCCCCGGTCAAGAAAGCCGTCCCGGTCAAGAAAACGACACCGGTCAAGAAAGCCGCGCCCACGCGTCGCTCGCTCGCGGTACGCAAAGACGAGTCGCCGTGGACTCCGGCCGAGATCGCCGAGGTCGGCAATCAACTGCGCAGTGAGGTGGCCGCACTCAACGCCAAGATTGCTGCCACTGAGGCCGATATCGCAGATCTCGTCGCCGATTCAGGCGATGGGGCCGGTGACGATCAGGCCGATGCGGGCACCAAGACTTTTGAGCGGGAACACGAAATGTCCATCGTCACCAGCGCGCGCGAGGTACTGCTACAGGTAAATCATGCCCTTGGCCGTATCAATGATGGCTCCTATGGTGTGTGCGAGACCTGCGGCAAACCGATCGGCAAGGGACGACTGCAAGCTTTCCCTCGAGCCACGATGTGTGTTGCGTGCAAAGAAATCCAGGAACGCCGATATCGGTAGCCAGTTGCAGACCCCGTAGCCTAGGGACGTGACTGAAGACCCGGCCGCTGAGCTGACTGAAGCTGCCGTCGGATCCCGTCGCCTGCTGTGGATAGTGCTGGCGGTGGCTGGGGGCGTCGTGGTTCTTGACCAAATCACCAAAGCGATGGCCGTGGCGTGGCTGATGGGACAACCACCGGTAGAAATCGTCGGCTCTTGGCTGCGGCTGGTCTATGCCGAAAACACTGGCGCTGCGTTCGGTATCGGCACGGGGTTTACCTGGATTTTCACCGCGATTGCCGTTGTGGTGTCCGTGGTCATCGTGCGCACGTCCCGGCATTTGGGCAGTGTGGTGTGGGCGATCGCCCTGGGCGGTCTCCTCGGTGGGGCTCTTGGCAACTTAATTGACCGACTCGTACGAGATCCGGGCATTGGTCAGGGATATGTCGTTGATTTCATTGCCCTACCCAATTTCCCCATCTTTAACGTCGCCGACATGTCCATCACCTGTTCGGCCGTCCTGATGATTCTGCTGACCCTGCGCGGCGTGGAGTTTTCTGGTGGACGACGTGGGTGAGGACCGATCACTGTCGATTCCGGCGGGACTAGCCGGTGAACGGATTGATGTCGCTCTGGCCCGCCTGCTCGGACTGTCGCGTACTAAGGCGGCTGATCTTGTTGCTACGGGTGCAGTGGCTCTTGATGGCAAGCGAGCGAGCAAGGGGGACCGGGTCGATGAGGGGCAGTGGCTGGAACTGCACCTACCTGACCCCAAACCTTCGCCGTTGACCGCACCTGAGCCCGTTGATGGGCTGGTGATCATGTACGAAGACGACGATGTCGTCGTCGTGGACAAACCCGCAGGTGTGGCGGCGCACCCTAGCCCCGGCTGGGAGGGCTTGACCGTCATCGGTGGTCTCATGGCGACCGGCCATCAGGTGGCGACCGCAGGTGCGGCCGAACGACAGGGAATTGTCCACCGCCTTGATGTGGGTACCACGGGTTTGATGGCGGTAGCGAAAACGAATCGTGCGTACACCGGCCTGAAGGCACAGTTCAAACAGCGCACCGTAGACAAGGTGTATCGAGCCCTCGTGCAGGGTCACCCTGATCCTTTGAGAGGCACTATCGATGCTCCCATCGGGCGCCATCCCAAGCAGGACTGGCGCATGGCGGTAGTGAAAAACGGGCGCCCCAGCATCACCCACTACGACACGGAGGAAGCCTTCGCTCACGCCAGCTACCTGCGGATTCAACTGGAAACCGGTCGAACGCACCAAATCCGAGTTCACATGACCGCCATGCGCCACCCCTGCGTGGGAGATGTGACCTATGGGGCAGATCCCACCCTGTCCGCCCGTCTCGGACTCACCCGCCAAGGGCTGCATGCTGCGGAACTCAGCTTTGATCACCCGGTATCGGGGGATCGCGTGCACCTGCTGAGCCAAGACCCGCCAGACCTAGCAGCAGCACTCAGCCTTCTTCGCGGCGACTAGAGTGGGGCGGGTGAGTAATTCGGATTTCGTGCACCTGCACGTGCACACCGAGTACTCAATGCTGGACGGGGCCAGCCGACTCCCCGACCTCATGGCCGAGGCCGCGCGCCAGGGGATGCCCGCGATCGCCATGACCGATCACGGAAACGTGTTCGGCGCTTATGACTTCTACAAGGCGGCTAACGCTGTCGGGGTAAAGCCGATCATTGGCTTAGAAGGTTACTTCGCACCCCAGGGCCGATTCGAACGCAGCCGTTTCGACTTCGGTGGGGGTTTTGATGAGGGCAGCCAGGAAGACCCATCGGCGGGACGCGGTACGCAGAACTACACGCACATGACCCTGCTGGCTGAAAATACACCGGGTCTGTACAATCTGTTCCGCATCAGTTCACTGGCCAGCCTCGAGGGGTACTACCACAAACCGCGATTCGATCGCGAGATTTTGTCCACCTACGGCAAGGGCATCATCGGCACCACCGGTTGCCCCAGCGGTGAGGTCAACCGATGGCTGCAGGCCGGCCAATTCGACAAAGCACTCGCAACGGCCGCCGACATGCGCGACATCCTCGGCCCCGATAACTACTTTTGCGAGTTGATGGACCACGGCCTCGCCATCGAGCGTCGTTTCCGCGACGACCTGCTCCGCATCGCCAGGCAGTTGAAGCTTCCCCTCCTGGCCACCAATGACCTGCACTACGTCAGTGCCGACGACGCGGCGACCCACGACGTATTGCTGTGTATCGGTACGCGCACGACCATGGATGATCCCAAGCGTTTTCGGTTCGATGCTCGAGACTTTTACCTGAAGTCATCCGCGGAAATGCGTGACGTGTGGCGAGAACTGCCGGAGGCCTGCGATAACACGCTGCTCATCGCGGAGCGTTGCGAGGTGTCATTCAACGAGGGTGCAAACCTGATGCCCCAGTTTAGTGTTCCTGACGGTCACACCGAAGAATCGTGGCTGGTGGCCGAGGTAGAGCATGGACTCCACTACCGTTTTGGTACGGCCATCCCCGATGCTGTGCGCACGCAGGCCGAATACGAACTGCGCGTTATCTCCGACATGGGATTCCCCGGCTACTTTCTTGTCGTTGCAGACCTTGTTCGCCACGCTAAAGAAAGCGGCATTCGCGTGGGTCCCGGGCGAGGCTCTGCTGCGGGGTCGATGGTCGCCTATGTCCTGGGCATCACCGACCTCGACCCACTTGTGCACGGACTCCTCTTCGAGCGGTTCCTCAATCCCGAACGAATCTCCATGCCTGACATTGATATCGACTTCGATGAGCGCCGTCGTGGAGACATGATTCGTTACGCAACGCAAAAATACGGTGAAGAACGTGTCGCGCAGATCGTGACCTTTGGGTCAATCAAGGCAAAGGCCGCGGTAAAGGATGCCGCTCGCGTTCTGGGGTTTCCCTATGCCGTTGGCGATCGGATTACTAAAGCGATGCCACCGGCGGTCATGGGCAAAGACATTCCGCTGTCAGGTGTTTTCGACACCACTCACAGTCGCTACAGCGAAGCGAACGAATTTCGATCTCTGTACGAGACTGACCCAGACGTCCGCCGAGTAGTCGACACTGCTCGCGGACTCGAAGGGCTTAAGCGTCAGCCTGGTGTGCACGCGGCCGGGGTGATCCTGTGCCGTGAACCATTGATGGATGTTATTCCGGTGTGGCGTCGCGACCAGGACGGTGCCGTTATTACCCAGTTCGACATGAATGCCTGCGAATCACTCGGGCTGTTGAAGATGGACTTTCTAGGATTGCGCAACCTCACGGTCCTCGACGACTGCTTGGCCAGCATCAACATGCACCGATCTGATGAGATTGTCCTAGAAGAGTTGACCCTGGACGACCGCCCCACCTATGACCTGCTGGGGCGCGGTGAGACGTTGGGGGTTTTTCAACTAGACGGCGGCCCGATGCGCTCCCTGCTTCGATCAATGCAACCGGATAATTTCGAAGATATCTCCGCTGTCCTGGCCCTTTATCGACCCGGACCGATGGGTGCGAATGCACACAACGACTACGCAGACCGCAAAAACAATCGCAAGCCGGTCGTTCCGATCCATCCAGAATTGGCTGAACCGCTGGCGGACATCCTCGGGGATACGTACGGATTGATCGTGTACCAAGAACAGGTTATGGCGATCGCACAGAAGCTCGCCGGTTATTCCCTGGGCAAAGCTGATCTGTTACGTCGCGCGATGGGAAAGAAAAAGAAAGAAATCCTTGAGCAGGAATTCGTTCCCTTCGCTGACGGGATGCGGGCCAACGGTTTTGGTGAGTCAGCAATTTCTAAGCTGTGGGAAATTCTTGTCCCCTTCTCTGACTATGCCTTCAATAAGGCCCACACTGCCGGCTACGGCCTGGTGTCCTATTGGACCGCGTTCCTGAAGGCGAACTTTGCTGCTGAATACATGGCGGCGCTATTGACCAGCGTGCAAGATGACAAAGACAAGATGGCCATTTATCTGAACGAGTGCCGACGCATGGGCATCAAAGTGTTGCCGCCTGACGTTAATGAATCAGATAAGAACTTCACGCCGCGCGGCGGTGATATTCGATTCGGTTTGACAGCGGTGCGCAATGTTGGCGAGGCCGTCGTTGATTCCCTCATTGCCACCCGCATCAGCAAGGGGCGTTACACCGATTTCCCCGACTTCGTCGACAAGGTTGAAATTTCTGTGTGCAATAAGCGACTTGTTGAGAGCCTGATTAAAGCTGGCGCGTTCGACAGTCTCGGTCATGCACGTCGCGGTTTGGCTGCGGTCCACGAACAGATGATTGATGCGGCGACCGATCTCAAGCGGGCTGAAGCCGTGGGTCAATTTGATCTTTTTGGCGGCGTTGGCGCGGAGTCGGCCGAGTCCGGCCTCACCTTGAACCCCCAGATTCCGCTCACCGAATGGGATAAAGCCACACTCTTGGCGTTTGAAAGACAGATGCTGGGGCTCTATGTGTCCGATCATCCCCTCTACGGACTCGAGCAGGTTCTGGCTGCCGGAACCGACTGCTCTATCGCTCGGCTCGGTGGCGAGGAACGCTCCGATGGGCAGGTGATCACGATCGGGGGATTGGTTACCGGTGTCCAGCGCAAGACCACAAAGCAGGGTTCAATGTGGGCGATTGTCACCCTGGAGGATCTTGAAGGCGCGGTTGAGGTGATGGTTTTCCCGCAGTCCTATCAGGGCGCGGCCACCTTGATTGCTGAGGACACGGTGCTGTTTGTGCGCGGTCGTATTGATCGTCCCGACGAGGACTCACCCCGACTTGTTGCCATGGAGATCACCGCCCCGGATTTGTCTGAAGCCTCGGTAGGCCCGGTTCGACTCACCATGGCCGCCTCTCGGTGTACCCCACCCATCGTGGAGCGGCTCAAGGCAGTGCTGGCTGAGCATCCCGGCGTTACCGAAGTCCACCTC
>Ga0208414_1002014_pt1 | contig 14227 bp, 12 predicted proteins | sample AntAceMetag02UKE_FD_184770 | JGI IMG/M metagenome (GOLD analysis project Ga0208414, IMG submission 184770) | Saline lake microbial communities from Ace Lake, Antarctica - Antarctic Ace Lake Metagenome 02UKE (SPAdes) (version 2) | ecosystem: Environmental > Aquatic > Non-marine Saline and... | reverse complement strand
TTTACCTACTTATAATTTTATTTAACATAGTGAACTGTAACTTACCCGATCATTGATCGGGTTCCCCTTCCTGGTGGTTATATGCCGGGGGTCCCACCCGTTCCCATCCCGAACACGGCCGTTAAGCCCCGAGCAGCCAATGGTAGTTGGACGTTAGGTCCCGCGAGAGTAGGTTGTCGCCAGGTTTTTGACCCGGATGTTGTTAAAACAGCATCCGGGTCTTCTTGTTTTAGCCTCAGCCACTTACCTACCGCTGAAGCATTTCCGCCACGCGTATCGAGCACCTCATCCCATCGAGTGCAGCGCTCACAATTCCCCCCGCATAACCGGCCCCCTCACCGCAGGGAAAAAGACCGGAAATTTGAGGATGTTCTAGGGTGATCTTATTGCGTGGAACTCGGACCGGGGAACTGGTACGGGTCTCGAATCCGATTAGCTGGCCCTCCTCCTTGACGAACCCTTTGATTCGGTTGCCGAATAGCTTTAGGCCCTGTCGCATTCGCCAAGCAACATCCGGCGGTAGCGTTTGATGAAGCGCAGCGGATTTCAGCCCTGGAAAGTAGCTGGTTTTGTTGAGGCAGGTAGAATTTTGTCCTCTCAAAAAATCAACCACGAGTTGTCCCGGGGCTACCTGTCCACCTCCTCCCAATTGCTTCGCCGATTGCTCGAGCTGTTTTTGGTAAGCTACGCCTGCAAGAACGCCGTGAGTCTCTTGCCAAGCAACGGTATCCTCTGGTTCTACACTCACTACTAGGCCACTATTGGCAAAAGGCGAGTCTCGCCGCGAGAGGCTCATGCCATTCACCACGACTTCGTCATTTTCGGTCGCGGCTGGAACGATGAATCCACCGGGACACATGCAAAAAGAGTGCACCCCTCGCCCTTTAATCTTGGTGGCGAGGGTATAGCTTGCCGCTGGGAGCAGCGCGTGGCGCGTCTCCTCTCGGTCTGAATGGTATTGTTGGGCGTCGATCAGCTTTTGCGGATGCTCGATTCGGACCCCCACCGCGAACGACTTTTGCTCCATGGCGACGTTCTGATGCTGCAGCATTTGATAAACATCTCGGGCACTATGACCCGTAGCTAAAATCACGGCCTCGGCGCGAAACTGTCGTCCATCAACGGTCTCAACCCCGCTGATGGATTGTTCGGCGATTAACAGCCGACCGACTTTCGCGCCGAAATGAACCTCTCCACCGGCTCCTCTAATCGATTCGCGCATCGCCATTACAACCTTGGGAAGAAGGTTAGACCCAATATGTGGATGGGAATCGACGAGAATACGTTCCGGAGCACCATGCGCCACAAAGGTTCCATAAACTTTGGCAACCGGTCCACGTTTGGTCGCTCGGGTGTAAAGCTTTCCGTCCGAAAAAGTACCGGCGCCTCCCTCACCGAAACAGTAATTGGAGTCTTCGATGACTCGCCCCTCGCGCAATAATGGGGCCAAATCAAAACGACGGGCCGAAGCGTCTTTACCTCTTTCGAGTAAGATCGGCTTCACTCCAGATTCGATTAGCTGAATCGCGGCGAAGAGTCCGGCGGGCCCCGCTCCCACGATGATCGCAGTCGGAGCGTTCGGTTTAAGTGAAGCGTACTCTGGTCTGGGGAGCGCGTCGGCGGGTAAAGCTCCTTCGCATGATACTTCGAATCGCAACCTTATCTTGATATCTCGTTTCCGAGCATCGATGGAGTGTTTGCGCAGCTTCAAATCTTTGATGCCCCCCGGCTTGGTCCGCAATTGCTTCGCGATAGCTATTCTCCAAACGGTCTCATCTTCCGACACGTCCAAGGGGACAACGATATCAACCGTCTGAAGAGTAGGTGCGGGCATGGCAGATTCGGCGGTATGAATAGCAGGGAGACTAGGCGGTTTCCTAGGTTAACGCGACGGAATTTGATTCTTTTGCAAGATTCAGCGCACAGCTTGGGTTACAGGATACAGACCCGTAATTCTTGATTTCAACGCGCCATGCCTGAGACCCAAACCGAACCGTATTTTTGTCATTTAATGGAAGCCGATTCAATTGTGCGGTGGGACCTCATCCAGCACCGGCGGGAAAGGCGACTAGGTGTGGCCAGTCCAGTCCAGCCTATGGACGTCAGCTTTCAAACGCGCGTGATGATCCCGACCCACGGGTCTCATTGGTCCGGCGTTTCGAGCAGTCGTCTGGGTAAGATCCTATACTTTCGCGCCACATTGGGCCTCGCCGTTGCGTTTACCCGTAGTTGAGTTTCTCCGTTCTTTTGACCAACCAACTCGCCAACACGGTTTCTCCCTAACTCCTGCAACATGCGACCGATCCCGTGCATTGGCGGCAGTGGAATGAGGAAACTATGACTGAAGTTCGGCGCCGAGGAGTTCCGGTATTCCTGTCCATTGGATACTCCACCTGTCACTGGTGCCATGTTATGGCCAAAGAAACGTTCTCCGATCCCGTCGTGGGGGATCGTTTGAACCAAGACTTTATTGCGATCAAAGTTGATCGAGAGGAACGCCCTGATCTCGATCGGATCTATATGTCCTATGTGCAGGCGGTTACCGGCCGGGGCGGGTGGCCGCTATCGGTTTGGCTGACTCCGGATCTAAAACCGTTTTTTGGCGGAACGTATTTTCCTCCGGAAGACCGCGGGGAGCAGCCGGGATTCAACCGCGTATTGGAGTCTATCAGCAGTGGCTGGAAGCAGGAACGTGATCGGGTTGTCGCGGAGAGTGACCGTATCCTCGCCAACCTGAGTGCGGCCAAGCAGACCGAGTCCATGGGCGAGGCGTTACCCGATTTGACGGCACCGGGCGGGGATGCTTTCGAGCAGGCTTACACCTATTTTTTTGAAAATCACGACGCACAGTCAGGAGGGTTTGGCGGTGCGCCTAAATTTCCTCGGCCTCAAGTTATCGAATTCTTGTTACGCTGCGCGGCGCTGCAAGGTCTCGAATCGGAGTCGGGCAGGGAGGCTGTCGCGATGGTGCAACAAAGCCTGCTCGGGATGGCGCGCGGTGGTATTCATGATCATGTCGGTGGCGGATTTCATCGCTACGCTGTCGACGAGGATTGGCGACTCCCTCACTTCGAGAAGATGCTCTACGATCAGGCGCAGATCGCAGGTAACTTGTTGGAAGCCTACCACTTCACAGCGGATGAGCGCTTTGCCGGAATGGCGAAATACGTGTTCACGTATCTAGCCCGAGAAATGCGACATCCAGCGGGCGGATTCTTCTCAGCTGAGGATGCTGATTCGCTCCCGCAGGCCGATGCAGCGGCGAAACACGAGGGGGCATTTTATGGGTGGACTTGGGATGAGCTCGTCGCCGTGGTAGGCGACGAAATTGATTGGATTGGCCCGCTCTATGGACTCAGCCCACTGGGCAACATTCCGCCGAGACTCGATCCAACCGGCGGCATGAAGAGGATCAATGTGCTACACCAGGCGAAGCCATTACAGGAGGTGGCCCTCGGAATTGGAAAGCCGATCGAAGCGCTGGCGGCATCTTTGGATCAGATCTTGCAAACCTTGCGGATTGAGCGTGCGAAACGACCCCGCCCTCATCGCGACGAAAAGGTGGTAACGTCATGGAACGGTTTGCTGATTTCGAGTCTGGCCCGGGCTTCAGTTTCCGATGCCGACTCGCTGCAAGATTCCGCCCGCGACTACCTTGAGATGGCGCAAGCCGCAGCGGGTTTCGTCCGCGACCAATTGTGGGATCACGAGAACAAAGTGCTCTTTCGGGCTTGGCGGGCGGGGGAGCGATCCGGCCCTGGATTTGCCGAAGATTATGCCAGCATGGTCGCTGGTTTGCTTGAGCTCTATGAAGCTACGTTCGACCCGAAATGGTTGGTCTGGGCCGATACCCTGCAATCTGTGATGGACCGCCAGTTTTGGGATGAAGAGGGCGGCGGTTATTTCCAAACGTCCCAGTCGGATCCCTTGATCGTGCTGCGGCTGAAGGACGACTACGATGGCGCGGAGCCTTCGACAAATTCGCTGGCAGTGGCTAATCTTTTTCGTTTGTCGGCTTTGCTGCATGACGAAGATCGGCATACCCGAGCGATGAAAACGCTTCAAGCGTTTCGGCACGTTTGGGCTGAAACGCCATGGGCGTTGCCAGCGATGTTGACCGGGGTGGAATGGGCCCTCGCGGGACTCAAGCAAGTTCTCATCACCGGAGACCCGACCGATTTGGAGTTCCAGTGTATGGTAGTAGTCGCCCGTGATCGTCGCGGGAGTCGTCGCGTGACCGTAGCTTGCGATCCCGCGAAAGTGGGGAACTGGCTGAGGAACCGTTTGCCTGCAATCAACCAAGGTTCCAGCCGAGCTCAGGCCCAGATTTGCACTAATTCGGAGTGCTCTCCGCTTTACTATTCAGCAGCAGATTTGCGCGAAGCGCTGAATGCGTAGGGGGAATTGCTCAATTATACCTTTCAAAACCAGCGCGAGGTTGACGCCGAACGATGAATCTCGATTAGTTTTGTTTCGCCTGCGCAATTGGCTGGCGTTAAATAAGAACGCCTGCTGTGCAAATACTCGCTGTTGAAGATGATCCTGTAGCCCGACGTGTGCTGCGTCAGGCCCTTACTAAGTTAGGGCACGATGTTTTGGAGGCGGAAGACGGCGAGGGTGGCCTTGATGTTTTGGCCCGGGACAACGTGCGGGTGATCGTAAGCGATTGGATTATGCCCAATCTGGATGGCTTAGAATTTTGTCGCAAAGTGCGGGAACGCTCAGCGGAAGATTACGTGTATTTCATTTTGCTCACCGGGCGCACCGCTTCGACCGAGAATGAACGCGAGGCCGCGGACGCCGGCGTGGATGATTTTTTGAGCAAACCACTCGATGTGAATGAGCTTTGGATGCGACTGCGCGTAGCGGAGCGCATCCTGCAATTCGCCACTCAAGTTCGCACCCTCGAGGCCTTTCTCCCGATCTGCTCATACTGCAAAAAGGTCCGCGAGGATTCGAACTACTGGACGCAGATCGAAAGCTACATCAACACCCGCACGGGCACGGATTTTAGTCATTCGGTGTGCCCCGATTGTTATCAACGGGTAGTTTTGCCCGAGTTAGAAAAGATGAAAGCGGACGCGGCCGAGGCGGGAATCAGAGCGAAGGACTAAACGATGGGAGCGAACGAAGTTTCACGATTAGAAGAGCGTATTGCTTGGCTCGAACGGCATGTGCAGGAGCAAGATAAAGTGATGCTCGCGCAAGGAGAAGAACTGCAACGCGTTCAAACCGCCTTGGTCGCTCTTCGAGAGCAGATGAACTCGCGAGAGGCCCCACTCGATCCCAACGAGCGACCGCCTCATTATTGAGATTATTGCCGGGAGTTTTACGGGTTAGCGTTCGACAGGCTGTGACGCAAAATACTGATCCTTAAATTTATTAGGATATTTGGGAGTAGCCGAGGGCTCGTTTGGTCTGCCAAAAACGTAACATTACATGACTGGCAATAGGTGTCGCTTGGGTTACAGTGTAACCAAGTCGTAACAAAGAGGACTGCGGTCCTCGCAACCAAAGGCACCCCATGAAACTCAAATTTTATCACATTTGCTTAGTCGGAATCGCGGCGATTGTGACCACAGCAGACGCCGAGAACGCTGAAGACACCTCCTCTATCGCGCCAGTAGCGAAAGTCGCTCACATCCAAGGCATGGACAAGGCGCCGCAAGTTTTGACTCGCGTAACCCCGGTCTACCCGAGGGAGCTCCGGGAACGCGGAGTCCAAGGCGTCGTCACTGTCGAGATGCTGATCGATTCTTCTGGTCGAGTTATCGAAGCGGATGCGGTTCGCTCCTCTACCCCGGAATTTGCCTCTCAAGCGGTTGCCGCCGCCAAAGAGTGGACGTTCGTGCCGGCTGAAGCAGCGGGCAAGAAGATCACCTCCCGAGTGCGGATACCGTTTGAATTCACCATGCCGCAGATTGCTGCCCTTGAATCGCGATAGCCTCCGGCGCTTCTGCTGACGCTTTCAATCCGCCTCTCGGGGCGGATTTTTTGTGACCCGCGAGCAGTGCAATCGTGCATTCGGTGGTTGAGCGAATCGCCGCGTTGTATTGCTTGCGTAGCAATGAGTGTTTCCGAACCCGTAAAAGTCTTCAATCGCTACACTGGCGAAGTCGAGGTCGAGCAGATTTACGGCGAGAAATGGTTACGGTGGGCTTACGAAACCGGACTGGGTCGGGCCACCACTTCAGTCCTGTTGCGGCGATGGTTCTTCTCCTGGTTTTATGGCCGCCGCATGAGCCGGGTCTACAGCGCCAGCAAAGTGTTACCGTTCGTGGTCGATTATGATTTGGCCGCTAGTGAATTTGGGAAACGGGCGTGGGAATATAAGACCTTCAACGACTTTTTTAGTCGAAGTCTCAAGCCGGAGTCTCGCCCTATTGCGCCCGGCGACGATGTCGCGGTGCTGCCCGCAGATGGGAGGCATCTGGCCTTTCAGCAGCTTGAGAATACCGACGGCTTTTACGTCAAAGGTCAGAAGTTTTCGCTCGCTGAGTTGTTTGGATCTGCCGAAGTCGCCCAACCGTTTGCGGGTGGATCGATGCTGATTTCTCGGCTCTGCCCGGTCGATTATCATCGCTTTCATTTCCCGGTGACGGGCACTCCGCGCAATTCGAAGACCATCAATGGTTTCCTCTATTCCGTGAACCCCATCGCTTTGCGTCGGCAGGTGAGATACTTGGTTGAGAACAAACGTATGCTCACGCTCATTGAATCGGAGCAGTTTGGTTTGGTCGCGATGTTTGAAGTCGGTGCGACCTGTGTCGGCACGATCAAGCAGTTCTACGTCGACAGTCGCGTTAATGAAAAGGGAGAGGAAAAGGGGCTGTTCAAATTCGGCGGCTCATGCGTCATCACGGTGTTCCAGCGCGGGCGGATTAAGTTCGCCGACGACCTCGTGCAAAACAGCCGAGAATATCGCGAGGTCTACGCCAAAATGGGCGACGTATTGGGCCGAACCATGCCTTGAGGCGAGTTTCGCCGCGTGAGTTCTGCGGCCAAGATTGCCGGCCCTGAGTCGTTAATTTGGCTGGGCCTTTGCATCTTTCGATCATTCGGCTCAAGTGCTCTGACATGTCATCCGTGGATTCTCCTCAACCCTCCCAACGGCCGACATTGTCGGTGGACGCGGTGACCAAAGCTTATGGTCAACGCAGAGTTTTAGATGATGTTAGTTTTGAGGTGGTCGCCGGCGAGCGGGTAGCCCTCACGGGGCCCTCAGGCAGCGGGAAAACCACGCTGCTAAATTGTCTTGGTGGCGTAGATCGTCCCGACTCCGGCCTAATTCGGATCGGTGATCATTCGCTAGACGGGATCGACTCCGATACGCTCGCCGAACTGCGTCGGCGCGACATCGGGACCGTGTTTCAGTTTTTCCATCTCCTGCCGACCCTGACCGCGGCGGAGAATATTGAACTCCCGCTCCAATTGATGGGGGTCTCGTTGGATGAGCGTCGCGAACGTATCCAGAAACTCATGTCACGGGTCGGGGTGAGTCATCGCGCGGACGCGTTACCGAGCCAGATGTCCGGGGGCGAACAGCAACGGGTGGCGATCGCGCGAGCCTTGGTGCATCGTCCGGTGCTGGTCCTAGCCGATGAACCGACGGGTAATCTCGATTCGAGGAATGGGGCCATTATTTTGGAGTTACTGCGCGAGCTGACCGACGAGTTGTCCACTACGCTGGTGCTGGTAACCCACAGCGAAGAGGCGGCGGCGATCTGCCATCGCCGGATTGAGTTAAGGGATGGTCGGATTGTGGCGCCTGTCGCATGAAACAATTCTCGATTCTTCTCACGCTGTTGCGGCGGTGCGGCCTGCGACACTGGCGATACGAGCCGGGTTCGACTGCTTTGTTGCTGGCAATTGTGGCCCTGGGAGTCGGCGTATTCGTCTCTATTCGGTTGGCGAACGAAGCCGCCGTGGCCAGCTTCACGCGGTTCACTGATACGCTGACCGGGCAGAGTGATTGGTTGGTGCAAGCCCCGGTGGGAACGCTGCCCGAATCGGTCCTGCCGGAGATCAGGTTGGCGCTGGGTTCTCGTCCCGTGCATCTGGTGCCAGTGCTACAAGCGACGGGCTCTCCACCGGCGCCGCCGGACGAAACAGATCGGTTTGGTCGACCCAGTTACACGATCCTAGGCGTGGACCTGCTGGGGGTGTCCAACTTGGCCCAACAACTCGCGACCGGGCAGGGCTATTTTGGGAATACGTCGCAACGCGGAGCAGAAGCGACTACCGCTGAGACCGAGGCGTTTTGGACGTCATTTCAGTCGGGTGCGCAGGTGTGGTTGAGCCCGCGTTGGGGGGAATCCATTCCCGCTGAGATCGAGGTGGTGCTGGATGAGCGTATCCTCGCATTGCCCGTAGCCGGCTTGATTCCGACCGCGCCGGGCGCACCCGAAGTCCCGCCCAATTTGGTCGTGATGGACTTGCCGAAACTCCAGGAATTGACCGGCCGCGCGGGGCAGATTGATCGCATCGAACTAGTTCTGGAGTCGGGCCCCCGGGCGGACGAGCGGCGAGCTGAGGTTCGACAAATTCTGGAGCGATTGGGTGACGATGAAACCCGTTGGATCGTGAGCTCTCCCGGAGCGGAACGAGAGACGGCTGCCACGATGACGCGCGCCTTCCGGCTCAACCTAACCGTGTTGTCTCTCATCGCGTTGCTGGTCGGGCTTTATCTGATTTTCCAAGCTTTGGACGGGGCCGTGGTCAGGCGGCGAGGTGAGATTGCCGTGCTCCGATCATTGGGGGTGGAGATGCGGATGATCCGCACCCTGTGGTGGCTGGAGTCGGCGACGATCGGACTGATTGGTGGCGGCTTGGGCGTAGGGTTAGGTTGGCTGGGCGCGCAAGGCGCGGTGCGGGCGGTAGGGCAGACGGTCAATGCGCTCTACTTTGAAACGACCGTGCAAGCGGCGGGTTTGGCCGTGGGAGATATTGGGCTGGGATTGGGCCTCGGCGTGATCTCCGGATTGTTCGCGGGTTGGTGGCCGGCGCGAGCCGCCTCGCGCACGCCGCCGGCGCAGTTACTCCAGCGCGGACTCGCTCCGGCCGAAGGCAGTTGGGTGCTGCGGAGCGTGCCCTTGGCGTGCGGTTTGATTGGGCTGGGGGTGGCGCTCACGTTTCTGCCCGCCTGGCGGTTTGAGAGCGGAGGACGTTTTCCGGTGGCCGGTTACTTGGCGGCATTTTTATGGATATTTGGTGGCGGAGTTTTAAGCGCATGGCTCCTGCCTTATGCGGCTCGAGTCATGGGATTGTGGGGGCAAGCTGGACCGGCGACGAAGCTGGCGCTGAGCCACCTGCGTCGACCATCGGGTCGTCATCGTTTGGCCGTGGCAGCGCTGCACTGCGCGGTAGGTATGACTGCGGGTATGGCGATCCTGGTGGGCAGTTTTGATTTCACCGTCAAGAGCTGGGTAGAACGTTCGCTGCAGGCCGATCTCTACCTATCTAGTAGCGGTGCCCAGTCGGCTAATGCCCGCAACATGATCAGAGCCGAAGCGGCGGACGCCATTGCCGGTCATCCTACGGTGATTGCCGCCAATGGTCTGGTGGCCTATCCGCTGATCCTCGATCAGCAGCCCACCATGCTGACGGGAACGGACATGGCAGTGTTGCGCGAGCGGAGCCAGTTAGCGTGGGTTGATGCGCCCAGAGATGAGGCCGTGTTTCTTGAGTCGACCAACCTAGGGTTGGGACTAGTGAGCGAGTCATTCACGGAGCGGTTTGAGGTGGAACGGGGAGATCAACTCGAGATTCCGACACCGGACGGCGTGAAGCAGATCGTCATCGCGGGGGTGTTTGCCGATTACGGGAACGAACGGGGTTCGATCATGCTGGACCGCGCTCACGTCAATCGGTGGTTCGATTCCCAAGACGTGACTAATCTATCGTTGTGGCTCCGACCCGGGGCAGACCCGGAAACGGTTCGGGCCGATTTATTGCAGCAGCACCCCGGTTTAGCGGTTTTCACCAACGCCGTGTTGCGCGCTGAAGTCCTACGCATCTTTCGCCAAACCTTCGCGATCACCTACGCGCTCGAGATCATCGGGGTGCTGGTGGCGGTGATTGGTTTGGCGCTCACCTTGACCAGCGTGTTGCTCGATCGGCGGGACGAACTCACGACGCTGCGCGCCATCGGTTTCAAGCACCGGGAAATCGCCCGCGCCACCGCGATCGAGGGAGCCACCGTGGCCGGGGCGGCAGTCGTGGGAGGCACGGCGTTGAGCTTGGCGTTGGGCTGGTTACTGATCTACGTCGTCAACAAACAGTCGTTTGGCTGGACCCTAGGCTTTGCGATTCCGTGGGTCCAGTTGGCTGCCCTCGGGGTGGTCGTAGTGCTCACTGGGGCGGGAGTGAGTTGGGCCGTAGGACGATGGGGTGCCAACCTGCCGGCAGATCGAGAGGAATAATGAAGACACGACTACTGATTATTTTAGGCTTTCTCCTGAGCTCTGGCTGGATGCGGTCGGAACCGACTCCACCATTCACCGACGACGGGTTTAAAGTGCCCCAGCCCGGATATGTGTTCGAGTTCCCGCGTGATCACGGATCGCACCCGGGCTTCAAGATCGAGTGGTGGTATTTAACCGGACATCTTGAGCGAGCGGACGAGTCGGCCGGGCGCTTTGGATTTCAAGCCACGTTTTTTCGCCAAGCCTCACCGGATGGGGAGAACGAACTTTTTCTCGCGCACATGGCGATGGTGAACGTCGCGACGGGAGAGTTTGTGTATCAAGAACGATTCAATCGCCCGGGTTGGGATGCGGGCGCGGCAGTGGGCCGATTGGATGTCCACAATGGACCGTGGTCGATTGTGATGGAGGATTCGCCCAGTGAAATCATGCGGCTCCTTGGCGGAGTCAGGGCGGAAGCGCAATGGGATCTACAGTTGGAGCCGAAGAAACCTCTGGTGATTTTCGGGGAGAATAGTGTCTCGCGAAAAGGGGATGTCCCCACCGCCGCCAGTTACTACATCACCTATTCACGCCTAGCGGCAACGGGGACGCTGAATTGGCAGGGGGAATCCTTCGCCGTCTCGGGATTGGCCTGGATGGATCACGAGATCAGCAGCAGCCAATTGGGGGAAGATCAGGTCGGCTGGGATTGGGTGAGTATGCACTTGGAAGACCAGCGGGAAATCATGGTCTACCGGTTACGCCGACGGGATGGCACCAGCGATCCTGCCTCGACGCTCACGTGGGTGGATGTCGCCGGCAAACCTCAGCGGCAGCCGTTTACCATGGCGGTTGAGTCTACCTGGACCAGTCCCCACAACGGCGCGGAATATCCGGCTAACGTGCGGATCACCACAACCGACCCGGCCACCGGCGAAACCGTGAGCCTCCTCGTGGAACCCTTCATTGCTGATCAAGAACACACCGGTGACCTGGCCGGAATTGCGTATTGGGAAGGAGCATGCCGGGTGAGAGACGAATCCGGGGCGGTCATCGGACAAGCCTACATGGAACTCACGGGTTACGCCGAAGACCTCGAACTCTAAGCCGGCGATGATTCCAGTGGGTGGTGGTTGGCATGAACAACACAACGCTTGCCTCCTCCCGGCGGGATTGGCCAACTTTGCAAACTTAAGCCCCCTGCTCGGGTGGTGGAATGGTAGACACGAGGGTCTTAGAAGCCCTTGCCGTAAGGCGTGAAGGTTCGAGTCCTTTCCCGAGTACCAACGAGTTACAAAAGTAATTTAAATTATCCTAGCGTTTCCTATACTGCTTTCCTATACTTGGGGCCGTGAAAGTGAGACGAACCAAGGTCCCAAACCTCATTATTGCTGAGGATACGGGCACCTACTACGCCCGCATTCGGGTCCACGGGAAGCTGAAGTGGCGTTCTCTTAGAACAAAAACTTTCACCACCGCAAAGCTACGCCTGAAAGACGAAGAAGTGAAGATGCGGTCCGGCGCGACTCGGCCGAATGAGACTCTGGATGCGGACATCACCTTTGAGGATGCGTTCAGGCGCTACCGAGCTGCGGTGATGGCAAACTCGGTTTACAAACCCGCCACCAAACATTTTCGGCTTCGATCAGAGCGCACCTTTCGGCGGACGTGGCCCGACCTTTGGGGGCGAGAGCTGCGCCGGATCAAACCGGAGGATTGCCGACGCTGGTTGAACGATTTTCGCAACGGCGGAGCGGCCTTCACTCCGAATCGCGCGAAGACGGTGCGACGGGGAGATAGCCCGACGACCATCAATGCGGCGATTCGGTTTCTCCGAGCGGTTTTCAACATCGGGCTGGAAGCGGGAGTGATTTATGCGAACCCCGCAGACAGCATCGATACCGTAGCTCCTCGCCGAAAGCTCCTCCAACTTCCCAACCGCGAGCAATTCGCACGTCTGGTGGAAGATATCAGGGCAAGGCCTTCTCGTTGGGGTCAGACACCGGGGGATCTCGTCGAGGGACTGGCCTACACGGGAGCGCGAGTCGGCGAAGCCAGACGCATGATCTGGGCACATATAGACGAAGAAAGAGGCATGGTCACCATTCCCGGCGAGAAGACTGAAAGCGCCCCACGCTCCAATCCGATGACTCCGGCCTTTCTTGATCTCCTCTCAAGAATGCGACGGCGCAGCGAACCTCGTCTGGTCGACCCGATTTTTGCAGTGGGTTCCGTTCTGACTTCACTGCGTGTAGCTTGTGCCAATTTGGGAATTCCGAAGTTGGATCACCATGATCTGCGTCATCTCTTCGCGACTACCTGTATCGAAAGCGGGGTCGATGTCTTGGTACTCTCAAGGTGGCTTGGCCACAGTGACGGTGGAGCGCTGGTTCTACGGACCTACGGTCATCTCCGACCGGAGCATAGCACTCGGGCGGCCAAGCTCGTGAATTTCTCACCGCCAGAGAACTGAGCCTTTCAAGGTCGAGCCGAAGCGCGATCATGATCGTCAGTTGAGCCATATGCGGCAGCGCATGGTTTGCGCTCTCAGTAATCGGCCCGGAGAGGTGCGATTTTCGGCAGAATGTGCCTTTTCGAAAGCAACGGACTTTACTGTTGCTTTAGTGGGCCGCTGAACTTCCTGCCCTAAAAATATTCCTACTGGGATCGACGGGCTGAATTCAAAATACCTGAAACCGGGAGAGGCGTCACCCGGAACCTTGGGCGACGCCGTGATGGCAAATGTCGATCTGTCCGTTTCGGCATGCATCGCGGTGGCAAATCCGGTTGCGCAAAGAAATAATAAAAACATGAAGTTTCGAATACTACCCTGCCCGTCCAAGAAACAGCAAAGCAGGGTGACTTTCAGATGTAATGCTTGAACGGCAACGGAACGTCGCCGGTCACCGCTCCACTCGTTAGAATTTCTCCCACTGCGTCGGCAAATTTGAGCGTCACCGGCATACCGTCAGAAAACCGACAACAGTTGTAATTCAGTTTGGTAAGGCGAAGCACGTCGTAGAGTACGATTTTGATGTCATGATCGCCCCGGCAAACATTGACCAAAAGCGGCTTAGGGACCTCCTTGCCCCCTGGAAAAGTCTGGAGACGCGGAACGAAACCTTTGGTCCAAAGCAATGCGCTGTATCTGCCAGACACATACGCAAGTCCGCGCAAAATTGGCATTCGGCTGTTCTGGCGATAGAGCCGGAGATCATTGGCCTCAACAATGCGCACGCCGATAACTTTTGTCGTCCGACCAGCAGCGTCGCAAAAGCCCGCCCACTCGTCGTCGTCAAACCGTGTGCGCCCATGAATGAAAAGCTCGGTTGGAACAGCTCCAGCGTTATTCTTTCCGTAGGCACGAATGGCAAATGTCACAATCTCTTTGGCTGCCGAACGATCCAGATGATATTGCTTCGTTTTCGGTGAATACCACTTCCCTACCGACCCCTTAAAAACGACTCCGTCGCCCGAATCCAAAAACATTTGAGCCGCGCAACACGCATTTCGCGAATCGGTTTGGGAATTGTCCTGCTTGAACACCAACCCGAGATAACACACCCCCATCCGAACCCCGTGAAGCTTCCAAGGTCGCAATCCCGACTTATAGTAGACCGCAGTACTGATGTTCCACGCTATGTCTGCTTGGATCGTCGAAAGATCGCGAACCGGCTTTCCATTGGCCTTGAGGAAATCAAGCGGAGTTAAAGTGCTCTCGCGGAGGATCTGCGTGACTACTTTTCCCTCCAACAAACGTCCCTTGAGTTGATTCCTAAAATCCGGCTCAAAATCGTAAGGGATTTCCTCCTTTGCGAAGT
>Ga0208414_1002006_pt1 | contig 14260 bp, 9 predicted proteins | sample AntAceMetag02UKE_FD_184770 | JGI IMG/M metagenome (GOLD analysis project Ga0208414, IMG submission 184770) | Saline lake microbial communities from Ace Lake, Antarctica - Antarctic Ace Lake Metagenome 02UKE (SPAdes) (version 2) | ecosystem: Environmental > Aquatic > Non-marine Saline and Alkaline... | reverse complement strand
TTACGTTGTTGCGGAAACAGAGCAGGACGAGAGTCGCGCGGCATTGACGCCGACCAGTGCTGCTGGATTGGTAAAACTGGGACTCACGGTCCAAGCCCAACCCGGACTCGGTGCGAAGGCGCATTATCCCGATGCGGATTACGCGGCAGCCGGCGTCGAACTCGTCGAAGATCACGCCGCTGCTTTGGGCGCTGCCGATCTGGTCCTGCGGGTGAGAAAGCCGACGCCGGATGACATCGCGGGAATGAAACGCGGTTCCTGGCACGTGAGCTTCCTCGATCCGTTTAACGAAAAGGAGCTCATCGGTTCATTCGCGAGTGCCGGGGTCAACGCGGTCAGCTTGGAAATGATTCCGCGCACAACTTTGGCGCAGAAGATGGATGCGCTCAGTTCGCAGGCGAGTTTGGCGGGATACGCCGCCGTGGTGGAAGGAGCGCAGCGTTTGCAAATGGCACTGCCGATGATGATGACACCAGCCGGCACGATTATGCCGTCGCGTGTGTTTGTGATTGGTGCAGGTGTGGCGGGATTGCAGGCCATCGCGACCGCGAAACGGCTCGGCGCGCGCGTGGATGCTTTTGACACACGCCCGGTGGTAGAAGAGCAGGTGCGTTCGCTCGGAGCTAAATTTGTGAAGATCGATTTGGGCGAGACCGGTCAGACGGCCGGTGGTTACGCCAAAGCACTCACACCGGAACAGGTTGAGAAACAGCAGGCGGGGATGGCGAAGATCATCGCCCAATCCGACATCGTGATCACCACGGCTAAGTTGTTTGGCCGCCCGGCGCCCAAGCTGGTGACGGAAGCGATGCTCGCGGGAATGAAATCCGGCAGCGTGGTCGTCGATCTCGCGGTCGAAGGCGGCGGCAATGTCGTCGGTTCGAAATCGGGCGAAGATGTCGTGACCGACAATGGCGTGACGATCATCGGCCATCCTTGTTTGGAAGGCACCGTGGCGACTCACTCGACTCAGGTGCTCGCGGCGAATTACGCGGCGTGGATCACCCATTTCTGGGATGATGAGAAAAAGGAATTTAACGCTGATCTTACCGACGAGATCATGAGTGGCTGTTTGATCACCCACGACGGAGCTATCGTTCACCCCCAATTTGCAGATAAATCCTGATTACCCGCTATGGAACTCATTCTACTATTTTTTATCTTCACGCTCGCCGGATTTCTCGGGTTTGAGCTGATCGCTAAAGTGCCGTCGCAACTGCACACGCCGTTGATGTCGGGATCGAATGCGATCTCCGGAATCACGATCGTGGGTGCTTTGATCGCCTCGGGGGCCGATGACGGTTCCATGGTCACCACATTGCTCGGCACGGCGGCAGTCGCGTTGGCGATGATCAATGTGATCGGCGGCTATCTGGTCACGGATCGCATGCTTGGCATGTTTAAAAAGAAGGACACCGGATCGAAGAAGGAGGGTTCATCATGAGTAACGAACTTCGTGAAATCCTGATCAATTCGGCCTACATCGTAGCCTCGATTCTCTTCGTCCTTGGATTGAAGATGCTCGGCCGTCAGACCACGGCTCGGCGTGGAAATATGCTGTCGAGTGTCGGCATGTTGATCGCCGTTGTGGTGACATTGCTCGACCGGCAGGTGATCGACTATACGTGGCTTGTTGGTGGCCTGGTGGGTGGCGCGCTGATTGGTTTGGCCTGTGCCCGGTTGATCAAGATGACCTCGATGCCCGAGATGGTGGCGTTGCTCAATGGCTTTGGTGGCCTGGCCTCATTGTTGGTCGGCGGGGCGGAGTATTTTCGCATTAGCGGTGGCACCGTTGTGCCGGATCATCCTGCTTTCACCTCGTCGGTGATCTACCTTACGATTCTGATCGGTGGGATTACTTTTACCGGTTCGATTTATGCCTTCTGCAAACTAGCTGAATGGCTTAGCGGTCGGTCAATTCTCTTCACGGGTCAGCACTTGGTTAATGGCCTGTTGGTCGTGCTCACGGTGCTTTCGGGAGTCGTGTTTGTCGTCTCCGGTGATCCGGAGATGCAGCTCATGGCGGTGGGTGCTTTCACGCTGCTGGCCCTTATCCTGGGTTGGACTTTGGTCATGCCGATCGGTGGCGGCGATATGCCGGTGGTGATCTCGATGTTGAATAGTCTTTCCGGTCTCGCGGCTTGTGCTGCTGGTTTTGTGATCGGCAACAATGTGCTGGTGGTCGCGGGCTGTCTCGTCGGCACCAGTGGGGTGATCCTCACCACGATCATGTGTAAGGCGATGAATCGCTCACTGGGCAACGTGCTCTTCTCCGGCTTTGGAGCGGCTCCTCCACCGAGTAGCGGAGAAGCCTCCGAAGGTGTGATTCAAGGCGAGCTCAAGCCCATCTCGGCGGAGGATAGTTTTGCGGTGCTTGAAGCAGCCCGCCAAGTCGTCATCGTTCCCGGTTACGGCATGGCGGTTTCGCAAGCGCAACATGTGGTGCGCGAGCTCGGCGAGATGCTGGAGGAAAATGGCGCCGAAGTGCGTTTCGCTATTCACCCGGTGGCTGGGCGGATGCCCGGTCACATGAATGTGCTCTTGGCCGAGGCTAATGTGCCTTACGAACAACTCGTCGAAATGGATGCGGTCAATCCGCTCATGTCTTCGATGGATGTCGCGATTGTGATTGGCGCCAACGATGTGGTGAACCCCGCCGCCTCGCGCGACAAGAGTTCACCGATCTACGGGATGCCGATTATCAACGCGCATGAAGCTCGCACGGTGATCTGCCTCAAGCGCGGTAAGGGCACGGGTTTCTCCGGACTGGAAAACCAACTCTTCATGATGCCAAATACCCGGATGCTCTACGGCGATGCCAAGGGCTCGCTGCAAGGCGTCGTCTCGGAATTCAAGAGCCTCGCCGACGGATAATTGGTGTGAGACCGTAAATCTTCAGCTCAACGTGCGGCGAGTTTCTCCGCGCGAGTGATATCTTTGGGCGTCATTCGCTGTTTGAGTCTTTGGACAAGAGCGGGCTGTTGTTGGAGGATATAATTCGAAATGCGTTTCGATACAGAATCGTCTTTTTCTGTAAGTTGCCGAGCTTTCAGCAAATGCGTGAGTGCCGCAACATCATCGCCAATCCGCTGTCGTCCACCCGTGTGCATGGCCCCGAGATTAAAGTGGGCGAACGCGCTGCCATGCTTAGCGGCCCGTTGATACCAGTGAATGGACTGCTGTAAATCGATGGGTGTGCCGAGACCGTGTTCGTAACAAATACCAAGGTTAAGTTCGCCCTGGGATTCGCCATCGGCGGCTAGCTCCGAAAAGAGTATCAGAGCCTGAGCTTTGGCTTTGGGAGTGCCGATGCCATGCAGAAAATAGTCCGCCAGCCGTAACCCGGCCGGATTGTAACCCTCTTGGTATTGTCGCGCGAATATAGTCATGGCGGCAGTGGTGTCGCCTCGTCCCAGCGCGGCTTCTCCTGCGCTCATGTCGAAGGGGACGATTTGCCCATTTCGATCCACTCGCATGGCGGGAAGGTAGTCTCCGGCCGGTTCCACCTCCCAGTAGTTTCCGGTTTCCTGGTAGGTGCTCCAATCGGTGAACCTGAGGCGATAGCTGCGGATGCGCATCAAGGTGGGTGGTGCGTCGGGGAAAGGGTTTTCGCGGAAGAGAGCGACCACCTCGGGATTGGGTTTTAAGAGATGCGAGGCGATAACCCTGAACAGTAAAGAGGGCGCGGGTTTAAATGCTTCGAGCTCGAGGGTGGCATCGAAACGCACAAACCACGGAGCGATATGCGGTGAGATCTCGTCCGGTTGCTGGGGCATGTAGCGGTATTGGTAGGTGCGCCACGTCTTGCCTCCATCGTTGGAACCAAGAAATTCCACTTGGGTGCGCACCTCGGCGAATTTTGCGTAGAGATAATATTCGTTTACGCTGCCAAAAGCTTCGATCGATTTTACTGCTGTGGTGATCGGAGCGGGTAGATTCTGGACCGGAAACCCACTGGCCTTGGCGAAATAAAACAGTGAAAATGCAAAGTGAATCCAAAGAGCGACTGCTAAAGTGCGGTATTGCCAGCGCTTCGTTGGACGGAGACGAGACAAAGGAGTTTTATCTTTAATCCAGTCTGCAATAGCGCTAAGGCGGAATTTACGCAAAGCGGCTTGAATCATCTGATCATCAAGGAACAGAAGCCCTATTCCGATCGAAGCCATGTTCAGCCAACCAAAATTATTTGTGAGCTGAATACCGGCTTGCAATGCGGTCCATGAGATAATGGCGATCCAACGTCCACGCCGACCGGCAAAAACAGCTAGCAGCGGCGCCGCCAACTCGGCAAAGAAAGTTAGGAGAATCTGGAACACATGATAAATGCGCGGCATTTGATGGTTCAGAAAACCAAGAAAAGTGGGGAAAGGGGCAGTCTCATACATGAGTTCCATCGCCGAAAAATCGCGCCAATGCGGATCGCCCGCGGCTAGCTTTACGATACCGGCCTCAAACATCACCCGGAATAGAAACCACCGCACCATGAACATCACCAGAGGACTCGGGGCTGAGTGTTCGCCCAGCTTTGGACGAAATCCGCGTGGTGCGAAAGGGATACAGAGCAGAGCAGCTTCCAACAGCAGCTTATCGAGCTGTGCACCACTGAACGCGTGCCATGTGGACACAAAAGAAAGAAAGATTAACCAACACACGCTGAGGGCGAACCGCGGCCAGAGATTTAGCACTAAAGCGACCGCAGAGACCATGCCGATCCACGAGAGTATGTTGATCATCACCTCACCGCTGCTGATCCAAAACAAAGTAGGTGCGGCGAGAAAAGAAGACCATATTCCCGGATTCGTCTGCGCGATGTGTTGCAGGTATTCTGAGATCGGCCCGAGCCCTTCAGGCCCAATCAGCACCATCTGGTCTTTGAGGATACCCGCGAAGGCTACGATATAGACAAGACCGACCGCACGCAGCACGAACCAGCGCGGCCAGAGATAAGTAGCTTCACCTCGCGCCCCGGAAAATTCCAGAATTTGCCCCCATGCGGCGACAAGCGTTGAGCGCACCTTTGGCGCGAAGGTAGTGCGGGATGTCGATGTGGAGTTTAAGTTCGACATGGTGTGCGAGCATTCTCACAGAGAATATTAGATCTCTAGTGAGTTAAAGCTACGAGTAAGCATCTGATAGGCGATCACGATAGGTCCTCGAAAGAGCGAGTTACGCATTCACTCTCTTACGAATAGACAAAGGTCAGGGTGAGGGTCTGTTGGCTGCCGAGATCCTTGATCATTTCCGGCGTCCACGTTTTGACGGTTTTCCGGATAGCAGTCATCGTGGCTCGAGCGCATGCGCGACGGGATTTTTTTGTGCCCCCGCGAATTGACTTAGGGTAGGGCTCACCGCCATCCGAAAATATCTGGACCATCAGTTTAACGGTCGTGCCCTTGGGAGCATTCACTCGGTTCATGGTGATGTTGCGAGACCATTCCTTACTCACCTGCTTCGTGAGGGCTTGGAAAACCTCTGGTTGTTTGTCCCACTCTGATGAAGCATCGATGGCGAGATTTCCTGAAGTTGAAGAACTCGTGGCGCAACCCATCAAAGTCGCCATACAGACGAGGAATAACGCTAGTTTCATTTTCATCATTGGGTATAGATCTAGATCGATGGGAAGGAGAGAGAATCGAAGGATTCGAACCCATTCCGAATGATCGGATTTAGAGCTAAATACAGTGCGGTTGTAGAGTGAAAAATGATGGCACTATAACCTAAATTTCTGATCCGCGCGGGTGATGAGCGACTCACCCTGAAAGTGTAGGAGGCGGGAAACCCTATGGGGCTACTGTAGCCAGTAGACTACGTCTGACCGTTCCAAGGAAACACTCATGAGGCTTCTTCAAGTATACTGGCTTTTTCCATCTCAATGGCTTCTTCCAGCCACATGAACGTGGTCTGGTCGATGCTCTCTATTTTGACATCAACGACGTTTTCTTCGTAAAAGAAAACATAGAGGTTGTAGATTGGGAGGTCGGGGAGACTGAGCGGATTGCCGACGGTGCCCTCTTCAGTCGAGGATAGACTTGGCCCACCAGGTGCGTTGACGTTCATGTTGGCATGGCCGATCTCGAGATGATCGAGCGACCTTAGCAGGTTTGGGTTTCGAGCCTTAGAATACCTAGTGAGGAAGTCGGCCAGTTGACCGGAAGGGTAATATTTTGTGTAGGTCCACATCTCGACCGTATCCCCGTCCTTTTCCTTGGTTTCAATGGACGTGGGTTTGCCCAAGGCGATGTAGGTCATTTCAGTGGTATCTCCCGGGAAAACGATACCCTCTGCAATGTATGCCTTTTGCTCCGGCGCCAATGCGACAAACGTGGATGATTTTTCGTTAATGCGATTGGTGATACCGCTGGATTCGCACCCTGCGGTAAAGAGGACGACTAGGGCGAGGCAGGAAGAATAAAGAAGGGTTTTTTTCATGATAGTAAGATTATTACTCATCATGCTAAACGCAAACGAGGTGGCTCCCCCTTCAAATTTGTTCGCTGATTCGTTGAGTGGACTTGCCTCTGAGCGGCAGCCCAAAACTTAAATGAGGGGCTAGTAGAAAACTGCCCGCTCCTTCAGGAAGGGCCGATTTCTGACGATGAAAATACCATCAGTGCTTCGCGAAATCGCTGAGAAAAAATCTGCAGAGGATCAGAGTGGGGTGCCGTCGAGACTTTCTATTTTCAGGTCTACAATTTTACCATCGGCGAAGATGACGTAGAGGTTATAAACGGGCACGTCTGGTAGGCTCAGTCTACCCATTTCTCCCTGTGTGCCTGTGGCACTGCCGGTTCCTCTTCGAGCGGTTGGATTGGCGCCGGGTGCATGATCACTCACGTTGGCTTGGCCTGTTTGAAGATCCACGGAGCGCTGCAGGTTAGGGTTTCTGGTCCGTGAATATTCGGTGAGGATATACTCGAGGCGGCCGGAGGGATAAAAGCGTTTGTAGGACCACATCTCGACAGACGTGCCTTCTGTTTCACTGGTTTCAGTCGAGTTGGGTTTCCCGATTGCCATGTAGGTCATGTCTGTGGTGAAGCCGGGAAAGATCATACCGTCTTCAATGGATTCTTTCTCCTCAGTGGAGAGAGTGGTGAAGATAGCCGATTTCTCGCTGATGCGTGTGGCGATGCCGTTTGACTCGCAACCGGTGGAAAGCAAAAAGCCTAAAGCTAAGCATGGCAGTGTAAGGTGGGTAGTTTTCATAAGATTTGTGAGCATGGAGTTCATGATGCCTAACGGGATTTAGATGATTATCCCTTCAATTATTTTCGACTATTTGATTCGTAGACCGGCCTCAGAAAATGGCCGATCTAAAACTGACCTGTGTTCACGGAATTGACATCAGAGATGACTGCAAATCTTGAGTGCCTTTCCTTCTTTATTGGGCACAAAAAAGGCGGCTCCCGGAGGAGCCGCCTTGAAGTCTTGTTAACTTAACAGTTCAACAAACGATTAGAAAGAAATCGTGTTGGTGAACAGATAGTTACGAGGAGGAGCCAAAGCAGAACGGCCTTCCATGTAATCCTTGTCGGTCACATTGTAGATACCGAGGGAGGACTTGATCTTGTAACCAAGAGCTTCCCAAGGGTATGTGAGACTGACGTCGAAGACTACGAAGTCGCCGGCCATGAGAGCATACCAGTCATTGGTCCGCGCGATGACGGTCTCCGAAGAGTAGCGCATACCTACGCCAACCGATGCACCGCGGACAGGACCGTCCGTGAAGGTGTATTTGTTGAAGATATTGAAGCGATACTCAGGAACGTTCTCAATCCGCTCATTGTAGTAGAGGCTGTTATTGAACTGTGAGTTTGCATTCAGAGCAGCAAACTCAGGTGTGCCAGGAGCAGGCTTGGTCTTGTCGTAAACCGTTTTAGCGGTCCACAGCCAAGAACCGTTGATCACGGCTTGGTAGTTCTTCATTGGAGACCAGATGACTTCAGCTTCAGCACCTTCGATCCGGTTTTTCAGATCGGTGGTGCGCCAGCGGAAGTTACGACGGTTGTATCCAGTCGTTCCGATACCGAAGAGCGAAGTGCTGTAGTTATACGGCTCTTCAGCGTTGGATGTCCGGGAAGCATCATCAAGACGCTGATTGGTGCGTTCGCCACGGAAGAGCGACACCGTTCCTACGATGCTGCTGTCTTCATTGGTCATCTTCGCACCGATTTCCCAGTTCATACCGGTTTCATTCGGAATGGCGTCATACGCACCGACAGCTACGTGAGCCGCGACAGCCTGAGCTGTTGAGGTGATCGTTTGGCCGAGGTATTGGTAAGAACCGCCACCATGGTCGAGAGCGCTCTGATAGTAAGGAATAGAATCCTTCTCATTGCTGCCGCCACGAATACCGGAGTTGAACTTAAACGTCTTCGAAACCGAAGCGTATACGTTGATCTCCTTCGTCACGGCGTAAGAAAGACCACCCATCCAGGAATCACCTTTTTGAGTGCTGACTTCACTTTCCTGGTAGCCAGGTCCATAGCCATAGAAATTAGGATCATACTGAACCGTATCCGTATAAGCATTCCAAGGGGCTTCGATCCAAGGAAACACGGAAATAGCGTGTTGACCGAGGTTCTCACGGGTTTCACGACGGAAACCAGCGATCAAATCGAGACGATCATCGAGGAGGGAAGCTTGCCAGTTGATGTAGACTGCAGACAAGTTGGTCTTGTAGCCATCGAGCACGGAGCGATTTTCGCCCAGAGCGACGCTGACGTCAGGAGCGATGTCATGACCAGGGTCGTAGTAGTTGTATACTTCGGCGATAGGCTTGACAGCTCCATAACGGTCGTAGAGCACAGAGCCACGAGGCACTTGACCACCGGATCCACCAAGGATAGAGGCGGCGCCAGCAGGATTAGCAATGGCGTTCCAGACACCGGGGACGTGGCCATACCAACGACGACCAGCAGCAGGATCTTCAGCCATGTATTGCTGAGTCCAATATGAGGTGGTGTAACCAGTCAGGATCTTGTTCTTCACGCCGAGCAGGTCGAACGAGAAGACCAAATCAACCGTGTGAATCCAGGTATCGCGGTAGTAACCAGCGGTAGCAGCAGGATTCGAATTCCAGTTGATGCCATTGGCGTAAGGACGATTGGTGCCTTCGATCGAATCATAACGAGCGTTATCATGCGTGAAGACATACTTGGCGTCCAACCAGTCAAACGGTGAAGCGGCGACCTCAGCAGAGAACGTCTTTACTTCGTTGTGAGCCTGGGAACCACGAGCGGTCCAGTTGAAACTTTCATCTTGGATCCAGTTTCCTTGGGCATCCGTGATGTATGCACCACGCTCAATGCTGGCGTAGGTCGGGATACTGTAGTCATTGGCAGCGGCGCGCAGATCCTGCACGTGGCCACCATAGTTACGGTGACGTGAGTTGGATTTGTCGCTGGAAGAAGCCTTCCAAGTGTCGAAGTGAGCACCATAGATCCAGTCGAGGTCATTCACATTGAAAGTCTCTTCGAGCATTTCAACTTCGAGGATAACGGTGACGTTACCTTCTTCGAATGGCTTGAGGGTCAAGGTAGGCGTAATGTTTACGTTTTTCTTGAATTCCCACTTACGGTCGCCATAGGTATTTTCCCATGCGCCGACAACGCGGAAAGCAGCTTTCTTCGAGAGCACAGCATTGTGATCGATGATAAGCTTGGTGCCGTTGTTGTCGTCCATAATGTAACGGAACGTGGTCGGGATCTTCGTGAACGAAGGACGCTTGGTGATGTAATTGATCACGCCACCAGGGTAGCCTTGACCAAAGAACACAGCAGCAGGGCCCTTCACGATTTCCACCCGCTCAACATTGTCGAGATTGTAGGAAATGTAACGGAAGACGCCATTACGCATCAGCGTGTTAACCGCGAAACCACGCATCGTGAAGATACCCTGAGGGGTAGCTTCATTAGCAGGACGACGCCACGCAAAGCGGGTGTCACCCGAGGCAGCAGCGCTGTAACGGAAGATGTCAGTGATGGACTTGGCATTGGTGTCGTCGAGGAACTCACGTGAGAGCACGGAGACGTTCATCGGGACTTTCTGAATTTCCATGCCGATACGGGTAGCCGTAGCGGAATTGGTTTTCAGATAGCCGTAATCCTTGTCTGTGGAGACTTCGAACGCGCCAAGCGTTTCGACATCTTCATCAGTAGCAAGAGCAGCATCGTCGGATTGCTGTGCCTGAACAGGCACGATAGCAACGGCGAACAGTGCTGCCAAACAGGTCGCCAAGGTAAACTTGGCCCTGTGCTTGGTATAGCTAGGTTCTGGTTTCATGTATTATGTTGGTGTTTTTTGTAGTTGCCGGTTCCCAGATGGGGCCGGACTTGATTGAAGCGGCGATCGCCGAATCAAAAGTGGAAAAAAAGGCTCTACGCCTGCTTCACCGGAGACTTATTTGGACAAACCACCCCCAAATGGTGGAAACCTCGCGGAGAAACCAATGACCGCTCGAATAGGTCTAAAAAAGTCGGGGTGAAACAGACGTAGAGAAAGTGGGTGTAAAAGAGGCAGTAAATAACTGCTCCGCTAGTATAGGTGAATAAGCGCCGGTTTCATACCCGTTGAGCCTACCCAGTATTTCGGAACGACCACCGCCGTCCCGAATCCCTTAATTAGGGTATAGTTTCCGCAATCTCAGCGGTATTGAGTTGGACAAAGCCTAACCGGAGCGCCTCGTAAACCAGCTTGGGGCTGGAGGATACTCGGAGCTTGCGCATGATACTGCGGCGATGAGTTTGCACGGTAGAGGCCCGCAGCCCGAGGAGGGGCCCAGCTTCATTATTATCACATCCGTTGCCGATCACTTTGAGAACCCGGCGTTCTCCTGTAGTGAGTTTTTGGCGCGAGACCCAGGATGAGTGCCGCTCCACTAGATAGGGGCGGAGTGAGCTACTAATATGGATCTGCCCCTTGGCTACCGATTTGAGTGCATTCTTGATCGCCTCCTGCGATTCGCAGTAGGTATCGATGATCGCATCAAACCTCGTGGTATGAAGACTGGAGAGGAGTGGCTTGTCGTGTTGACCCGCAATAATGATCAGGTTTTTCGCCCGACGTTTTTGGCTGATGTCCTGTAGAAGCTCAACCCCATCGAGGTCGGGGAAGCGCATCCCTAAAATTAGGTAGTCGACCCGATTTTCATCGAGAGCATGACGAGTCGATTCTCCCGTGGTGGCGATTTCAATTTCACTATCGGGAAAGACCTGCGAACAAAGTGTGCCGAGAGCTTCGGCATAGACTCGATCCGCCTTTGCAATGAGAATGCGACTGCTGCGGAGAGATGGATATGTATTTTGCATGCCCTATCATAGCCGATCTCACTCGCGCTTAATATGGGCTCTAGCTCCCCAACTTTATATATTCGGATGCTGTGCTCCGACTATACCTCGTCTGGGATAGGTTTTCCGGCCGCGACCATCTGATTGGTCTGCACGAAGCCTAGCCGAATGGCCTCGAAGACCAGCTTGGTGCTCGAGGAGACCTTGAATTTTCGCATGATGCTGCGCCGGTGAGTTTGCACCGTGCCCTCACTGATCCCGAGCTTTTCACAGGCTTCTTCGTTGTCGTAACCGGTGCCGATAAATCGTAGCACCCGAAGTTCACCGGGAGTGAGGCTTTGTCTCAGGGTCAACGAAGAGTGCCGCTCCACCAAGTAATCGCGCAAGGTTGGGCTGACGTAGACCTGGCCTTTGGAGACCAAACGCAAAGCCGCCCGCATCGTGATTTGGGTCTCACTGTAAGTATCGACAATTGCGTCGATTCTGGATGTGCGCAGGCTGGGTAGAATTGGCCTATCTTGTTGTTCAGCAACGATTATAATATTTTCGACCAGTCTTTTCTGGCTAGCTTCTTGCGCGAGATCAATCCCATCAGCATCAGGAAAACGCAGGCCCATGATACTGTAATCGAAAGTATTGGTTTGAAGAGCGGCCAACGCCTCGGCTCCCGTGGTGTGAATCGTGATTTGCGCCTCCTCAAAAACCTTATGACAGATCGCGCTGAGAGCTTCCGCATAGATGCGATCAGATTTGGCGATGAGGATCTGAACCGGCTCTTTGAGTGGAGGGAGGGCGGCTTCAGCGGTGAGGTCAGCGGGTTTTAGATGCATTTTACATTCGGTCAACTAGATCTGAATGATTGAGACGACGCATTTAGCAGTTAGGTTACAAAAAAGCAAATCGGGCTACCCTAAAATAGGTAGACTCTCTCAAAATAGGCCCAAATGAACTAGGTTCATCAGGGCTATTTTCCAGGATTGCGAACTGTTGGGCGGATACCGAATCTCCAATCAATGTTGCCGATTAACCCCTTGCTTCAACTCACACCTCTTCGGGTGCGCCGTGCAGTCACTCGTGTTCAAGATATGATTTGGACGTCTGGTGACATGCCCCAGATCGAAGCGACGAAAACGAGCGCTCAACATCTGAGCCTGGACGAAGCCCGGAAACGTGCCCGATCTAAGGTGCAGGTCGGGGACTGCTGGGGCAGACTCTACGATCAACGTTGGTGCCGCGTCACTTTACCGGCGGGTAAGTCGCGTTGGTTGCATTGGGATGAGGAGGGTGAGGCTACGCTCTATGTGAAGGGCGTGCCGCATTATGGTTTCGATGTCGCGCATCGCGTCTGCGCGATCCCGGATGGCATTCGTGAGGTGTGGATTGAGAGCCTCTGCGTGCAGGCTGCGATTTGGCATCCCGATGCGAAAGGGCTGTCACCGGAGGGATGCCGGTTTAGGGGAGCGAAGATCCAGTATCGCGACGAGAACGCTTGGGAGGCGTATCACGATATCAACTGCCTCTACGAATGGATGCTCGAATTGCGCACGAAGGAATTTCCAGATGAACCTCCCGAGCTATTCGATCAAACCGTGCAATCTGCGCTGACTAACGTCGCGCCACTTTACCGGAGATTGTTGCGTGGCTTAGACACCGCTATAGATGCGCTGGATACGAAAGGGCTGTCTGCGATGCGCGCGGCCTTGCGAAAACTCTACGCCGAGATGCGTGATGCGGCGCCCTTGTCAAAGGCGGCGCTGACCGGACATTCGCATTTGGATTTGGTGTGGTTGTGGACCGAGCAAGCGGGCGAGGGCAAGGCGGTGCACACCTTTGCGAATGCGAATCGGCTCATGGAGAGCTATCCGGAATATCGCTTCGCCTACTCGCAACCCGCGAGCTACGAAGCCGTGGCGAAGCGTTCGCCCGAGCTGATGCGCGAGGTGAAGAAGCGTCTGCGTTCCGGTCAATGGGAAGCGACGGGCGGCATGTATGTGGAAAGCGATTCGCACATCGCGTGCGGCGAAGGACTCGCGCGCAGTTTCATGATTGGGCAGGATTCATTTGAGAAACTTACCGGCCATCGCTCGAAGATTCTCTGGTTGCCGGATCTGTTTGGATTCAGCGCGTGTTTACCGCAGCTGATGAAGCTCAGCGGGGTGGATTACTTTTTCACGACCAAGACAACTTGGAATACCGTGAATCGTTTCCCTCATTCGAGCTTCGAGTGGCGTGGACCGGGTGGACACAGCGTGGTCAGCCACGTGACGCAGGGGATTCAGTTTAATAACACCGTCTCGGTCGAGCAGTTGCGCGCGGCCTCGCATCAAAATCAGCAGGCGGATATTCACGACGAGTTTCTCATGCCCAATGGTTGGGGCGATGGCGGCGGCGGTCCGACGGAAGAAATGTGCGAACGCGCGCGCCGATTGTCCGGATTGCGCGGTTTGCCGGAACTCAAGTGGGATCAACCCGAAGCATTCTTTGATCGGCTCGCGGTGAAGCAGAAACAATTGCCGGCGCTCGATGGCGAAATCTACCTCGAATACCACCGCGGCACCTTCACCACGCAGAGTGAGGTGAAAGCGCGCTTCCGCGAGCTGGAGCGGGCCTTGCAACTGCGTGAAGCGGTGCTGGTCGCCCATCATCGCAAAGCAGACGCGAGCCTCGATCACGCCTGGCGGCGCATGGTGTTTGCCCAGTTTCACGATTACATTCCGGGCAGTGCGATCCCCGAGGTTTACGCGGAGGGCTTACCCGAGCTCGCGGCTCTCGCCAAGGAGCAGGCGAAGGCGGCGGAAGACATGTTGAGTGGGTGGAACGCGTTGTCCCCAACGCGTTCGAAGGCCGCCTCTCAATCCAAGCGTATTGAGGACAACCCGCTTCACCTCGGTGAACGTTGTCTCTTTAATCCGCTGCCCGTGTCGCGCCGGGTGATGGCAGGTCAGAAGCTCATCGAGCTACCGCCTCTGTCCGGC
>Ga0208414_1002002_pt1 | contig 14272 bp, 4 predicted proteins | sample AntAceMetag02UKE_FD_184770 | JGI IMG/M metagenome (GOLD analysis project Ga0208414, IMG submission 184770) | Saline lake microbial communities from Ace Lake, Antarctica - Antarctic Ace Lake Metagenome 02UKE (SPAdes) (version 2) | ecosystem: Environmental > Aquatic > Non-marine Saline and Alkaline... | reverse complement strand
TCGACCGAGCTATCTTCTGGAAGTTTGGTTATTGGCTTGCACGCAAGTACCGCTGCGGTTTCAGTTCCTTGATGCGTCGCTGTGTCAGGGCGCCAGAACCGGGGCGGGCTAAAACGTGGGTTCTAGAAGGCCAAAATAGTCGAGGTTGGTACGGAACAGTGGCGCTTCGGCGTCTGGTTACCAGCCGTAAAGGCCAATTCAGGTGGCGTTCTCCGTCAGAAAATCCGTACATTATTCGCGACGAAATTGGAAGCACAATTGAGTCGCGTTACGCCGATGTCGCCTTTGCCATGGGCAACACTTTGATGGAGAGCCGGATGCGCTGAGAGGTGCAAGTCCGGTTCGGAGAGGAGAGGCAGGGAAATAGTTCGACTACGCCCTGTCTCTTACTCTACTCCGCTTAGCACATGGCTTCGCGTATTTGGTGGCGGTGATAGATTGGTACAGCAGGAAAGTATTGAGTTGGCGAATCAGTAACAGTATGGAGGCATCGTTCTGCGTGGATTGCTTGGAGCAGGCGTTACGCACTCATGGTGCGCCAGAGGTTTTTAATAGCGACCAAGGGTCTCAGTTTACGAGCGAAGTTTTTACCGATGTTCTGAAACGAGAGCGCGTGACGATTAGTATGGATGGCCGAGGGCGCGCGTTTGATAACATCTTTGTAGAACGCCTTTGGCGTAATGTGAAGCACGAGGATGTGTACTTGAACGGTTATCGCACGATGGGTGAGCTAACAATCGGTTTGACGCAGTACATGAGTTTTTACAATACCGAACGACCCCATCAGGCACTGGGTTATAAAACACCGAGTGCGGTGTATGAGACGGGTACAGGCGGTGGGGCAATAATATTGAACAAGTATGGAAGCTCAGACAAAGATTCAGGCATTCCGCTCACGCTCCATGCCTGAATCTTTGTCTGAATGAATAAAAGAAAAAGCAAAAACGGGGCAGCGCCGATCCGCTGCAGATAGGAAAAAGTTACAGCTTAAAAAACAATGGCTTTTGTCTTGACGACAGGGTCCACTTCAATTGTCACAACTGGATTGAGCGGTAGTGGCGGTGTATCATTGGCGACAGACCGCAGCTTAACCCTCACTCAATCGGGCACTTCAACATACGCCGGCATTATCTCGGGCACAAACGCGAACTTTGACAAACTGGGCGCTGGGACGCTGACGCTATCTGGTGCAAGCACCTATATTGGGGCAACCAGCATCAACGCAGGTGCGCTAACTCTGACCGGTACCCTATCGGACAACACCGCAGTCTCTGTTGGCTCGGGCGCGACTTGGAACGTCAACGCTACAAACACGGTTGCATCCATTGCCGATGCTGGAACAATTAGCACCTCAAACGCAGGTGTAAAAACACTGACGACAGTTGGCGACGCATCCACGATTTTCAGCGGTGTGATTCAAAATGGTAGCAGTGGCGGTAGTCTGGCGTTGACTAAATCGGGAATTGGCACTCTGACGCTCGATGGGGCAAACACCTTTACTGGTGGTTTGACGATTAGTAACGGCATCTTGCAAATCGGTAGTGGTGGCACCTCAGGCTCGATCGCCAACCAAACGATTACCAACAACGCAGCATTGGTCTTTAACCGCTCGGATAACATAACGTTAATTAATTCGATTACTGGCTCTGGTTCAGTTGAGAAAGCTGGATCTGGCACGCTGACGCTTACGGGAAATAACACTTACAGCGGCACCACCACCATCAGCACGGGCACCCTGCAAATCGGCGCTGGTGGGACCAGTGGCACATTGGGTTCAGGCTCGGTGGTCACCAATGCGACATTGAGCTTCAACCGTTCTGATAGCCTGACAGTGGGCAACATCATCTCGGGCACGGGTGGTATTTCTCATATCGGAGCAGGTAGGCTAGACCTCATGGGTGACAACACCTACGCTGGGGGAACGAGGCTCAATAACGGTGCTTCCACGCATATTTTGGGGCTTGGCCACAAAAATGCCCTGGGCACGGGCGCGATTAAATTGGATGTGACTGGGCGCGTCGAGGCGCTCGTTGACTTGAGTGGTGCAGATGGAATACTCAATGATGTGATCTTTTTGGGCACTCAATCCTTTTTCACGGTTGTTGGTTCCCATAGTTTGGATATTGGTGGTGACATCACCGTAGGCGGAACCCGAACAGCAAACGCCATAACAAACAGCATAACCGGCGGTGGTGTGTTGACGTTGTCGGGGACGATTACCAACACAACACGGTCTAAAACACTCGATATCTTTGGCAATGCGTCGACCATTATCAGCGGTATCATCCAAGATGGTATTGGCCATGATGGCAGTGTAATAACGCTTACGTTGAGCAAGTCTAACGCGGGCACACTCACGCTATCAGGTGCCAACACCTACACCGGTAACACCGCGGTCTTAGGTGGAACGCTGGTGGTCGGTGGTGCGACGGTAGGTAACCCAGGCTTAATTACCTCCAGTCCATTGGGTACAGGAGTGGTGACTGTTAATTCGGGTTCTGCGCTTGATCTGGCGGGTTACGAAGTCGCCAATGCACTGACTCTGTCCGGGATGGGTTTCAGTAATAGCGGTGCGGTCTACAACAGCAGCAGTAATGCAGCGGGAAGTGCTGGTGCTATTACTTTGGCTGGCAGCACGACCATTAAAAATAACGGCGCATTGATTCTCGACGCAAACGTGAGCGGCGCACATGCATTGACTGTTGTAAACACCGGCAAAGTGACGTTTGGTGGTTCGATTGGTAGTTCCTCAACCAAGTTAAGTAGTCGAACCTGATTTATTCATAAACCGCTGATTTAATTGGTAAATATAGGGTTTTTGGGTTATAATATCTTCCAGATAATGACCTTCCCAGCACTATTTTCTGGGAGTTTTCTGGAAACAAACTCATGACCCAAGTCAACGATTTTTTCCGCAGCCGAATCGATCAAATGATCGATTTAAGATTGCCTCTTCCAGTCTTAGCTTCACGCATGCCATGGCAAGAAATTGAAGCATCATTGGCTCATAACTTTGCCCGCAAGGTTAAAGCTGGTAAGCAAGTCGAAGACATCGGGTTATTTGGTCCAAGTCTGCAAGTGGTTGGCGGCGGTGTTTCAAACGCAGGTCGCCCAAGGTTACCGATTCGTTTAATGGTTTCTTTGCTTTACTTGAAGCACGCCTATGATGAGAGCGATGAAGGCTTATGTGAGCGTTGGGCTGACTCACCCTCATGGCAGTATTTCTCGGGTCTTGATTATTTCGAGAATCGCTTGCCTTGCGACCCGACCCTATTGGTTAAGTTTCGTAAACTCATTGGTGAAGAAGGTGTGGAAGAGCTGCTGTCTTTTACCGTTGCTGCCGCACATAACATGAAGTTCGTTTCAAAGAAGCAGATGGAAACGGTGGTGGTTGACTCAACGGTGCAGCATAAAGCGGTGGCTCACCCCACAGACAGTCGTTTGTTAGAAGTGGCAAGACATAAGCTTGTTGAGTTAGCAAAAGAGTGCGGCTTGAGCTTGAAGCAAACCTTTGTAAAAGAAGCCAAGCAATTGACACGTCGTGCGGGTGGTTATGCACATGCAAAGCAGTTTCGTCGCATGAGAAAGGTCATCAATCGTCAAAGAACGATTGTTGGCCGACTGTCACGAGAGATTCAACGCCAGGTAGCGAATCAAGTCAATACGCAAATAACAAGCCAGGTGGCAACACTGAGCGCTGCACTAAAAGGCATGATCACAGAAGCCTTGGCCAAAGCGCAACGCCTCATGACCCAAACCAAGCACCGTAAGTCAAAAGGGGTGCCCAAACTTTACAGCTGGCATGCCCCGGAAACGGAATGTATTTCAAAGGGCAAGGCCCGCACCCCTTATGAGTTTGGTGTCAAAGTCGGTATTACTAGCACCATTAAAGGCAATTTGATTCTAGGTGCCAGAAGCTTCCCCAACAATCCGTATGACGGCCACACGTTAAACGAGCAACTCGAGCAGGCCAGTATTCTGTCAAACAGCACGATAAAGAATGTTTACGTTGACTTAGGTTACCGCGGTGTTGATCAAGATAACCCAGGGGTGAGTATCAAACACCGAGGCAAGTACAAGAGTCTGACAGAACAAGAACGCAAGCTACTCAAACGAAGACAAGCCATCGAACCCATCATTGGCCATTTAAAATCAGATAACCGAATGAACAGATGTCACCTTAAAGGGCCAGAGGGCGATGCGATACATGCCGTGCTATGCGCTGCAGGGTACAACATTCGCTGGTTACTGAGAATGATCCGCAAAAAAGGTCTCGGCCTTTATTTGGCCTCAATAAAAGTGCTCGGTTTGGGTCGATTGTTGGCTAAAGTGACGGAATTCATTCAAGTTGAAGCATTGAGTCGCGACAGAAATATTGTGATTGCGGCTTAATGTGAATAAATCAGGTTCGACTAAGTAGTCTGTCAATTGCTGGGAATGTTGACTTGCTAGGCAATGTTTGGGGCTCTATGACGTTTTGTGTGGATATTGACTTTCAACAGAAATGTACATGTCTGACTGATCGGGGTAAAGCGGTTAGCATCGGGTTGGCTGGCAGGTGCTTCAGTTTGGACATTCGCAAGTAGGCAATCGTGATGAAGTTTCCAATATTGCGAAAGCCTCTGGCCGCAATCTTCGTTTGCTGCAGCAGGCCGTTCATGGCTTCAACATAGGCGTTGCTGCGCCCATCAAGCATGCCGCGAACAACACCATCAAAGTGACTTCTAATCGTGGCAGCCAGCCTTTTGAAAGGTTCGAGCCGACTGCGCTTGGCCCAGCTTAGCCACTTGATCAATGCCTGCTTGGCGAACTCTTCACTGTTGGCATTGACTGCTTGGCTGTAGACCAAGCGTAGGCCCTGCTTGAGACGCCACGCGCGAGCGCTCTTGAGGGTCGAGCGTTGCAACCAATGCATGGCGCTGATTTGGCCATGAGTCCACTGGGACGGGTTCTTTCGCATACCCCAGAACAACTGTCGCAGCGTCTTCTTGTCTTGGAAACCATTCGTTTCTCGAACGGTTTGGATTGAAGTCCTCATCTCTTCGCGGCGCACCTCATCCATCGCTGTGTTGGCCAGCGCCACGACATGAAACCGGTCGTAGCTGATCTGTGCATGCGGCAACGATTGGGCAAGGCCTTTGGTGTAAGCCGCACTCATGTCAATGCAGGCGTGTTTAATGTTTCGCACGTCACCGCCGTGCGCTAGGAGGTCCTGCGCAAAGGCTTCAAGCGTGTGATGATCACGTCCAGGCGTGGCAAACAGCAGACGTTTGCGCGCCAAGTCATGCACAACCGTGATGTACTCGTGGCCGCGCTTGACGCTGGTCTCGTCAATGCCCACATGGGTCACATCATGCATGTCATCTTGGGCTCGTGCCAATCCGACGTAATGCGCCAACCGGCGCCATAGGCGCTTGGAACCAACCCGCATCTGCCGAGCAGTCTGAGCCACAGGTAACTCTTGGGCCAGCGACAACGCCAGCGCTTCAAACAACAACGTGAAACCGCTTCCTTCTTTAGCCCAAGGCACCGCCATCTGCGTGGTCTTGCCACAGCCCGTGCATTGAACACGCGGCACATCCGCATGCAACCAAGCCTCAAACTGAAAGAAGTCCAGATGCCGCCAACTGCGACTGATGCGGTCATGAATGCCTTGTTCAACCTGCCCACAACCAGGGCAGTCAGCACGTTTGGTCGTGTACTTGACCTCGAAATCGATCCGTCGCTTGGAAGTGTCGAGCTCAACCTTGGATACTTCCCAGGGAGCTTGCAGGCCAAGGGCGGTAGTAAAAAGTGCTTCGATTTGCTTGTTCATGGTCATGCCTGTCAAAGAGAAACAGCACTTATTGAACCACCAAACCGTATTTCTGTTGAAAGTCAATATCCACACAAAACGTCATAGAGCCATGTTTGGTCATCGGGTTCGCAGAGCTATGGTGGGGATGTCGATGTTGGCGCCAATATTAGTCTGAATTCTGATTCGGGTGGTGTAAGCGTTACAGGTTCTGTTGGCTCGTTGGCGCCGAACAACTTTGATTTATCGATTAACGCTGGCTCAGGTGCAGTCTCGATTATTGGCAATGTCGGCTTGAACTCCTTAACAGTCAATTCTGATTCTGCCTCGAGTGCAATTGGTGGCTCGATGGCAGGTTCGATGAGCTTGACCAAACAAGGCAATGGCACGCTGACGCTGAATGGTGATACCACTTATACCGGCGCCACCATAGTGTCTGCAGGCACGTTGGTGATTTCAAACGATGCGCCGTCCGTTGGAACCTCGGGGTTCTCCGGCGCCGGCGTGCTAAAGATCATTCCGACGTCAGATGATTTTGATGTTGATTTTTCGAATTCGGGTTGGACCATCGGTTCGATGGGTGGCTTGCAAATCGGCAAGGCTGAAAGCGCTGATGGGACAGATGACGTTGGAATAACGATTGCTGGCGCGTTAACGATTAACGGTAATGTTGATTTGTATGGCGGTCATGTCAATATTAATGCCGCATTAAACGCCGGTGCCAACACCACAATCATCACCGCATCGGGCAATGTGACTGACGCTGCGAGTGGTTATCTCATCGCAGACAACCTAGCCTTGTCAGGTGGTGCGGTCACGCTAGACAACACCAGTAACAACATCGGCACTATTGCAGGTAGTGGTTTGAACAGCCTGACGTTCGTGGACACCGATGGGTTTACGGTCGGTACGGTCAATCCGACCGGTATTACATCGACGGGCAACGTGGCGCTGACTGCGGCGAGCGGAGTTATCACATTGGATGAGGGTATCAACGCCGGATCATCATTACTGACGTTCCAAACTGCGGTTCAATTAAGTGACACTGTGACACTGGTAGCTGGTACGGTTGGGTTTGATTCGACCCTAGATGGTGGTCACGAATTAACGATTACTGGTAACGCTGATTTTTATGGTGCGGTGGGTGGCACCCCATTGACGAGCTTGAGTGTTTCGGGTGAATCGTTGATTTCTGCTGACATTACCACCACTGGTGCCCAGACCTATAGCGGTGCGGTGACGTTGGCTAACTCTGTGACGCTGGCAGGTGGTACGGTGAATTTTGGGTCGACGGTTGACGGCACGAATGCGAACACTGAGACTTTGACGATTACAGGTAACGCCGATATCGATGCAGCCATAGGTGCAACTACCAAGCTCGCTAGTCTAAGTGTCTCTGGCACCACTTCCCTGGGTGGCAACATCACGACCACGGGTGCGCAGACACTAACAGGCATCATGACACTTACGGGTAACCGCACACTGACGGGTTCTGGCCTGAGCTTGGGTGCGGTGACACTAGATGGCAACACCTTGACGGTGGCTGAAGCGGGTACTGGCACGATTGCCGGTGTGGTGGCCAATGGCAGTGGCTCGGGTGGCTTGACCATGTCGGGTGCGGGTGTGTTAACGATGACAGCAAATGGCACCTACACCGGCGCCACGTCTATTTCAAACGCCAGCGGCACGCTGGTGTTATCAAACAACGCACCGGCCTCAGCGAGCAGCGGGTTTGGTGGGTCAGGTGCGTTACGGATCGAGTCTACAGCCAATGATTTCACCGGTGTGTTTTATACCAGTGGTTGGTCGTTTGACTCGACGCTAGGTGGCTTGACGATTGGTAAGGCCAGTAGTGCCAACGGATCTTTAGATGTCAACGTCACGATTGATTCTGCAATCAGTATTGCTGGGCCACTGACGGTTTACGCTAAAGACATTGCCGTGAATGCGCCCATCACACTGACCCAAATTGGCGCAGGCATTTCATTGAACGCATCAGCAGGTATTGTGCAAGCTACCACTGTTGATCTTCAAACCAATGTAGGCGATGTCGTTTTCTGGGCGGATTTTGACAACAACAATGTTGGCGCGATTTCGATTGCAGCAGGCGATGCCGCGAACACCACCAGCATAGCGACCAATGGCGGCGATATTGTGATGGGTGGTGGCCTTGATCCGCGGACGGACTTCGCCGTTGGCAGCGGCAGATACGGCCACGGGGTTGTGTTATTCGACCATACGGTAGTAAGTGCAGGCAGCGGTGATGTCAGTATTCGTGGCGCAAACTCCGGTGGTGACAAACAAACCGTTGGTTTGTCAGTAGCCAGCTCGATTATTAGTGGATCAGAGATCACCTTCGCTGGCCTAGGAGGCGCTGGTGATGGTGGTAGCGGAACGGAGCATAGTGGGCTTAGGTTTACCTCTAGTACAGTAACGGCAACGGGTAATTTAGTTATTACTGGCACCGGTGGCGCCTATAACAACAGTAGTGGTGGTAATAACTATGGCGTGATTGTTAACGGTGGCGTACTCACGGGTTCTGGTTCTGTGTCGATTACCGGCACAGGCGGGGGCAACGCCAACACGGCAAATGATGACGGTTTGGTGTTGTATGGTAATGCCTCGATTGTGTCCAACGGTCTGGTGACATTGACAGGAATCGCCGGTGTGTCGGGCGCTCTTGGATCAAGCGACGCGATTGCCTTGCGCTCTAACATCACGTTAGAAGGCAGCACAGTCAACTTTGCTTCTGCGGCGGACGGTGCCTACGCGCTAACGATCAATGGCAGCGCCCAATTCGACAACACGATTGGCGGCACCACCGCCCTCAGAAGCCTGTCGGTTAGTGGCACTACACTGCTCGGTGGCAACATCACGACCACGGGTGCGCAGACACTAACAGGCATCATGACACTTACGGGTAACCGCACACTGACGGGTTCTGGCCTGAGCTTGGGTGCGGTGACACTAGATGGCAACACCTTGACGGTGGCTGAAGCGGGTACTGGCACGATTGCCGGTGTGGTGGCCAATGGCAGTGGCTCGGGTGGCTTGACCATGTCGGGTGCGGGCACGCTTTCCTTGACTGGAGAGAACACTTTTGATGGTGGCTTGACGATTAGTGCTGGTACCTTGCAAATCGGTAATGGTGGCACCACGGGCTCGATCGTTGATCAAGTCATTACCAACAATGCCACACTAGTCTTCAACCGATCAGATGCGCTAACGCTGACTAATGTGATTACAGGCTCAGGCACATTTAACCAAGCTGGACCCGGCACGCTTACGCTATCTGGTGCCAACACCTTCACTGGTGGCACCTCAGTCTCGGGTGGTATTTTGAAGGCTGGCATTAATAGTGTGGGTGCCCCAGGTTCGATCACTTCTGGTGCATTCGGTACCGGCAATGTCACCATTGCTGCGAATGCCGCGGTGGACTTGGCTGGCCGCACGGTCGCCAACACGATTTCGGTGCAGGGTTTGGGCTTTGATCAATCAGGCACACGCACTGGCGCCATCTTTAACAGCAGCAACAACCTTGCCACCGTTTCGGGTGCAGTGACGCTGGCAGGTAATACGACTATCAGAAGCTTGGGCGCGCTGACTTTCGGCGCAGGCATTGATGGCCCCCACAGCCTGACGGTCGTGGGTATGAGTGACATCACATTTGGTTCGGCCTTGGGCGCTGGTACGGCATTGAGTTCGATTGATGTCACAGCAGTCAACGCAACACTGCGTGATGTCACCACGACCGGCATGCAGCTCTACACCGCGAGCGGTACGATTGACACCAACAGCACTTACACCACTTCGGGTAGCAGCATCACCTTTGCCGGTAATGTGGTGGCCAACTCGGCACTGATAATTGATACCACCAACAGTGGCGGAGCATCAGGTGCAAGCGTCACATTTACAGGTACGCTCGACAGTGAGGCAACAGAGGCCAACACGCTCGCGATTACCGCTGGTACGGGCAACATAGACTTTGATGGTGTGGTGGGTGGTGCAACGGATGGCGCGCTTGGTGCGGTGACGATCAACAGTGCCACCAACGCGACTGCCGATCAGGCTTTCAGCGCCGCTTCGCTGCGCCAAGTAGCAGGTTCGGGCACAACGACCTTTACTGGTGCACTGGCCACGACGGCAGCCGCAGGCATTGAGGTTGACGGCACGAGCTTTGACTTCAACAACGCGGTGAGTCTGGCGCTTGGTAACCTAGATGTGGATGCCACCGGCACGATTCGCTTCAATGGCCTGGTGACGACATCAGATGCTGCCAACGGTCTCGTGACAATCACCAATGGTGGTCAGCTGACCGTTACTTCGACAGGCGACATGAACCTGCAGGGCGCGTTCTTGCAAGACGGCGCTGGTAGCGTGTCTACCGCTGGCGACATCACCACGACCGCTGATGACGTGACGTTTGTGTCGGCTACGACCTTAACGGGTCCAGTGGCGATTAACACCGGTGCAGGCACGGGCAACATCCTGTTTGGCAACACACTGAATGGCACCACCGCGGGTGCTCAGAACCTGACCTTGACGGCAGGTGCCGGCAACACCACCTTCACGGGTATTGTCGGTGGCACACAGCGCCTGGGCGCGATCGATATTGTGAGCGCGAGCAACGTGACGGCTGGTGCGATCACGGCCGCTAGTCTCTTGCAGCAAGCCGGCACTGGCCTGACTAAGTTTGATGGTGCAATCAACACGAATATTGCCACAGGTGTGAGCATCACGGGCACAAACCTCGTGTTGAACAACACGCTGACCACGACCACTGGCGGCACCGTAACCTTTAACCAGTCGGGCACTGCCACAATAGCTGCAGCCGGTGACATCACTGCTGACGGTGCGGTGTCGATCACAGCGGTCAGTGGCATCAGCACGGCTGGTGACATCACCACTAGCGCTGACAACGTGACGTTTGTATCGGCCACGACCTTAACGGGTGCGGTGGCGATCGACACGGGTACAGGCGCTGGCAACATCCTGTTTGGCAACACACTGAATGGCACCACCGCGGGTGCTCAGAACCTGACCTTGACGGCAGCTGCTGGCAACATCACCTTCACGGGTATTGTCGGTGGCACACAGCGCCTGGGCGCGATCGACATCGTGAGCGCCACCAACGTGACGGCTGGTGCGATCACGGCCGCTAGTCTCACACAACAAGCAGGCTCTGGCACCACCACATTTAACGGTGCAATCAACACGAATATTGCTGCAGGTGTGAGCATCACGGGCACCAACCTCGCATTGAACAACACGCTGACCACGACCACTGGCGGCACCGTAACCTTTAACCAGTCGGGCACTGCCACGATAGCTGCCGCCGGTGACATAACCGCTGACGGTGCGGTGTTGATCACAGCGGCCAGTGGCATCAGCACGGCTGGTGACATCTCTACGACCGATGACAACGTGACGTTTGTCTCGGCCACGACCTTAACGGGCGATGTGTTGATCAGCACGGGTTCGGCTGCTGGCACGGTGGCATTTAACAGCACCCTAGACTCGGCAGCCAACGCAGCCAATACGCTAGCGATCACTGCTGGCACGGGTAACATAGACTTTGATGGTGTGGTGGGTGGTGCAACGGATGGCGCGCTTGGTGCGGTGACGATCAACAGTGCCACCAACGCGACTGCCGATCAGGCTTTCAGCGCCGCTTCGTTGCGCCAAGTAGCGGGTTCGGGCACAACGACCTTTACCGGTGCACTGGCCACGACGGGCGCCGCAGGCATTGAGTTTGACGGCACGAACTTTGACTTCAACAACGCGGTGAGTCTGGCGCTTGGTAACCTAGATGTGGATGCCACCGGCACGGCTCGCTTCAATGGCCTGGTGACGGCATCAGATGTCAATAATGGACGGGTGATAATCACCAACGGTGGTCTGTTAACCGTCACTTCGACAGGCGACATGAATCTGCAAGGTGCGTTCTTGCAAGACGGCGCTGGTAGCGTGTCTACCGCTGGCGACATCACCACTAGCGCTGATGACGTGACGTTTGGGTCGGCCACGACCTTGACGGGTTCAGTGGCGATAAGCACGGGTGCAGGCGCTGGCAACATCCTGTTTGGCAACACACTGGACGGTGGCCAGAACCTGAGCTTGACAGCGGGCTCGGGCAACCTGACGTTTAACGCTGCAGTCGGTGGTGTGGCAGATCTGGGTGCGATCCTAATTACCACGGCCAACCAAACGCTGGCTTCGAGCACGATCCGTGCCGCTAGCCTAGTTCAGAGCGCAGGCACCCTGACTACATTGACGAATGACGTCACAACCAGCACCGCAGCGGGCGTTGACATCACGGCGACCGATATCCGATTGGATGGTTTGACGATCAACACCGCCGCGGGCGCCGGTATCGTGCGCATGAATGGCGCGACGCGCTTGGATGACTCGGTCACGATCACGCGCGCCGCAGGTGCGGTGAGCTTTACTGGCACGCTTGATAGCCAGGCAGACTCAGGCAATACCGTGAGCGAGACCAATAACCTGACGATTGATGGTGCAGGTGGCGGTGCGATAGCCTTCCAGAACAGCGTGGGTGCTGCGACCAACGCACGCTTGGGTGCCGTGACGATTGCGACGGCAACTGATATGTCGGTGTCTGATGCCAAGTCCTTTAACGCCGTGTCGTTCGCTCAGCTTGCAGGCTCTGGGGCGACGACCTTCGGTGGCACGGTCAACACCAGCGGCCAGATCGGCGGTGGCAACGGCAACGGCATTGACATCACCACTAGCAACGTTCGCTTTAAGGCTGGTGTGACCACGACCAACAGCGGTGCTTTGCGCCTCAACAATGCGGGCACGCTGACCATTGACAATGGCGCGAACTTCTCGGTTAACGGTATGTTCGAGCAGGTGGGCGGTGGCACCACGGTTCTGGGTGGCAACATCACCACTGCCGACGCGGCGATTGGGTTTGCCCATGCCGTCACGCTGACAGATGATGTAACGCTAACCAGCACGTCCACTGCCTCGCGTGTGGGCGGGGCCAATTCGGGTGGTACAGTGACCATTGGCAACGCGGTGAATTCCAATGGCACGGCACGGGCACTGGCCATTACGGCCGGCACGGGCAACGTGGTGTTTAACAGTGGTGCTGATGTGGGCAGGGATTCGGCGACTGGTTCAGAGCTAGCATCTCTTTCTGTGACGGGTGCTGACATCACTCTGCGCAACGTGACCACCACGGGTATTCAGAGCTACACGGCCACAGGCACGATAGATACCAATAGCACCTATACAACTAGTGGCAACAACATCACGTTTGCTGGCGCCATGGTGGCTAACTCGGCGCTGGTCATTGATACGGGTGCTGCAGGTGGTGACGTGGCGTTTACCAGTTCGCTGGACTCGAAGGCTGCTGAAGGCAATGCCGTGACCATCACCGCTGGCACGGGCAACATCGCCTTTGACGGTGCCGTGGGCGCGGCAGGTACGAGCAACGCTGGTCGCTTGGGTGCAGTGCTGATCAATAGCGCCAGCAATGTGACGGTGGCTGACGCGATGTCCTTTAACGCGCTGAGCATCAAGCAATTGGCAGGCACTGACACCACGACGTTTGGTGGCTTGGTCAACACCAGTGGCTTAATTAGCGGTGGCAGCGTCAATGGCATTGACCTGAACAGCAACAACGTTCGCTTCAAGCAAGCTGTCTCGACCACCAACAATGGTGCGGTGCGCATTAACAACGCGGGTCTGTTGACCATCGACACTGGCGCGAATTTCAACTTGGCTGGTGCCTTTGCCCAAGTCAGCACCGCCAACACTGGTTCGGTAAGCCTGGGTGGCAACATTGATAGCGTCAACGCCGACATCAGCTTTGAGAAAGACGTGACGTTGACCAATAACGTGTTGATGAACACCAACACCTTGGGCGGCAACATCACGTTTTCAGAGATGCTGAACTCAGACACCTTTAATTCCGTGACCACCGCCCGTACGCTGGGCTTGACCGCTGGTAGTGGCAACGTGACCTTCACGGGTCTGGTGGGTAACACCAACACTCTGGGCGCAGTGACGATTAATTCGGCCGCTGGTGTCACCGTTAACGGCCTGCGTGCAACAAGCTTTGCGCAGACCGCAGGCACGGGTGCTACCACCCTGAACGCTGGTACGTTCGGTATAAACACAGAAGCTATCTCAACCACGACTATTGCTGGTGTGCAGATTGCAAACGAAGCCATCACAGTGAACCACGCCATCCATACCAGCACCGACGGTGTGGTGACCTTAAATGCCACGAGCGGTCAGTTGACTATTGCTGCCTTGGGTGACGTCAACGCTGAGGGAGATGTTCACTTGACAGGCTCGGCCGGCATCAGCACGGCTGGTGACATCACCACGACCGCTGATGACGTGACGTTTGTCTCGGCCACGACCTTGACGGGCGGTATCGCGATCGACACGGGTTCGGGTGTTGGCACGGTGGCATTTAACAGCACCCTGGATTCGGCAGCCAAC
>Ga0208414_1001999_pt1 | contig 14282 bp, 19 predicted proteins | sample AntAceMetag02UKE_FD_184770 | JGI IMG/M metagenome (GOLD analysis project Ga0208414, IMG submission 184770) | Saline lake microbial communities from Ace Lake, Antarctica - Antarctic Ace Lake Metagenome 02UKE (SPAdes) (version 2) | ecosystem: Environmental > Aquatic > Non-marine Saline and... | reverse complement strand
TCGTAATAGTCGCTTACAGGATTATCTAATGAACACTGGAGAAATCTTAACCCTCGCATGGATGGCGATTGTGATAACCCTCGCTACTGGTGGCTCGCTGGTTTGCCTGATGATACTTCAGGCGAGAGAACGTGCCGATCAAGCCAACCGAGCAGTTCGCGTATTCGCAGCGATGCATCCTGAAGCAGAGCGACGCTACCGGCAGGCAAGGCCATGAGTCCCGGCGTGAACCACGCACCAATCCGCAGTGTGCAATACAACTGGCAGGACGGCAAGTGGATCGAACAGAATCGTGTCCCGCGTGAATACGGTTGGGTTCCGAACACGATTATTCGAGTTCGAGTTACGTGACGGTTCACGGTTTTAACGTTCTTCACCCCTTTACCGAACCACCCACTATCCCCGTTAGGCATTGGAGGTTATGGGATGTTGGTGTTACATGGAAAGACATTAACCCTGAAAAGGGGGTGTGGAATTATGACAGGCTAGACATGTTAGTGTCTCTCGCTGAGCGACAGGGCGCTGATATTTGTTTAGTTTTGGGGATGACTCCCCGTTGGGCAGCAAAGGATCCGAATGCCCCACATTTTGCTCCTTGGATCGGTCCTGGCTCAAACTCCCCTCCGTATGACTTGAAACTGTTTGAAGAGTACGTTATACACACAGTAAATCGTTACCGAGGACGAATCAAGTACTATCAAATTTGGAATGAACCTCAGTTAGCAGATTTCTGGTACCCCTACTCAGACATTAAAATTCTTGGGGAAATGACGAGGATAGCGTACGACATTATTAAAGTCATAGATCAAGGAGCAGTAGTTGTAGCTTCTCCTGTGCTACTCCGTCCTTCCTCTGGCGGTATCCGCCGTGGGTTAAAGTATCTTCTGGAACTAAAAAAGAATAAATGGCCGGTAGATATATATGCGGCGCATGTCTACCCAGAGAAAAACAAAAACCCTAAAAGATTTAGATATTTCGTTAGAAAATGGAAAGCCGCACTCAAAGTTCTTCGTGCCCCGAAGAAAAAGTTGTGGATTACTGAGATGAACTACAATCTTCACCACGGAGCAATACCCGAGCAAATGCTACAGCCTTACATGAGAATGACAGATGCTTACTGCAACCAATTAGGTATCTCTAGGATATATTGGTATGCTTGGGGACAACACTCAAGTCCTGGTTTATTTGGTATTAACTTTACAAAAGACTCTGTTGGAGCGAAAGAAATCACTAAATACCTTTAAGTGCCACACTTTCTGAGTATATGTAGTAGGATATTCCTAAAGATATATAACAAAGGGAGATCTATGTCAGACAACGATCAAAAAACTGAAAATAATTCAACCTCATGTTTTACTTACGAAGTTATTATGACTGTTCAGGTTCTAGCTAAAGATAAAGAAGAAGCAGATAATAAGCTAGAATCTGAAGGCGGTTTTGTAAGTAATAGATCAACCGAATTTAAAGGCATGGTTGCTGTCTACAGTGGTGAAGAGTCTTTAGATAAAAAAACTTCCGAAGAAGAATAACATGAAAATTGCTATTTACACCATTGCCCTTAATGAAGAACAGTTTGTTGATCCGTGGTACGAATCTGCAAAAGAAGCTGACTACCTACTTATTGCTGACACGGGATCAACGGATAACACAGTTGCACTGGCAAAAAAGCGTGGGATTACGGTAACAGATGTATTTGTTAAGCCTTGGCGTTTTGATATAGCAAGAAATGCTGCCCTTGCAGCACTTCCAGCAGATGTAGATTACTGCATAGCGCTTGATATGGATGAAGTTCTTCTTCCAGGTTGGCGTGCAGAACTAGAAAATGCACTTGAGCATGGTTGGACTCGCCCGAGATACCAATACACATGGAACTGGAATGAAGACGGTACTCCTGGGCTTACATACGGTGGAGATAAAATCCACACTCGTCATGGGTACCGATGGAAGCATCCGGTGCATGAAGTAGCCGTTTCCTATGGTGGCTTTGAAGAAGTTCAAGGATGGGTAGCCCTTGAGATTCACCATCACGCAGACAACACAAAGACAAGAAGTCAATACTTCCCGCTTTTGAAAATGGCGGTAGACGAAGATCCATACGACGACCGTAATGCGTTTTATTATGCGCGTGAATTGTACTTCCACGGCATGTATGAAGAGGCCACTAAAGAATTTAAACGTCACCTAGACCTTCCTCGCGCTAAGTGGCCACCCGAGCGTGCTGCTTCTATGCGATACCTCGGTAAAATTAATAAAGACGAGGCTGAACGCTGGTTTATTCGCGCAATTGAGCAGGCTCCAGGTCGCAGAGAACCGTGGGTAGATCTTTCTAAGCACTACTACGAGGCGCAAGATTGGGAGAAATGCTACGAGTCTGCTCTTACTGCTCTAGAAATTAAAGAAAAACCTTTGGAGTACCTCTGTGAAGCAGAAGCTTGGGGAGCTGCTCCACATGATTACGCGGCTATTTCTGCATACAATCTTAAGAAGTACGGAGAAGCTGCTGTCCACGGTCATAAAGCCGTAGAGTTAAATCCTAGTGAACAGAGATTGCATAATAATCTTGCATATTATGAAGAAGGATTACGAACTTTTGTTATTACTTCTTCCTCTTAGATACTTCTTTATCCGAATGATATGACGTAACTGCATTAGCACTTGTTCTGCTTCTCCAAGCAAAACCACACTCTTCACAGGTAACAACCTTTGCGGTAGTCCATCTGCCTCCTCCAGGGAGTTTCTCCACGGACACAGAAAGTTTATCTGGTCTAGCAGAACAGTAGGGGCACTTAGGTGGACGTTTTCGTTTAACTTCTTCACCTTTAAATGACACTGATAGTGTCCTGCGAAGTTCAAACTCATCTATTCCTCCCCAGACCCCCCAAATCTGTCGATGTTCTAAAGCCCACTGGAGACAGTCAGAACGTACAGGGCATAAGAAACATAGGTTTTTTACTTCATGTTTTTGCGAGATTTTGTCTGAAAAAAAGTTCTCTATAAGATTCTTATTTTCAGGTTTGGCGCACTCGGCATTTCGTTGCCAGTTGAGGTTTTTAGAAGGTTTCCACACTGATATATTCTACACTATTTTAGTTTAAGATTAAACAAAACAGATTTAACTAGGGCTGAGCTCTATCCACGTAGCTTGGGAGATGAACTCTGCTTCATCCCCATCTTCGGTCTCTCCAATTTCATTAGTTACCACAGGAAATTTTTCTTCGTCTACAAATCCAATGTAACCCTGAGACGCAATAGAAGTTTCTAAGGATCTAAAACTGTCTGAAAGAGAGTCAAATACTCCGTCTCTTTGCAGGCAAGATGCTAGTGCTCTTCTAACTATTTCATTAGTTATATCTACTTCGTCATATGTTACATAGATAATATTACTGTCTTTTTGAAGGTAAAAACCTTCTCCGATCCATTCCTCCCAAAGAGACTCACCAGCTCTATTGTCTTTCAATCAAGATCATCCCCTAAATCAAACTGAGGGAGTTCTATCTCAAACTTATCAGTTCCATCGTCATCAAAAAGGACATCATTGGGATCTTTAAATTCATAAATACCACTAATGGTTATTCCACCGCACATACAACAAACTTCCACGGACCCACTATTAATTTTAATAGGCACATCAACTCCGACAAGTCTCATCATAACGCTGCCGGTGTTGTCCATGCTTTCTGGCTGCCATCTAACGTGGTCAACAAGATAGCAAGACTCGCACACAGCCATTGCGACAACCAACCCAGATTTCTTTTCCACAGTCTAATTCTACACTTTTTATTTACTATGGAAGGAGTTGAATAGAGGTGTCTCTACTATCTACGCGCCTACGTTTTCTTCGTATGCTATTTCTTTGCAGAGGGGTAAGACCACCCCATACACCCCAACGCTCACGATTAATGCCCCATTCGGCGCAATCAAAGACATGCTCACACCCCTTACATATTAGAGCAGCCTTAGCTTGTTCGCCATTTACAATTGCTCTATCTTCCTCGTTTGTATCATCTTTATAGAAGAGCTCTACTCCAATCTCAGCGCATAGTGGTTTTTCAAACTCCCAAGGAGGTCGTAAAGCCATCAGCCAGTTTTTCCGACTTCGTAACCGCAGCCTGCGTACCCTGCGATGTCAATCCATGTATCAGGTTGATATCCCGTTTTTGCGGCGTAGCGTGCCATTTTTAAGGCGACCATACACATTGCCACGTCTTCTTCCGTAACTTCAACATTTAAAACTACAGACCATATTCGAGCAATTCTTCTAAAATTTTCTGACGGTGGTCCGTACTGTACGTTTCTTTCTGAGTTAATAAGCCGTGCTGCCTCTCTCAACGCTTCTACTCTGGGAGGCGTGATGGGAGCGTCGGGTGATGCCTCAGGTACTGATTTATCTTCTGTACTCATATTTTTATCCTCGCTATTACTTCAGCTTTGTAAGCAAAGTCTGCGCCCATGTCGTCATCTCTGGTGACAAAAAGTTCATACCTTGCTTTATGGTAGACATCTTCAACAGGAATAACAAGAAGAGATGCTATTTCGTCTTCTGCTTTTTCTACGAGTTCTTCAAAATTGTCTCCAAAAACATATACTTTTAATGTTGTAATAGAGCTCATGAGGGGATCAGTTTCTCTAAATCATGGGGTGAGTAGTGCGTGCCGTCTAAAATAGGTTCCCTACTGTCTATCGACTTACAGACAATATCTCCGTATCTAATCCCAACGATCCTGCAAACTCTTCCATTATGACGTTCTCCTGCAGTACCTTTAAAGCCGTCCGTTTTTACTCGAACAATGTCCGCAACTTTGAGTTGGCCAGGTTGGGCCTCAACCCAGGTTCCGTCTAGTGGAGCTTTTTCTTCTGCTATAGCATGTCCAAGAGCCAGTTTGCTAAATACTTCAACAGTTTCTTGAGCAGATTTTTCAGTGTGATTCATTGTGTCCCACACTTCAAGAAGTCTAAGAACAGAAGTCCCAGCATCTTGTTTGACTTTTGCTTTTGTCATTTGATCTCTAACCCAGTCGAAATTAATGTCAGCCATTATTCCTCTTAATCTGTAAGTGTTCTCGTGAGCAAGTCTACTGAGTCTTGCCATGAATGTAAAGCGCTGGTGTAAGACTCAGCCTGTTCTTGAGAAAGGTTTTTTCTTTCTATCTGCGTCATTTCTTCTATTGATCCTGGAAGTACTGTCCACGAATCTCCAAGGATGGAACTAAGAAGCCAGTCAGTAACAACTGGTACTCCTACATGCAATGCTTGGGATATAGCGGGAGTCCACCACGGATCATTATTTCTATAAACACTTGCCATACAACCTATAGAATTCGATAGCAGTTTTAAAGCCTCTTCTGAGTATTCTCGACGAGATGTTTTTAGAGATACAACAGGTAACCTAACAAGATTTTCTTGTTGCTTAGTCCAACGAGAGTTAATCTCATCTGCTGCCCAAAAGGGCGACTCAACAGACGGTGCAATTGTACTTGAAGATTCAATTAACTTTCTGTCAAAACAAAGACCTACTAAATTTTCCGGACTTGACATAGGAATATAGTTTGATACAGAATCATAAGACATCCACGGAAGGCTAGGATAGTAAGTAATTGGCCACTTTTGATTACGCAATAACTGTACCCCGCTGTAGATGCGATCAAAAACTATACCGTCTTTAACCTTACGATACTCACTTCGTTTGGAATAAAAGTCTTTTGTCAAATCTTCTGGCTTGTTCTGAATTGCCGTGAGCCCTGCCCAGATCCGTCTAGGCTCTGGTGCATCTACCAAAAGTCTGAGATTTCCAATATCCCACGCATGGCTGATAACAGAAAGCGATCCATAGATCCTGTGAGCAGCCGTACTTGTGGGAGGAGCAACACCAACAATTACGGTATCAAACTCAGCTAGATACTCCCGTGACATTGACACGGAAGGCTCCACCCAAGTCACATTGTGCTGACCTGATAAAAGAGCTTTATTAATAAGCCCAGGAAAAGTAATTGTTCTGGAGTTCTTTGCTGTAGACACATGTGCTGCAGTAGATCCAGTTAAAAGTATATTCATAGTTCCTCCGTGTAAAAAGCCAGCCTACCGTCTACATAAAGTAGACGGCAGACTGGCAGTGATCCTTAAAAAGGAGCAGCAGGTGCTGTTGTTGATTCAGCAACAGGTGCTGGTGCAGGTGCTGGTGCAGGTGCTGGTGCAGGTGCTGGTGCAGGTGCTGGTGATGGAGCCGGTGCAGCAGCAGCAGCAGCTGCTGTAAAAGTACCGGAAGCAGCGTCACGTAGTGGGTAGTACGACTTGATTTCGTTTTTCTTCTCGCCTTGCCATACGCGAGATCCTACCTTTGCACGGAACTTACGTCCCATAAGTGCTGACTCAATCTGAGCGTTACTTGGTGCAGCTGCAAAGTAGTCTTGATTTAATCCAAGTGCAGCCATCTTGCTAAAGAAAATGCCAAGAGCCGTAGAGTTACTTGTAGTAACTACAAGGTTATCCCAGACACGGCGCTTTGCGTGTGGCCCAGTCTGCACTTCTGCAGTTACACAAAACATAGACTTCCCTGATTGTGAAGTTTTAGCAGTGCTTTCAATGATTGACATGTCGTAGTCACCATCTGGAAGGGCCTCGTAAGACGTGACCTCTCCTGCTTCTTTGATTAGGTCTCCCCAGTTTAGAGTACTCATGTTGTTACCTCTTTCTTAGCTGATTTACTTGCATTGATGGTGGTGGATTGTTTCTCTCCAAAGACAAGGTCAAGCATTCTTTCAATAGAAAGATTCTCCTGCTCAACTATCTCTCCGAGTCTCCCTTGAACACGCTCCCCAGCTTCATATTGAGAAGTGCGTTCTACATACATTCGCCGTACCTTATATGGCGCTTGCATTGGGTCTGGATTGGCAATCTGTTCAACCGTAAGGGCTCCCAGAATGTCATAGAAGTATGGCGCTTGGATAGCAAGCTGACCTTGTAAGTAGGGACGCATACGTCCATCCTGTCCTGGTCGAGCCATTGCAGTCAAGACTACTGCTTCTAGTGGGTTTGTCGGGTGCATGGTCAAATCTCGCAGATCACGAAGAAGGCCACCCATGTGACGAAGAAGTTCGCCCCATTGTTGCATCTTCATTTGTTCGCTTCCTGCAATGTTGTCAATGCACTTAACTTGTAGTTCAGAGATTGAGTCAATAATCAAACTCTTGAACTGGTGCTTTCCTGCCTGTAGCCACTGGTACGCCTTGAGGACTGTGTCGTAGTTGTGTACAACTACTACACATGTGTCCCATGTACCATCAGCAACTGGAGGTTCTTCTCTTAACGGGTCCCAGTACTTAATGATGATGGGAAGAAAGCGGTGACCGCCCTCAACATCAAGCATTAATCGTGGGTATGGAGCCGTGACAGCAAAGCTAGATTTACCTACCTTTGACTCTCCGTACACCATAGCCGTGAGAGACCGTTGAATTTCACTCATACGTTACTCACTTCCTTTTTTTGATTCGTAGTATGCGTAAGGATCTGACTCTTCAAACATTTCACTTAGTGCTTGTTCCGCTGAACTTCCGTCATCGAACATAGTGCATATAGTGAAGAATTGACATTTCCATTTGCAATCCCTAGTTGGTGTTGGATATGCCACGAGTGAGTGACTTTCTCCATCATCAAGGGCCTTCCGCACTCTCATAAGGTCCATAATCACACCGTGAATACGGTTCCAAAATGATCGTAACGTGAAGATATTGTGGCGGACTTCTATTTGATCGTAGAAGGGTGGTTTAGCGCTCGCCGTGCGCTTTACTTTTTTCAGCATTGTAAATATTCCACCTTCTGATCTGCTGGTCTCATCTTCTTTCTGAGATTCCAACAACATGTAGGTGAGAACCTGCTCATTCATTGGAGCAAGATTTGCAAAGTCTGAGAGTGAACCCCCAACGGTTTTAAAATCGCGGAACATCCGGACTCCGTCAATCTTTCGACGAACGCGCATATCAAGTTTTCCTTGCAGTTCAACGTCACCGTTAAATAGTGGCACTGAGATTTTTTCTTCAGTAGAAACAATCTCTAGTTCAGAATCAATACCTTCTTCTGCTATCCACTGCAGGTAGCCTTCTAACATAATGCGCCCAAGCTCCGCTTCTGTATCAAGCCCTGTTGTATCGCGGAAGTCTGCATCCATAAGAGCGCGGTCATCTTTTACTAAATCTGAGTGCGCCTTGAGCAGAGGAGTCCCTAGAGCATAATATTGATCTAAAGCTTCGTGAATACGGGAACCAAGAGCTAGAGGACCCGTGAAGGATCTGCTTTTAGGTTGCATACGTCGATAGTAGACAAGCCACCACTTTCTTCTACATTCCTTGAATGTTTGTATCTCTGAGTTAGAAATTCTAACTGTCATTACTTTCCCGCCTTATCGTCTTTGAGTAGTTGCATAAGTCTGTCTTTATCTCGAACAATTTGTTCAAAATTATCTGCCTTGGTTCCAAGTACTTCTATGACTCTTTCTTCCACGGAACCTTCTGTTACATAGTCTGTGATAATAATAGAGTCATGAATTTCTGATCCAATTCTATGAACTCTATCTAGAGCCTGTTTGTAATCAACTAACGACCAAGGACGTTGTAGCATAACTAATCTTCGAGCAGCAGTCAAGGTAACACCAACACCGCCAGCCTGAGCAGTGAATAAGATCCACTTTATGCGACCACTCTGAAAATCATCAATAGCTTTTTGTCTACCATCTTCACTAATAGCTCCAGTAATAAGACCGTGATCAATTCCTGCTCTAGTTAAGTCCGCGCTTAGTAGTTCAATTAACTGACGAGATACAGCACATACTGCTACAGAATCTTCACCAAAATCTCCACTTTTTATGTCAGTCATAAGAGCATCAACTTTGCAAGACGGCTCAGAAAGTATGGCTTTAGGTTCTCCAGTACTTTCATCAATAACAAGTTCTGCATATGATGATGAGAACTGAAGAAGTCTTAATGTTTGAGTAAGAATACTTGGGGCAGATATAACTTCTCCAGACTCCAGTTCAGCCAGCATATGATCTCTCATTTGAGAATATGCTTTCTTCTGTTTTACACCCATCTCAACATCACGGCGGTCGTTGATAACTTCGGGAAGCCACGGAAGTACGGATTTTTTAAGCATACGTCTCATGTGAGGATTAACAGTTTTGTAGAACTCTTCTTCCATATGCGGCTTTACCCCTATAACCATCATTCCTCCGAAAGCGTTCATCATTGTGTCAATGTTTCGATCAATCCACTTTGTCTTACTCGGCCAATCTTGCGGACTGAGCCAGTGAAGAATTGCCCATAGATCGACAACATTGTTGGCAATAGGAGTACCTGTCAATGCAAATCGAATATCTGCGTCCCCTGTAGCAGCCCATAGAGCGCGTGTCTGCTTGCTCTTCGGCTCTTTAGATCTATGAATCTCATCCGCTACAACAGCCTTAAAATCAATTTGATTAAGTTCGCCCCTATGCACTTCACATCGTGTCGTAGAGACTTTCTCATCTTCTCCACCACATGCAATACATCTAGTAAGTGCAACGGACCCAAAAGGAGCCAAGCGAGAGTGTGAACGCAGTGACTCCCAATTGATCACAAAGACATCAACTTCAGTCTCGTCAAACTGCTTTTTACGTTTTGCTGCAGAACCCTTAATAACTTGAGTCCGGACTCCCGGCCACCACATTTCAAATTCTCGCGCCCAGTTCTTTTTCAAAGTGTTCGGGCAAACAATAAGAGCAGGGAAAACATCTTCCCCGTTCTCCTTCATAGCTTTGAGAGCACGAATTGCTTGTGCGGTTTTGCCAAGTCCTGGTTCGTCGGCAAGAAGAGCCCTACGTGCTGTAGATAGAAAGGCTACTCCTGCTCTTTGATGGGGGAAAAGATCTTCATCTCCATCGTAAGTTTCTAGTCCCCGAAGGGCCATTGCAGGAGTTATTCGAGTATTGAGATAGTGAAACGCCCAGTCCTCTAAGTTAGGTTGAATGAGAAGATCGTCTCTGAAAGTAGATCTCAAAGCTAGACAAGAGCTCCAACTTAGAGGAACTCTCCATACACCCTCGTCTTTGTTCCATGAAGATCCTGGAATGCTTTTGCATAGTTCTTTCCATCGCCACTCGGCTGTAATTTTAATATGTTTACCGTTTGAATCTAAATCTACGATAACTGCCACTCTGTCTCCTTCGTCTCTATGTCTTAGATACTATCACGGAATGAAATAAAAATCAATTATCTGCTGTAAGTAACTTTACAGGATGCCATCCAGCCTTAACAAGTCGAAGCAGTCCATGCCGTATTGCGTCATTAGCGTGCCCCTCACCGCCCTTGTGCCACAATTCTAGCGTTTTCAGCGCAGGGTTAGGGAACATATTTTTGGCGTTCACAGGGGCTTGAAATGCGATATTTAGGGGGTCGTAGCCTGATCGACGGCATATGTGTTTTAACACGCCAATATTCTCTAAACTCCAAGGAGCCTGAGATTTTTTAGCGGTTTGAGCGTTAATAGTAAATGACTCACATGCCACAAGAAACGTACCGTATTGAGATGAAAAGGATTCAAAAGCCTTCTCAATTTCGTCTGCGTACACATCAGGCTGGACCTCCATAGATGTCAGAATTACGGGTTCTAATCCTGTTTCCCATGAAATAACAGCAATTCCTGAGGCTTTTCCAGGATCTACAGATAAAACCGTAACTTTACTCATATTTCTGCCCCCAGTTCTCAAAAGGACCATCAACTCCAGCAGTAAGAGGCACAGACCAGCCTTCAGAGGTAGTCATGCACTTTTTTACAGTCTCCATAACCTCTTTTACATCCTTTCGTGGGGCTTGCATCACGATTTCATCGTGGACTGGGACAATAAGAAGTTCTGTTAAGTCTGCTTGATCAAGTTTGATTAAGTTCATCTTAAAAATCTCTGCTGCACTGGACTGCACAAGGTAATTGGTAAGTGAATACACACGATCATCGTCGCACGGGAGTCGTCTACCAGTTTTAGTGAGGACGTACCCCTGTCCTTCACTTTGTAGTCTCCTTGTGCCAACATTTTCAATTTCTTGTTGAAGTCTTTTCACTCCGGGGTACGAACGATCAAATGCGTCTACCACGGACTTCATTTGCTCCTCAGGTACTCCTGCTGTGACTGCCATTTTTGCTACACCTGCTCCGTAGAGCTTGCCGTAGATTACACCTTTGACTAACTGTCTACGAGGGTCACTTTTTTGCGCCGTTGGGTCTTGATAGAGGTCCCTCAAAATAGATGTAAAAGCATCACCACCTGTAGCATCAGCTTCATGGAACAATCTAATAAGTTGATCGTCTTGACTCATAGACGCGGTTAATCGAAACTCTACTTGGTCAAGGTCAGAGGCAATAATAACGTGGTCTTCGTCCCTAGGAATAAATGCTCTACGAACGGTTGCCTCTCCTGCAGGAAGAGTTTGAAGGGCCGGATCAGTAATGGACATCCTTCCAGTCCTCGCGCCAAGAGTCCTTACGGACGGGTGGAGAAGACCGTTAACCTCTTTGTCAATAAAGTTTTGAAAATACGTCGATGCAAGTTTGTCAGCCTTGCGTTGAGCAAGTACTACTTCTGCTAACTCTCGTACCTCTTGGTTACCTTCAATAACCAATTTTTTCATCTGATCTGCGTTGGCAGATTTCTGACCTGAAGGAGTAAATTCGGTAATAATCCCGCCAAGACTGTCAATAAGACGAGTCAGTTGCGCGTTACTAGATATTTTTATATCGTACTTGTTAAAAGCCCACAGTTTAGCTTTTTCTGTGTAATCAATAAGTTCATCATGTTTCTTCTGCGAGTACTCTAAGTCTACGCGAGCACCATTAATCTCCATGCGAGTGACAATTTTTCTTGTCTGCATTTCAATCTCATAGGGCATGTAGTATGGCTGACCGGGACCGCATTTCTCGTAGAACTGTTCCCACACTCGCATGGTAATAACAGGGTCTAGCGCGCCATAAGCCCAATATGGTTCAAAGTTGACAGGAACGGTTCCCCATGTCCAACCGTTTTTAGCAAGTGAAGAACTTAATGTGTCTTGCAAGTTTGCGCTATGCGCATCTACGTATTGACTCGCCAATCTTTTGAGTGCACCTGAGCCGAGAGGATCAATAAGGTGAGCCATAATCATTGTGTCATGCGCTCTATGCCACGGTATATCCCATTGGGATTTGATAGCAAACCATCGGGCCTCAAAAGCAATATTATGACAAACAATAGGACCATCAAATTTAGTCATTGCTTCGTAAAACACACCAGACCAAGTATCCCAAGGGATGGCCCAGCCTTGCATACCGTCGCCTATCTGAACTAGACGAATGTCTCCGTGCCAAGGGGACAGAGCGTCCATTTTAGGATTGCCCTCAAGTTCCCCGGTCTCTATATCAAGTCCGACAGCGTTGTGTGGTCGGCGTTCGCTTAGCCAATCAATAAATTCTGCTGCTTTTTGGGAGTTGTCTACCAAATGTAATTGAACATCTGAGAGTCCATTAGTCATTTTTATCCAATCGTCATTAGTGTTTCATCGTAGCAAATCTATGGAATCATTTCAACACGATATACCATTTCTACTTTTGAATCAATATTAGAAGCTTCTTCTAACAGCCTTTGAGCAACATTTGTCAAATATCGAGCACCGCCATTGTCGTACTTATATAAAGCCTCTAAGACAGCAGACGGATCTTCCGACACCTGAGCCCAGTTTCTATACTTTTCAGGAAAGATTATAGGGAGCTCCATAGAAGGCTTGCACTCTTGACAAGGAATAGCATCCTCACTAAGTAATTCAGTTGAACCTTCAATTAATTTATATCTTTCGACGAGCGGGCATGAAGCGCAGTGGTAGACCAAAGAAACTCCAACTCGAGAAAGAACATATGAACCGTTCTCTGTAATATAAAGAGAAAACTCAATCCATCGAGTAGATCCTTTTCTCCACGAAGAGGAGTGGCCGAGCATTTTCCCGCTAAACTTTAATGTTCGTGATCCATCTTTTACCTCATACATTACTGTCTCCATTGTCGTTATGTACGTCTGTCAAATTATCGTCTTCTTTTAGAAGCTTAGCGTCTTCCTCTTCTTTTTTAATTTTATTTTTTACAGATATTAAAGTAAGAATAGCCCACCATTCTACTAACTGAGATATTGCATCCTGAACAGCACCCCATCCTAGAAGAGGCCAACCTTCTGGGGACCCACTATTTGGGTCTACTAAAGCAGTAGTGGCTACTTTATCTTTAATAAAGGATATTAAGTTGTCTAGATGATCTTGTATTTCTTCTGTAGGTACTGTTGCATCAGCGGTCTTTTCTGCCTGAGGAACAGGGATCATCATGGCTACTCCGGTAGAAGTTTCAGAGATTTTTAATAGCTGAGGTAGCTCTCCTGTGCTCCATATTGCTTTATAATTCATTATCTAAATCTCCTGTTTTTAGTTTCTCTATCTCTTCTCTAAGAGAGTCTATCTGTTTTTGCTGCTGTTTAATCATGGACAGAGCAACCGCGCTAAGTTGAATATACGGTACTCCTGAAGGAGCATTATTCTCATCGTAAAGAACAAACTCTGTTAGACCTGCTTCGTGTAGTTCTTCTGCAATAAATCCATACTGCCACTCGCTAGGATTACTAAGGTGCTTATACGCTTCTTTAAACTTAAACCTTTTTAAAGATATATTATCCAGAGTCTTTAAAGATATTTCGTATGGTTCTATTTCTTCTTTCAGATACTTGCTGGAACTACCGTGCGTATGTCCTACAGAGGCATATTGACTGTGGCCGTGACCTGCGGTAGCATAGCTACCTGCTGGAGCATAGTTACTGTGAGTATGACCTGAGCTGGCAACTGAATTAAAGTTTACACTTAAACTAAGAGAACTACCAGATCCTCCCCCACTAAGCCCTATGCCCGCTGAAACTGTTTGAACAGGGGTAAAACTTAGTTTTCCGGTGGAGACTGATCCATTTGCTATTTTTGATGTCGTTACGGCTCCGTTTTGTATTTTTGAGGTGCTTACAGAGCCATTATCTAGTTCATTTTCTCCCACAGCATTGAGAGAAATCTTAGACCTACTTGCAGCTCCTGGCGCTAACTTTGCGTTAGTTACGGCTGACGTATCTATATTATTTGCTCGAACTTGTCCTTGACCTATATTATCTGTACTAACTTGACCTGCACCAATTTTTTCTGTGGTCACTGCTGCAAAAGCAAGTTTAGATGTAGTGACATTTAAATCTGCAATTTTGTCTGTAGTGACAG
>Ga0208414_1001997_pt1 | contig 14294 bp, 10 predicted proteins | sample AntAceMetag02UKE_FD_184770 | JGI IMG/M metagenome (GOLD analysis project Ga0208414, IMG submission 184770) | Saline lake microbial communities from Ace Lake, Antarctica - Antarctic Ace Lake Metagenome 02UKE (SPAdes) (version 2) | ecosystem: Environmental > Aquatic > Non-marine Saline and... | reverse complement strand
GACGCCTAGAATAGGCCTGTGAGGAAAAGGTTTTAAACCGCCAAATTCAGCGCAAGCAAAAGTCCTCAGATGAAATCTGATATTTTAATGGCCTGAAATCTACGGAATAATCGCCACTAAATGGCTGCTGTGTGTGTGATGGGGATTTGATGGTGCAGCTGTCAAACTAATGAGAACAAGCATCAGATTGCTAGCACAGCCTAAATCTATGCGCTCAATAATTGACGCCACTCAGCGAGAGCAGCGGCACGGTTCAGCTTGAAATTGATGCGTGAATAGAGGTGGCGTTCCTGCAGCCTCACACGTCCAACCCAACCCCAGACCCAGCCCCTGTTGCGCCTTTAGCGGACCCAGAGTGGCCAAATGAAGAACTTCAGGGCTGGTTTTAAAGTAGCTAAATGGAGAGTGTTTTGTCATTGGAAGACGCTATAAAGTCGCTCTGCCCGCTTCAAGCAAGTTTAATCTGACTGTACCGTTTGCGATGCATAGTCTAGGCTGGTCATCTCAAGAATTGGCAGCGCGTCCATATCTGCTCGCAATCCAATGACTTTACCGCTTTCGCAACTCTTACCTTTGATGACTCCGACAACGCCGGTTCTTCCAACGCCCTCAACAATTTCATCGCATCCAAATGACCGTAGCAATTCTGCAACCCGTGCGGCAGTCCGATGCACGTCGAATACGAGTTCCGGATGGATGTGAAAATCATGACGCCATTCTTTAATCTCTGAATGCATCTCGGCGTATCTGTTTCTGATCGGCATGGCAGGCCTCTTCTCTTGTGTCAGTTGTATCTGGAGTGATCCTGATCACTTTCGAACATAATGCAACGACTAGCTTGGTATGAAGTCAAACACGCTAGGTTCGTGACTGTTGTAACATGATCGCAAATTAGTGTCAGAGTTGCGTAATCTATCAGGGTCTACTTCGGTGAAGCTACAACGCAGCGAATTCAATTCTTCTGGGCGAGAAACTGACACACAACATCACAACCAAACGAATAATTTCAGGACTGATTTCAAATTAGTAAAATGGAGATTTCTTATCATTCAAAGACGCCAAAAAGTTGCCCTGTCCAGGGGCATATTACATCAAAAACAATATCAATGCTTTACCCTAAAACAGCGTGGCTGGTAGCCAGGTTGCCAGAAACGGCATGGCCCAGACAAGAAGAATCCCGATGGCCTGCAGGCCTATAAATGGCACGACGCCTCGATATATTTGGGTCGTTTTGATCTCGTCTGGGGCCACCGCACGCAGATAGAATAGTGAAAACCCGAACGGTGGCGTGAGGAAACTTGTTTGCAAATTAATCGCCAACAGCACTCCCAACCAGATTGGGTCATGGCCCATTAATATGAGAGAGGGGGCCACTAACGGAAGAACGATCACAGAGATTTCGACAAAATCGAGGAAGAAACCAAGGACGAATACTATAATCATCACGAAGAGCAGGGCGCCACTGGGCCCGCCGGGTAGATTTTCCAGCAAATGCGCGACCCGCTCTTCCCCGCCCAGCCCGATGAAGACCAGCGAAAAGAAGCCTGCCGCTAGAATTGTTGCGAAGATCATTGCTGTCATCGTGAGCGTAGAGGTCAATGCGCCGTGGATGACCTCTACTCGAATAGATGCGCGCAGCGCGAGGCCGACGGCAAAAAGTCCAATAAGGGCCAGGATCATATAAAGGCCGCCCAAGGCCCATTCGAACAGACCATTGTCGTTGCGCTGTAACCGAACCGGATAGGCGCCGGCCAAAAGTCCGAGCAATATAAGGGCTGCCGCACCCATTAGGATCAGTTTAGGATTAATTCCGATCTTGCGCCCGGCCATCAAAAGTGCACCAATTGCCCCGACTGATGCTGCCTCTGTCGGGGTGGTGCTGTCAACTTAATTAGAACTCGCATCAGATTGCTAGCGCAGCCTAACTCTATGCGCTCAATAATTGACGCCACTCAGCGAGAGCAGCGGCACGGTTCAGCTTGAAATTGATGCGTGAATAGAGATGGCGTTCCTGATTGAAATGGTTCTGGATTGAAGCGTGGATGGAGACGAATTTCTGCAAAGTTTTCGCTCGGCGAAATCTTAGCATCGCCCTCTCTCGTCGCCTGAACGGTAAATGAGAATTCTCAGCTCTGTTGTTTAACCAGCGACCTATTTCTTGCCGGTCAGCATTTCCTATGATCATCATCGCTGCGCGGTAGGAACGCAGTTTGTCCGTTACTATAATTCTAGGCTGACCATTGCGCTTCATAGATTTTCTTATGAATTTCAATGCAGCTTTGCGATCTCGGCGCTTACTTACATAACTTTCCAGAACTTCACCTTCGTGATCTACAGCACGCCAAAGGTAGTGCCGTTCACCGTTGATCTTCACAAAGGCCTCATCAAAGTGCCACTGCCAATTGGAATGACTGCGTGCCTGCTTACGTCTTTTTCTAGCAATCTCTGATGCAAACATTGGCCCGAAGCGGTTCCACCAGAACCGGATCGTTTCATGGCTCACGTCGATACCCCGCTCATGCAGTAAATCCTCCACATTACGAAGAGAAAGTGGAAAACGAACATACATCATGACTGCAAGTCGGATGACTTCAGGGCTGGTTTTGAAGTAGCGGAATGGAGAATGTTTTGTCATTCGGCATCGTTACAAATTAGCCCTGCCCGCTTCAAGCAAGTTTAATCTGACAGAGCCTTGGTAAGTATTCTTTGTAAATACTTTGCAAATAGTTGCTTAATGATTTTTAGTATTAACAATTGCAACATATTGTGTGTCTGGAGAGATCTACCAATGAGTATCGAAATCAGGGCTGAAAAGGCTGTTGAAATTGCCAATGAGGCAGGTATTTTTGCGTTAGGTTTTTTCCGGCGTGTGGGAAGCCTGGAAATTGAGGATAAGGGCCCTCAAGATTTTGTGTCTGAAGCGGATAAGGCTGTTGAGACATTTGTTCGCGCTGAAATATCGAAACACTTTCCTCAAGACGGCATCGTCGGTGAAGAACACGCGCCCCTGGCGTCCCAGTCTGGCTATACTTGGGTGATTGATCCGATTGACGGCACAACCAATTTCATAAACGCGATTCCAGCTTGGACCGTAGTTATTGCGTTGGTAAAAGACGGAATAACCGAAGCCGGTGTGATCTATGATCCCATACATAGCGAGATGTTCAGCGCGGTGCGGGGTGCCGGCGCGATTTTAAATCAAAACCCGCTCATTTGTGACGCCAACACATCCCTAACCCGCGGCACCATCGGAACAGGTTTTTCCAATCGGGTGAGCACCAAAGGCATTCAAAAATTATTGAACATAATTTTCGATCGGGGCGGCATGTATCATAGAAATGCATCTGGTGCGCTATCGCTTGCTTATGTGGCGGCGGGGCGGTTGTTGGGCTATGTCGAAGAGCATATGAACGCTTGGGATTGTCTGGCGGGCCAGTTGATTGTGAATGAGTCTGGTGGACGGGTCGAAATTCAAGATGCCGATGAAATGATTACTCATGGTGGCCGCGTGGTTGTGGGAAGCTCGGGCGTGTTTGACCAGTTAAAAGCCATGGCCGATGAGGCATTCGAGGGCTAGATTTTGGGCAGCAAAACCGGCCCTATTTTATCGAGCCCAACCGCAAGAGATTGTCCTACCTTAAGCGGTTCATCCACATTTTCGGACACTGAAAACAATGTGCCAAACTCTGCTTTGAGCGTATATTCCATACGGCTGCCCACATAGGTGGCTTTTTGTACTATCACCGTTATTCCGCTTGGCGCATTCATGATCAAACGGGTCGGCCGCACAGCAAGTTGAGCCGGGCCTACCGACAGGCCATGCGATGGCAGAGTATGGATGAAACCCGCTATATTAATAGTCGCTGTATCGCCAGAAACAGCGACTATCTCGCAAGAAATTATATTAGCCTCACCTATAAAATCAGCAACAAAGCGATCCGCAGGCGCATCATATAGATCACGCGGGCTGCCTATTTGGGCAATCCCAGCATTGTACATAACGACAATTTCATCGGATACGGCCAAAGCCTCTTCTTGATCATGTGTCACATAGACGACTGTGAGTCCGAGGTTTTGCTGAATTTCTCGGATTTCTTCACGAACTTGGCGCCGGAGTTTTGCATCAAGGTTCGACAAGGGCTCGTCAAAAAGCAGAACTTGCGGTTCCAATACCAAAGCTCGTGCAACCGCAACGCGCTGCTGCTGGCCGCCAGACAATTCCGAAGGCAATCGGTCTCCGTAGCCCTTAAGCCCAACCAAATCCAACCCTTGGACGGCGCGGTCCTTGGTTTCAGATTTATCAAAGCCAGAAAATCCCAAACCGTAGGCCACATTTTCCATCACACTCATATGCGGAAACAATGCGTAGGATTGAAACACCATGGAGACGTCACGATCAGTGGCAGGCAGCAATGTCACATCACTGTCACCGATGAAAATGGATCCTTTGGTCGCCATCTCCAGCCCGGCAATCATGCGTAATGTAGTCGTCTTGCCACAGCCAGAAGGGCCGAGCAAAGTCACCAGTTTGCCAGCTTCGATCTTCAGGTTAATATTGTCGACAGCAACAACATCCTTGCCGTAGACCTTAGTGACATTGTTAAAAACCACTGGGGCTGCTTTGGAGTTAATGCTCATTTCAGATCCTTAAACATTGGTACGCGACTGGGACATACGCCGCCCGATCTCTGTTTTCCCAACCACCAACTGCATGGCGCCAACAACCGCCAGCATCACAAAAATCAGCGTTGTCGAATAGGCAATTGCGAGGCCATAATCGTTATTTTCCACACGCCCGATGATGTAGCTGGTCGCCATGTCATATTCTGCTGATACAAGAAATATAACGGCCGAGATTGCAGTCATCGCGCGAACGAAGCTGTAAACAAGGGCCGCTAGTATGGCCGGGCGCAGTAGTGGCAGGATGATCCGCCTAAACGTTTGCCAAGAGTTTGCGCCAAGGGTCAAAGAGCTTTCATCCAGTGATTTATCGAGCTGCGACATCGACGCAATCCCCGCCCGCACACCAACCGGCATGTTTCTAAAGATAAAGCTAACCACCAGAATAATTCCGGTGCCAGTGATTTCGATAGGTGGCACATTGAAGGCCAAAATATAGCTCACACCGATCACCGTGCCGGGAATGGCAAAGGAAAGCATAGTGCCAAATTCAAAGGCATTTTTACCGGCAAAGGTTTGACGGGTCAGAAGATACGCCGTGATCAAACCAACGATCGCAGTCAAAGGCGCGGCTATTCCGGCAATTTTTAGAGTTGTCCAAAAGCTGTCCCAAGCGGCCCCAGACCATCGGATCCCAGAGTCCTCAAATCTGAACGAGAACGCTGTGATATAATGTTTGAACGTGAGGCTGTTATTGACACCCCACAACTCTACCACAGAGCCATAAAAAATCATTGCGTAAACAACCATGGTAAAGGCAGCCCAAATCATCGCGAGCGCCAGAACCGGAATTGATAGTGCGCGCGGCATATGTGGATGCATACCGCTGTCGCCCTTGCCAGACACAGTGGTGTAGCTTTTCTTGCCAAGCCAGAAGCGTTGCGCATAAAATGCACCCAGAGTGAAACACAAAAGCACCATTGCAAGAACAGCTGCCTTGCCTTGGTCATATTGTGCACCGACAATTGCAAAGAATATTTCGGTGGAAAGCACATCAAAGTTGCCCCCCAATACTAAAGGATTGCCAAAGTCTGCCATGCTTTCGATAAATCCCAACAGAAACGCATTGGCCAAACCTGGTCGCATCAGCGGCAGAGATACGGTTTTGAACACCTGCCATTTGGAAGCCCGAAGCGTTTGCGCAGCCTCTTCCATAGAAGGCGACACGCCTTCAACCACACCGATTAAAACAAGAAAGGCAATTGGCGTGAATGCCAAAATCTGAGCAATCAACACCCCCGGCAGGCCATAAAGCCAGCGTGTCGGTTGGATGCCAAAGGCGTCGGAAAAAAAGGTTGTAACCGCGCCTGACAGACCAAACAGTAAGATCAACGCAAGGCCAATAACAAAAGGCGGCGTGATGATTGGCAAAACAGTGAGCGCCCGTAGCGCGCGTTTGTAGCGAAAACCCGAGCGAGTTACGACCAGCGCAAAGATCAGACCCAACGTCGTGGTAATCAGCCCCACCAACACGGCGAGAAACAGGGAATTCCATGCAACACCGCAGCGACCGCCAGACAGGCATCCTAGGCCCCAAAGCCTGCCATCAAAAAACTTAGAGGCGAATACTGAAAGTGAGTACCCTCCCCCATCCATGATAAAGGCGGCAGTTAACATTTTGGCAATCGGGAAAAAAACGAAAATGGTAACGATCACCACAATTCCCGAAATCGAGCTGACCACAAACACATCGCCATTGATTGCCCCACGGGCCGCAATGCCCTGTGTAAAGAGAAACAGAAACGCGACTGCAACCAGCATGCCGCCATAGCCCATGCCGTATTGCCGATCATTAAGATCTCCGAAAAACAACTGCAACCAGCCAAAGTTCCAGCCTCTTATTCCAATTGAAAACCCCTGTAGGATTATCCAACCGAGACCTATAGCCCCAGCCGCAATAAGCACCCGCGCATAGAGCGGGTCACTTTTGCGTTTGCAGAGAACTGCAAACGGGGCCAGAAGCGGCAAAATTAGCGGAGCAAGCCAAAGCTTCTCCGCCTGGCCCAAGAGAAAGGCCGCCGGCGCATAGTCGGCATCAAATGGATAACCGTCAATCAGCCATTCAAATTTAAAAAAATCCTCGACCCCATACCAAGGCACAGCAAAAAAGCCTACCAACCCGATCACGATCCAAAAAATCAAAATTGGGTTGGCTGGTTGTTTTAATGAGGCAAGAGGCTTCATTTATTGTGGCAAAACCGAAACTTCATCATCCCACTTTTTCAGCAAACGCTTCCGCGTGGCTGAAGATCCATAGGTTTTGAAATCATAATCGATCAGCTTAATGCTGCTCATATCCGGTGCGCTATCAGATGTCTGAGCTCCCATATTGGACGGAACTTGAAACGCATTTACTTGCAAAGCCAGATTCTGTGCGTCAGCGCTTAAAGCCCAATCATAAAAGATCTTCGCTTCATCCATATTGCGCGCACCATCGATGATAGACATGGATCCAATTTCGTAGCCCGTGCCCTCAGCGGGAGCGACAACTTTTACGGGGAACCCAGCAACAGCCTGTTTTACAGCGTCATGCATGAATACGATCCCGATGGTGGTTTCACCACGACCGGCGGCTTTAATCGGAGCCGAACCAGATTTGGTATATTGGTTAATGTTGGCGTGCAGACCTTTCATATAGTCGAAGCCACCATCTTCACCAAACAGCTGCATCATCGTCGCCAATGTCGTATATGCAGTTCCCGACGAATTCGGGTTTGCCATCTGAACATGGCCTTTATAGGCAGGCTTGGTCAAATCGGCCCAAGACGTAGGCGCCGGTAGGCTATTCGCAGCTAGTAGATCGGTGTTGTAACCATAGCCTAAGGCACCAGAATAAATACCAATTGTCTTATTGTTGGCACTGACAGCTTGGGAAATAGCCCAGGGATGCAATTGATCGCGTATCGGTGACACGTAGGAGGCAGTCAGACCTTCTTCGGCCGCTTGCAAATGCGGATCTCCGGTACCACCCCACCAAACATCACCTTTTGGATTAGAGCTTTCTGCTTTGATTTGAGCAAATGTCTCCCCCGAAGATTTTCGGGTCATTGCAACATCGATTCCAGTGGCATCTTCAAAGGTGTTAGCCATCAATTGACACCAATCTTCCTGCGCACTGCAGTAAAGAGTTAGTTTTTCTGCTTGCGCCGCATTTGCAGAGGCAATTGCTATCACTGAGACACTAACCATTGTCTTTAAAACGTTCATCTTAACTTCCTCCCAGAAATCTGACCCGACTCATGGTCGGAGAGGTTAGGTTAGCAAGACTAATTTATAAATCAACAGCAACTACTGCGTAAATAAATAACCTGAGGTTATGCTTTTTGTAGTGTAGGCAAGTTACTTTTCAGGACGTGGAACCAGGTTTAATCTGCAAAAACTTGGTAAAGTGATAAAAAGCTGGATGATTTCAGTGCCAACTTTCAAGTGGCTAAGTAGGGAAGCTTTCTACCATGTACATCGTGCATCTAAATCGTGGTTAAAGGCACAAAAATTAGATGGGTTGTAAAAAACTAGATTACTCGCCGTGCTTTTAAGAGTTGGTCGAATATGGTATGACTTATAAAAATTGCTGCTGTTAAAAGTTCCTTAAAATTGAGGTCTTAAATGTTTCTGACTGCGAAAAATAAGTCTTTAGATATAACACATCTGAAGTCAGTTATTTTTGACATGGATGGCACACTAATAGAATCTGAACACGTCTGGGCGGAGGCAAAGAAACACATTGCAGAAATATACGGACAAAAAGTCTCTGACGAAGAATTACAAAAATTTATAGGGCGTGGAATAAGCGATTTTATCGATGAAGTTTTTGGGCCGACAGCCGTGTTTAAAAAGGAAATGATTAAACAAGAGATACACGTGCGAGCTTTGGACAACTATCGCGCCAAGATTCGAGTAATTCCCAATGCCACAAAAATTTTGAATGATTTTTCATCATCAGAGATCAGAATTGCTATTTGCTCGTCCGGACCATTAAAGGCCATAAAACAAAGTTTGGAGGCTTTAAAATCAACAAAAATGATTGAAGTTATAGTATCTGGCGACGCTTTGGATTTTGGAAAACCGCATCCACTTCCCTATCAGCTTACTCTGCAAAAGTTAAATTTAGAGCCATGGAATGCTATTGTGTTTGAAGACACTGTATCTGGATTGCGGTCCGCGAATGCTGCTGGAATTCCTACAATTTATGTCGGCGAGCATACGGGAGAGCCAATTATTGACAATACAGTTCTGACTTCACCCTATCTAAGTGACTTTAACTTAGTATGCGTGTGCCCCAACGAGTCCATTTCAGCGTCGAACGATTAAGTTCTAGCGAACAGATCCCCCATCCGGACTGGACTTCCGTTTTCCAGTGAGCCTGTATGTTGGCACGCTCGAGGTGTTGCCAAACAAATGAAAACTCGCATCTGATTGCCAGCGCAACCTAAATCTATGCGCTCAATAATTGACGCCACTCAGCGAGAGCAGCGGCACGGTTCAGCTTGAAATTGATGCGTGAATAGAGGTGGCGCTCCTGCAGCGCCACACAGCCAACCTAACCCCACACCCAGCCCCCATTGCGCCTTAAGCGAGCCACAGTGGGGACGGGTTGAATTGGCGGAGAGCGGTCTGTGCAGAGGTAGGCTCAGCCGGAATTAGTGAACTTTCGCCTCAGCGACTCCAATGTCTGCTTTCGAGAATCTGATATGGGTGAACTCCATCGATCTAAACGCCGCAAACATTGTCGCTTTACTTTTTGCGCCCTTACCTAAGTCAAGGCGCCATCTTTTGGAAATAAACGCGGCATTATCCTATTAACTTCGTTGGCCCAATGCCATAGAGTTCATTAATGCGGTCAAAAAAAACTCCGCGTGACCGAAATAATCAAGGGATATGATGAATTATGTGCCCAGCGTCATTGGCCGATGAAAACACTCGCGGGTATATTATTCCGATCGGCGGCGGCGAAGATCGCGTCAAGGAAATGCAAATTCACCGCAGGTTCGTAGAACTGTCTGGCGGGGCCGATGCGCGTATCGTTGTGATCCCGACGGCGTCGATGCTGGATGAGACAGGCGAAGATTATAACCGTATCTTCTCTGATTTGGGCGCTGGTAAGGTTGAATTCCTGCCAATCACGCGCCGCGCCGATTGCGACAACCCTGAATTTTCCAAGATGCTGGATGATGCCACGGGCATTTTCATCACGGGTGGCAACCAGCTGCGGCTGTCGGCGATTTTGGGCGGAACATTATTGGTGACCAAGATCAGGCGGAAGAACGCGGCGGGTGTTCCTGTTGCGGGCACATCTGCGGGGGCGTCGATCATGTCTGAGCACATGGTCGCGGGCGGTCAAGGCAACAACATCCCCGCCGCAGGGTCTGTGACACTGGCGCCGGGTATTGGGCTGACGAATGCGGTCATCATTGATCAGCATTTCACCCAACGCAATCGGCTGGGTCGGTTGCTTACTGCGTCATCCTTCAATCCTTTTCTGATCGGTCTTGGGATAGACGAAGACACCGCCGCCTTCATCGATCCTGACAACGTATTGGAAGTTGTCGGCAGCGGCACAGTCACTGTGATCGACGCCAGCCAACTCACCCATTCATCTATGTGGGATGCCAAGCCTGGCGAAGCGTTGAGCCTGATCGGGTTGCGTCTTGACGTCTTGGGCGAAGGGTGTCGTTATGACCTGAAGGCACGGATAGGGTATCCACCGCAACAACACGTGGCAATGTGCACCTTACCCGAACCAGACATCTAAAAGACCGCACCGTCGCGGATCACAATCAATCAACGAGGTCTCCGTTTGAAAATAGTCTCAACCAATGTGTTTGTCGGCCCAAATGTTTGGGCAAGCTTTCCGGTCATTCGGCACGTCGTTGATCTGGGAGTATTGGAAGACTGGCCCTCTGCCAAAATTGGGACAGAATTTGTTGAAGGGTTGGTGACAGCGCTGCCGGGGCTTTCGGATCACGGATGTTCTTATCGTCAAGAGGGTGGGTTTTTGCGCCGTTTGCGCGAAGACGAAGGCACTTGGATGGGCCATATTCTAGAGCATTGCGCCATTGAGCTGCAAAACGTCGCGGGCGCGGATGTGACCTTTGGCCGGACACGCGGCACCGGAGAGGTCGGGCATTACAACATGGTTTATGCCTACCGTCAGCGTGATGTTGGATTGGCTGCTGGCGTGCTTGCGTTGCGGTTACTGATGCATCTGCTTCCACAATCGCTGCGGGATCAGGTTGTTTATGAGTGTGATGCTGACTTTGATTGGGAGGCTGAGCTGCGGCGCTTTGTGCTGCATGCACAGCGCAAGGAGTTTGGCCCGTCGACCGGATCTTTGGTTAAGGCTGCGCAGGATCGCGACATCCCTTGGATCAGGCTCAATGAGGGTTCGCTCGTGCAGTTTGGCCATGGCAAGTATCAGCGGCGTATTCAGGCCACCATCACATCCGAGACAAAACACATCGCAGTGGAAATCTCTTGCGATAAAGAGGATACCCACAATCTTTTGAACGATCTTGGCTTGCCGGTGCCACAGCAACGCATCGTTTATAGCCCCCGCGAGGCGGTTCACGCGGCGCATAAGATCGGCTTTCCAGTGGTGCTTAAACCTCTGGATGCCAATCACGGCAGGGGTGTTTCTATTAACCTTCGGAAAGATGCGGACGTCGAAGTGGGCTTTACTGAGGCCGAGGCCCACTCAAAAAGTGCGGCCATTTTGGTCGAAAGTTTTGTGACCGGGTTTGATCACCGGATGTTGGTTGTGAATAATAAACTTGTCGCTGTGGCCAAGCGGGTGCCCGGCCATATCGTCGGCGATGGCAAGCACAGTATTGCCGAGCACGTGGAAATTGTGAACCAAGACCCGCGTCGCGGTATTGGTCATCAGAAGGTACTGACCAACCTTGAAATTGATAATCAGGCCAAGCGGCTGATCGCCGAGGCTGGCCATACTGTGGATACTGTTCTGCCCACGGGCGAGGTGTTTTACTTACGCACCACGGCTAACCTTTCGACGGGCGGAACGGCGATTGATCTGACAGATGTTGTTCACCCCGATAACCGCGATATGGCCGAACGTGCGATTATGGCTGTGGGTCTTGATGTTGGTGGCGTTGATTTCCTGATCGACAATATTGCACAATCGTACAAAGATATTGGTGGCGCGATCATCGAAGTCAATGCGGCCCCCGGTTTTCGCATGCACGTCGCCCCATCCGAGGGTCAACCACGCGACGTCGCAGGCAGTGTCATCGACATGTTGTTTCCGCAGGGCCAGAAAAGCCGGATTCCAATTGCCGCGATCACGGGCACGAACGGTAAGACAACAACCTCACGCATGTTGGCCCATATCATGAAGACCAGTGGCAAGGTTGTGGGGATGACCTCGACCGACGGGGTCTATGTCGATGGTAAGCTGAGCGTCAAGGGCGACATGACGGGTCCAAAATCGGCCCAAATTGTACTGCGCGATCCAACCGTCGATTTTGCCGTAATGGAAACCGCGCGGGGCGGGCTTGTCCGCAGTGGACTGGGCTATCAGCATTCAGATGTTGCAGCCTGTTTGAACGTGTCGGCGGACCACATTGGTTTGGGTGGCATCGAGACAGTCGAGCAACTGGCTGTCGTAAAGCGTGTGGTGATTGAGAGTGCTACAAAGGCTGTTGTGCTGAATGCCGACGATATAAACTGCCTCAAAATGGCCGATTACGCTGACGTGGATTCGATTTTTTACGTTACCGAAAATCCTAACCATTCGCTGGTAAAAGAGCATATCAAGGCCGGTGGTAAGGCCATCGTGCTGGAGCCGGGTATGAGCGGGGATATGTTAACCATGTACGATAACGGTTTGCACATGCCCGTATTGTGGTCCCATTTGATCCCAGCAACGCTTGAAGGCAAAGCGATCCACAACGTGCAAAACGCCATGTTCGCGACTGCGATGGCCTATAGCTTTGATGTTGATCTGGACGACATACGCCACGGCCTTCGAACATTCGACACCAGCTATTTTCAGGCACCAGGCCGGATGAACGTGTTTGATGAACATCCGTTTAAGGTGATCCTAGATTACGGTCATAATCCTGCGGCCATGAACGCAATGGCAGGGCTTGCCGACCGATTGGATGTTAAGGGCAAACGCATCGTTGTGGTGTCTATACCGGGTGACCGCCGTGATGTTGATGTTGATGATGCGGCACGTATCATCGCGGGGCGGTTTGACCATTTCATCTGCAAGGCGGATGACAACAGGCGCAAACGTGCCCATGATGAAATACCCAATCTGTTCAAAGCCGCACTGATGTCGCATGGCGTGTCAAAAGATCAGATATCGGTCATACCGGATGAAGAAGACGCGGTTGCTGCCAGCCTTGAGTTGGCAAAATCTGGCGATCTTGTGATCATATTTGGTGATAACAGTGCGCGGTGTTGGAAGCAAATTATCTATTTCAACGCGCCCGATCAGGACGCTCAGCCGACGACTGCGTCTGTAATTGTCCCCCCTCCGGTTCCGTTTGAAGACATGAACGATGGCGACCTCGGTCTGGTCCGTGACGGCCGTGGCGTGCGGCTGGCGCGCGACGATGTCGAAGACGGCGATTGACGAAGGGCGCTGTTATGAACCGTATCGAAGATTTAGATTTCGTGCTGGACATCAGCTGGGCGCAGGCCGAACACATCCGCGTTGATCCGGTACGGCGGCTTACAGGGCCGAGCATGCTATGGGACCGGGCCGGTGCGATTGTGGATATCCACTTCGAGAGTATTGATCCTGAACAGCTGACAGCACTTTGGCAAAAACATGCGCGCCGCGTGCTGGACGCGCTTGGTTGGCAGAGCGAAGGCCATATTTGCCGCGTGTTCCAAGGCGGTGTGAATTTGGCGATCTCGGCACCACCAGATCAGCTTTACACCGCGGTTTTTGCAGCCGAAACGGCGTGGCATTTTTGCGCCGCTGAGGTGTTGCAGGTAAACCCAAGCCCGTTTGATGACATGATCAGCGACCTGAAAAAGGTCATGGCGCGCGAGGCAAATCCAGATTTAACCGCTTTGATCAACGCTGCCGCTGCGCATAATGTTGATATTTTATGTGATGATGTTGAGGTCTCGCTGGGTCATGGGACGGGGTCTCGGACGTGGTCGCTTGCGGCATTGCCAGTCCCGCAAGATGTGAACTGGTCGCAGCTGCATGATGTGCCGCTTGCATTCATCACGGGCACCAACGGCAAGACGACGACGACCCGACTTTGTGCGGCGATCATGGGTATGGCGGGGCATGTCGTTGGGCAGTCTTCGACTGATGTGGTGCAGGTTGGTGACGATGTCCTTGATCGCGGTGACTATTCGGGGCCCGGGGGCGCACGTATGGTTTTGCGCGATACGCGCGTCGATGTTGCCTGCTTGGAAGTGGCGCGCGGCGGGATTTTACGCCGTGGGTTGCCAAGCCGCCGTGCGCGCGTGGCCTTGGTCACAAACATCGCCACAGACCATCTAGGCGAATACGGCATAACGACATTGGCCGACTTGGCGCAGGCGAAGTTTGCTGTCACACGCACCTTGTCGCGTGACGGCGTTTTGGTACTGAACGCGGATGATCCAAATGTGGTGGATGCGGCCAG
>Ga0208414_1001996_pt1 | contig 14296 bp, 11 predicted proteins | sample AntAceMetag02UKE_FD_184770 | JGI IMG/M metagenome (GOLD analysis project Ga0208414, IMG submission 184770) | Saline lake microbial communities from Ace Lake, Antarctica - Antarctic Ace Lake Metagenome 02UKE (SPAdes) (version 2) | ecosystem: Environmental > Aquatic > Non-marine Saline and... | reverse complement strand
CAGAATCGCCACCGATTCCGCCAACTCTGCTGCCGTCGCGTTGAGCGGGGGTAGCAATCGCACCACGTTGCCGCCGGCCATCGGCGCCAGGAGACCGTGGTCCCGCAGGGCAGTCACCCAACCGGGCGGGTCAGCGACCACCTCAAGACCGATCATAAATCCCAGTCCTTTGAGGCGTTTCAAGTGCTGCGGAAACTCCGCAATGAGCTGCTCGAGTTGCTGGTGCCATGCCGGGCTCAGCGCGCGCACATTTTCCAGCAACTGCTCTGCGTCCAAGATATCGAGCACCGCCAAGGCCGCTGAACAGGCTAGCGGTGTGCCGCCAAAAGTGGTGCCGTGAGAGCCCGGTTGAAAAAGATCCGCCGAGGTTTCGCTGACCCAAATCGCGCCGATGGGAAATCCCCCGCCGAGGCCCTTGGCCATGCCGATCGCATCGGGTCGCACGTCCGCGTGCTCGAAGGCAAAAAACGCGCCGGTCCGCCCTACCCCACACTGCACCTCATCGAGCAACAGCAGGATGTCGTGCTCGGAACATAGTTTCCGCAATCCGCGCAGAAATTCCGGCGACGCGGGGTTAATACCACCCTCGCCTTGCACGGTCTCGATAAAGATCGCGGCCGTATCCTCATCGATGAGCTCGGCAAAGCTCGGCAGGTCGTTGAGGCGGCCAAAGGAAAACCCCGGCAACAGCGGACGAAACCCGCCTTGGATTTTCTCCTGCGGCGTCGCACTCATGCCCCCAAAGGTGCGGCCGTGAAACGCGTTTTCGGCACAGATGACCTTGTAGCATTTGCCTTCCTCGCCGATTTTACGACGACCGTGCAAACGGGCCAATTTCAAGAGGCTTTCGTTGGCCTCCGCGCCACTGTTGCAAAAGAAAACGCGGCCGGGACCCGCTCGCTGAACCAACCGCTGGGCCAACTCGCCTTGCAGGGGATTCCGAAACAAGTTGCTCGCGTGGATGAGCTCACCGGCTTGGTGCTGCACCGCCTGAACCCAACGCGGGTGGCAGTGCCCCAACGCGCTTACGGCGATCCCGGAAGTAAAATCGAGGTAAGACTCTCCTTCGTCATCCCACACCCGGCTACCGCGGCCCCGCACCATCGTGAGGGGGGCGCGGCCATAGTTATTTAGGACGTGCGCATCGTAGAGATCGGCGGTGTGCAGGCGGGTGATTTCAGAACTCATGGTGACGCCTTCAACAACGGACCATCCCGCCGCATCGTCCAATCGAATTATCATTTGATCACAAAAATCAGCCGTGCACGATTTCGGTGCCGATGCCGCGGTCGGTGAAGATTTCCAACAGCAGCGAATGCGGCAAACGACCATCGATGAAGTGAACGCGATGCACGCCATCCTGGAGGGCGCGGATGCCGCCGCCTACCTTGGGCCGCATGCCCTTGCTGATGATCCCTGCTTCGATGAGGCCTTCGACTTGGGAAATCTTGAGCGTGGAAATCAAAGAGTCCGCGGCGCTAGGATCGCGCAGCAGCCCCGGCACATCGCTCATGTAAACCAAGCGACGCGCGCGTAGCGCGCTCGCCACCCGACCCGCCGCCATGTCGGCATTTATGTTGTAAGGCTGGCCGTCCCGATCAAGCGCCACCGGCGAAATCACGGGAATCAAACCTTCCGCGATGGCCTTCTTGATGAGTTTGACCTTCACCTCGGTGACTTCGCCCACAAAGCCTAGGTCCACGGCATTGCCGCCGTCATCGGCTTCCAGTTTACGGCACAACAGCACCTCGTCGCCAGGGAGTCCCTTGGGCGTACCCTGCGCTGCCGCGATGGCGGCGCACACCTCGGGGTTGACCACGTCATTCAGGGTTTGGCTAACGATCTTAACCGTCTCGGCATCGGTCACCCGCATGCCATTGATAAATTTCGCCTCTAGCCCGGATGCCACCATGGCCTTGGTGATGGCCTTGCCGCCGCCATGCACCACCACGGTGTTGATGCCGCAGGCCGCAAAAAACGCGATGTCGTAGGCCACGCGACTGCGGACCTCGGGATCCGGATCGTCCATGAAGCTGCCGCCGTATTTGACAACAAACGTGGAGCCGCGGAACCGTTGGATGTAAGGGAGGGCTTCCAAGAGCACCTTTGCCTTGGCGGTGATTTCATCCATATTCATAAGAGATCGGTAGGGAGCCCAGAAGTGATCCAAGGTAGAGCGTAACCAATAGGGCGACTTGGGATTGTGAGCAGATTAGAAGTCATGGCAGCGCCAAAAGAGAATGCGGTTATGGGAGCTGCGGCGGGAGTTTCCACGCTAAATTGCAGTGAACCTATAATGTCCCGAGACAAATTCCGCTTCACTCCCGTCGCTGGACGTTCCAGTTGTGCTAAGTGGCGAGCACCAATCTGACTTTTGCAAACACCGCGGAGCATCGCGCTTGGTTGGGCACGCAATCAAAACTGCCGGGCGGATTCAGCGTCGGGACGACGGCATTTGCCTTCACCCCGGTGGAGGCCCCCAAGCCTTCGCGAATGACGCTGACGCTGCTCAAACTAGATGAGCCCACGTCTGATTTTGCCGCGATGTTCACCCAGAATGCCTTCCCGGGAGCGCCGGTGATCATCGGGCGCGAGCGCCTCGGTGTCCCTTCGCTCGGAGCGGTCATCATCAACAACAAGGTTTCGAATGTCTGTGCGCCTCGTGGGGTGGAGAGCGCCGAAGCCGTTTGCGCGGCACTGGGCGCCCAACTCGGGCTCGAACCCTCGCAAGTCCTGCCGAGCTCCACCGGCGTAATCGGTTGGCAAATTCCTACCGCCGCCATGATCGCGGCGCTGCCGGCGGCGGCCGCCAGCCTGCAAGCGGATACCATTTTACCCGCCGCGGAAGGTATCATGACGACGGACCTTTACCCCAAGATCCGCTCGGTCCAAATCGGGCTGGGTCGGATTGTCGGGATCGTAAAAGGCGCGGGGATGGTGGAGCCTAATCTCGCCACCATGCTGGGGTTTATCCTGACGGATATTGCGATCCCCCGAGAAGTGCTGCGCGCGCTTTTGCGGGATGCCGTGGGGACGTCGTTCAACCGCATCAGCATCGATAGTGACACCAGCACCTCGGATACCGTAGCGCTGATATCGAGCGGCAAAATTACCGGGATCGATCCGGTTGAGTTCGCGACCGGCTTACGGCAGGTTTGCCAAGATCTGGCGGAGGATGTGGTGCGTAATGGCGAAGGCGTGCGACACGTCATCCGCGTGAGCCTGAGCGGGGCCCCAGACGACGCCTTTGCCACCCGGCTGGGACGAGCCATCGTTAACGCGCCGTTATTCAAATGTGCCGTGGCCGGAAACGATCCCAATGTGGGGCGCTTGGTCCAGGCGATTGGGCGACATCTAGGCCATAACGCGCCCGCGTTTGATGTCAGTGGGACGCGCATCACGATTGGCGGTTTGCTGATCTTCAATGATGGGATTTTCAACTTGGATCCCGCCAAGGAAATCGCCCTCACCGATCATTTCCGCGCCGCCGAGCTCTATGCGAGCGCCCCAGACGCGGGCGGCGTGTTTCACGCGCCGGTAGACTACCCCCCTCACGAAAAATCAGTAGAGATCGGGATACACTTGGGCGATGGGCCCGGCGCCGCCACGGTGCTCGGCGGGGATCTCACGCACGAATACGTGACGGAGAACGCCGACTATCGGAGCTGAGGGATTGGGCCGGTGGGGCGTGTCCGAGGGAAGGCGCCGCCGCGACGCCCTCTAATCCACCGCACCGGGGTCAGCGCCCCCGCTACAACTCAATCGAGTAACCGCTGTCCGTTGTAGCCGAGGTCGCTGACCTCGGGTTCCATTTCCTCTTGGTTCCCGCTATCAACGACCGCCGGACGACCCGGAGGTCGGCCCTCCCGAGTGGGACCGGTTTTTCCCGGTCCGCCACCCAACTCGTTTTCACTCCCCAAAAAAAGCCGCCCCGGTGAGGGAGCGGCTTGAAAGTGACGAGGTTACTCGAAACGGGATTAACGCTTGGAGAATTGGAAGCGCTTACGGGCACCGGGTTGACCGGCCTTCTTGCGCTCTTTCTGACGCGGGTCGCGCTTAAGGTGGCCCGCTCGCTTGAGGGGGATACGCAGTTCAGCGTCCATCTTTTCCAGCGCCCGGGCGATGCCGTGAGCCACGGCGCCAGCTTGGCCAGCCGATCCACCGCCGCGAACATTGGCGACGACATCGATTTCTTCCCGCTTCTCGACGGTCATCAACGGCGCGCAAGCAGCCTTGGCGAAGTTCTCGTGAGGGAAATAATTACGGAGTTCGCGGTTGTTCGCGACAAACTTGCCGGTTCCGGGGGTGATGCGCACCCGGGCGGTTGCGGTCTTGCGACGGCCGGTAGCGGAAAAAATAGTGGTGGTTTCGACACTCATAGAGATTCAATCAAAGCGGGAGCTCGGTGGGGTTTTGCGCCGTGTGAGTGTGCTCAGGTCCGGCAAATACGCGCAATTTCGTGAGCATCTGACGGGCGAGACGGTTCTTCGGCAGCATGCCTTTGACGGCGTGATGGATGATAAATTGAGGATTGCGAGTGCGCTGCTCGGTCAAGGAGCGGTAGCTCTCTCCACCGACGTAGCCGGAGAAGAACATATACTTCTTCTGCTCGTCCTTTTTGCCGGTCACGACAAATTTTTCGGCGTTTACTACGATGACGTAGTCACCGGTATCGACGTGTGGCGTGTAAGTGGTTTTATGGCGACCGCGCAATACATTGGCGATCTTCACCGCCATGCGGCCAAGCACCTGACCCTCGGCATCGACAATATGCCACTTGGGTTGCACGGTTTCCTTTTTGGCGAGGAATGTTTTCATGGGAAAAGGGTTCGATAGCTAGGTTTTGCGGAGGGCCTGTCAACCTGCATTTCAAAAGGGGCAAAAAAATCCCATCTCAGCCAATCGGCCGAGACGGGATCAATTAGAATCTTAGCTGTCTGAACAGGCTTAGAAGCCGATGCTGATGCCGGCAATGAAGTAGAGGAAGTCACCCTCGGTGCCGAATCCGATATCGTTATCGGTGTAAACGACGCCCAAGTAGCTGCCAGCAATGTCATTGAGCGCGAGGTTGAAGGTCGCACTCGCGCTGTAGTAGTTGTAATCACCTCCGCCGTCGGCCGTTACGATACCGTAAGCACCAGCGAGATCAAAGGTGGAGGTGTCGGATATCTCCATGCTGTAACCTAAGTCGAACTGAGCCGTGGTCACATCAAATTCGGTCTCATAAAAAAGGTAACCCGAACCACTGAAACCACCGCCGAAGTCACCCGCAATGCCGACGAAAGGCTCGAGCTGCTCATCGCCGCTCGGAGTCTCTGGGTAGTAATAGTAGTTGATTCCGGCATCGAGAGACCAGGTGTCGGTCAACGCCCAGCCGTAGCCGACGTAGAAATCGAATTCGTTAGGAACGTTACCAACAATCGGGTTGCTGGACCAAATACCGGCGTAGAAATCGCCGGAAGCGAACTCGATGGAGGGCTGGATGGATTCCTCGGCGAATTGGACGCCACGAAAGACGTAATCCGAAACGTAAGGGAAATCCATCGTGATGGAGTAGGAGGAGTCATCCTGAGCACTCAGGCTCGCACCCGACACAGCGGCAGCGAGGACAATAGCGGCAATTTTCTTCATTTGTAGTAGTAGTCTGTAGTTACTTGGTTTGTCAGTCTGATCCGAACATAGTCGGTCGGTTGAGATGTGTAGGATTCAAAGCCCACTCATCAATCCCGAAAGTTATGGTCGTGATCGAAAGAACAGGTTGAGACTAGCACACATTGGGCCAACGCACATTTTCGTATGAATAAAATTCCATTTTTAGCCGCAATACTCGCCGCCCTAGGAGTAGGAATGGGGGCTTTTGGGGCGCACGCCTTAGCCGACACCTTAGCGGCGCGCGGGACTTCGGGCACATGGGAAACGGCTGTTTTTTACCACATGGTCCACGCCGTCGTCGCTTGGCTGACCTGTTTTTGTCCTATTTTAACCAAACCCCTCAACCAGCGAGCGGCGCTATGTTGGGTGGCCGGGATCGTGTTGTTCAGCGGATCTCTCTATGGTTTGGCTCTGGGCGGACCGCGTTGGTTGGGACCTGTCACGCCCATCGGCGGTCTCTTGTTCATCGCGGGCTGGATCTACGCTGCGAGGATCGCGCTCAGCCGAGCCCGTAACGCCTCACCGTGATCCGAATCCCCCCTCCCCTCCAACCGGTCTTGCAGGCGCTAGGCCAGCACGGGCGCCCCCGTCTGGTGGGCGGGTGCGTGCGCGATGCTTTGCTCGGTCGCCCGGCCGGGGATATTGATATCGAAGTAGGCGGACTGGGTTTCGACGAGCTGGTGGGCATCCTCAAGCCCTTCGGGGCAACGGACGTCGTTGGGCGCAGTTTTGGCACCGTGAAACTCCGGCGAGCCGGAACGCTCTACGACCTGTCGCTACCCCGGCGAGAGTCCAAAACCGGTGCCGGTCACCGCGGCTTCCGCATCGACGCAGATCCCACGCTGAGCGACGCCGAGGCCGCTTCCCGGCGAGATTTCACGATCAACGCTATGGCGTGGGATCCTTTGGCCGAGGAATTGATCGATCCACTCGGCGGGCAACGCGACCTGCAGGCCCGTTGCCTGCGTCATGTCGGGGCCGCTTTTGAGGAAGATCCGCTCCGCGTGCTCCGAGCAATGCAACTCGCCGCCCGGCTCGATTTTGAGCTGGCCACCGAAACGGCCGCACTCTGTCAAAAGATCGCGCCGCACTTCCGCGAACTACCGATCGAGCGCATCTGGGGCGAGTGGAACAAATGGGCCACCCTATCGATCAAACCCTCCCGGGGATTGGACGTGCTAAAACAGACCGGCTGGATCGCACATTTTCCGGAGATCGCGGCATTAGTCGGCGTGCCGCAGGAGCCCAAGTGGCACCCGGAAGGCGATGTATTCACTCACACCCGGCATTGCTTGGACGCGCTGGTGGTCGATCCGATTTGGGAAAACGCCGATGCGGATCGTCGGCGCGTCTTGATGTTTGCCGTGTTGAGCCATGACTTCGGCAAACCCGCCACCACCGAGCGGGTGCAAAAAGACGGCCGGTGGCGCTGGACCAGCCCCCGCCATGCTAAGGTCGGCCTGATTCCGACCGCATCGTTCCTTGACCGCATCGGCGCACCGCACCGTTTGGCTCCGATCGTGGAGCCGCTGGTGCAATTCCATCTTTCGCACCGCGACTCCGGCGACGCCTTGCCCTCCGACAGTCAAATCCGACGCCTCGCCCGCAAAATCGCGCCCGCCACCATCGCCGATCTCGTGACCCTAATGCGGGCGGATGCCAACGGCCGACCGCCGCGCGAGGACCCCACGACGCTGGAGCGGCTGGAGTTCTTCGCACAGCGGGCCGACGCATTGGCCGTTGCTGATGCCGCCCCTATTCCTCTGGTCCAAGGCCGCCACCTGATCGCCCGAGGCCTCAAACCCGGGTCCGACTTCGCTCCGATTCTCGCCGCCGCTTACGAAGCCCAATTGGCCGGTGAGTTCACCGACGTTACCGAATCATCGTGCTGGTTGGATTCTCATTTGAAGCCTACGCCCAATTGAACTACCTTCCCCCATTATGCCTAACCAACTCCAACAACTCAAGACCCTCACCACCGTGGTTGCCGATACCGGCGACTTCGAAAGCATGAAGGCCTTCACGCCTCAAGATGCGACCACCAACCCTTCGCTGATTCTGAAAGCGGCCGCGTCCGCCGATTACGAGTCGCTGGTTGATCAGGCCATCGCCGAAGCCGGGGACGGCGCCTCCATGGATGCGATCATTGATCGCCTACTCGTCACCTTTGGTAAAGCGATTCTCGAGATCGTGCCCGGGCGCGTCTCCAGCGAGGTCGATGCTCGCCTATCCTTCGACACGCCAGGGACCATTGATCGCGCTCACGGCATCATCGGGCTCTACGAAAAAGACGGCATCTCCCGCGATCGCGTGTTGATCAAAATCGCCTCCACCTGGGAAGGCATCAAGGCCGCCGAGGGGTTGGAAAAAGAAGGTATCCACTGCAACCTTACCCTGCTGTTCTCCTTCGCCCAAGCCGTCGCCTGTGCCGAGGCGCGGGTGCAGCTCATCTCGCCCTTCGTGGGTCGCATCCTCGACTGGCACAAGAAGGCCACGGGCAAAGATTTCACGGGCGCGGAAGACCCCGGCGTGATTTCGGTCACGGAGATCTACAACTACTACAAAAAATTCGGCTACCCGACCGAGATAATGGGCGCGAGTTTCCGCAACACTGGCGAAATCCTCGAGCTCGCTGGCTGTGACTTGCTGACCATTTCCCCCGCCCTATTGCAGGAACTCGCGGACAGCGATGGCCCCGTCGAGCGCAAGCTCGATGCGACCAAGGCCGACTATGCCGGCGAGAAAATCTCGCTCGACGAGAAGACCTTCCGCTACGCGATGAACGAGGACGCCATGGCGACCGAGAAAACGGCGGAAGGCATCCGTAACTTCGCCGCCGACATCGTGAAGTTGGAAGCACTTATCGCCAAGAAAACAGGTTAATCGGAGCGCCGTTGCTTTCACCCTTTCAGCCGGGCACCTGCTTGGCTTTTCTTTGTTCACATGATTCGCGCTTTTCAATGGGACCTTGCCCGCCAAGTCGAGCGACTGGACTGGCTGTTGGCCCAGCTCCCCCGCTATGCTGAGTGGGGCTACGAAGAGCTGTATCTCCACCTCGAAGATGCGGTGGACTATCCTAGCCTCCCCGGAGTCGCTCGCGCGGATGCCTATGCGTGGAGTGATTTCAATAAAATCGTCGATCAAGCCACCGCCCATGGCATCCGCGTGGTGCCGATCGCGAATCTGCTCGGCCACACCCAGTATCTCATTAAAACCCTGCCTTGGCGGGAGTTAAACGAGCTCCTTTTGCCCGACGGCTCGCCAGCGGCCGTGGGGCAAATCTGCCCGGATCACCCGCGCACAACCGAAGTGGTCGAGGCCTTGATTCACGATCTGCAGCCGTTGTGCACCGCCGGCAAATTACACGTGGGTCTCGACGAATCTTTTCACCTCGGCAAACACCCGCGCAGCCGGGCCATCGTCGAGGAGATCGGAATGCCCCGTTATTTCGCCGGCTACGTCTCAAAGCTGCACGGCTTGGTGGATCGAGCCGGACTCCAGATGGCGATCTGGGCCGACATGTTGATCCTGTTACCCGAGGCGATCGCGCACCTGCCGGCAGGAATCTCCGCCTATGATTGGTATTATCATGGGTTCCGGCGGCATCCTCGATTTGAGCTGTTTAACTTCCAGGAATACGATCTCGCCCCGGCGCTAAAGCAGCGCGGGATCGCCTACTGGGGATGCCCCATGAACGGCGCCTTCCGGCACGAACCGTTGCCGGTGTTCGGTGAACGTCTGGCCAACGCCGTGGCGTGGTGGCAACGCGGCAACCGCGTCGGGGCGGCGGGATTTCTCGTATCCTCGTGGGAGGCGTCCCACCTGTCGCCGGAGCTCACCACGGTGGTTGACGCCGCGATTGCGGGGCTCTGGCTCGACGGCGATTCCACCGACCACGCCACGCTCCTTCGTCGTGGGTTTCGCCGCGCCACATCCATCACCCGCCCCGCTGCCGAAAGTCGGCTCGCTCTGGCCAGTGACGAGCGCGCGTTCGCGGGATATGCGCAAGCCGAACGCCATGACCACTGGGACACGAGCCCGCTGACCGAAGGCGGGAAACCCGAGGCCGCCAAGATTCGATTCTTTGATCGCGCCATTGTTCGCGCCCAATTCGAGCCCCTCCTTATCAGCTTACGTTGGCGACGCTATTTGGCTCAGCGTGAACTTTGGGTGCGCGAAGGGGCCCACGGCGTATTGCGGGCACGACGCCTGCTTTCACGCCATCGCACCGCGGAATGCGCCGCGTTGCTCACTCGACTTAAAGACCGGGTCGGTGAGTTTACCCAAGCATGGATTGCCGCGGAGACCGCCGCCCAAGATCTCTGGAGGCTCACCCGTGCAGCCCGCCGCACGGGACCGAATCAAAAGATTCTGAAACGAGATCGCGATCGCCTCCACCAATGGGAACGCTGGCTTGAAGGGGCTTTGGAAACTCCCGCCCAAGTCATGAAGACGGGGCCGCTCTTGGGGACTTGGCAGCTCTCGCTGACGGTGCACGCCACCCGGCCCAATGCGAATCTGGTGGTCGTGCAGCAACAGTCCCAAAATGGCGAGTGGACCGACTTGCGCCAACGGCACACGATTGAGTTTCGATCCGGCGCGGCGCGGCGGCGCAGCACGCTTAAACGCGCGTGGTCTGTGCCCCTGCAAAACATCGATCAACCTCTACGGCTAACGCTGCGCGGCCTGGGTGAGGTCGCGATCAGTCAGGTTTTCGTCACCAACGGCCCGCAGACCAAGTGGAACCAAACCTGGCCTCGGTCGGTTCGGAAATCTCTCGGTCAACCCGCGCCCGAGTCGGGCTGGCCCGATTTGGATTGGTCGTCGAATCGCGCCGCGCTCGAACTCGAATTCTAGCGCACACGCTTTACCGTCACCCACGCTCCTTTGTCGTCCAGTATTTGCATCCGGTAGTAGCCGGAACCGGCCTGGTAGATCACCACGGATACATTCTCGGCTGCCTGCGGATAATAGCGGTCGTCATTGGTTTGGCGCCACACCTGACCGTTCTCCAAATAGAAGCTGGTGTTGCCCTCCCAGCCGCGAAACTTGCCCACCAACACGCTGGTGAATCGATCACGTGTCTTCTCTGATTCTTCCCGTTTAAAGAGCTCGAGCGCCTTAGCCACCATGCCGGGCTCTTCGTTCTTTTTGTAGTCGTCGACCGCCGCGACTGCCGCTGCCTGCACCGCTTTCGCCTGAGCCACTTCGGCTTTGGTTTCCACTGCCGCCACCGCCGCCGTCACGCCGGTGGTTTTGTAACGTTCGATCGCTTCAAACAACGCAGCACGTTCCGCGGCCGAAAGCTTGTCCAAGCCAATCGTCTGCTGCTCCGCTGGGGTGAGTTGAGTCTCGAAATTCTGCCCGGTTGCCACCGACCCGAGAATTAATCCAGCCGCCAAATAAAGCATTCGAGGTTTCATGAGCCAAAAGTCATCGCCGCGACCTCCGCCGTCCAAACAAAAAAACGCCCGCCGGAAACCGGCGGGCGTTGGAGAGTAGAACTCAGAACCTGATCAGAGCTTCTTGTTCATGCTGAGGTAGAAGAACTGACCCTCTGGGCTGTAAAGGAACCCGGGGTAGCCAGTGGAGTTGTTCCACAGTCCCGAAGCGAAGGGCGGATCCTGATCGAACAGGTTGCGACCACCCAACGTGAGTTTGGTATCCTTCAACACCGGACCGAGGGAATCACCCCGGAAGTTGTAGCTGACTTGGGCATCGAATATCCAAGTGTCATCACCGCGGAAGGGGATAATATTGAAGTCAGCGTCGTAGTCTTCGTCGTCGTAACCACCAGTGTAGTTAGCACCGATGTAAACGTTCCAGTTCCGAAAGTTCCAATCGACGGATACTCGACTCTTCCACTCGATATAAAAGTCATCGGATGCCCCGGTAGCGTCCGTGCCAATCAGATCTTCGAGGACTCCACCCAACGTGCTAGCCTGATCGAATTGCTGCAGCCACGTCGTGAGAATACCGAACTCAAAGCGTCCCATATTATCGGTCTCCAGCACGTAGTTTGCCGTGAAGTCGTAGCCCGAGGCGTTAGTTTCACCCACGTTGAAGAATACGGAGTTAACGAGGAGGATATCTCCGTTAGCGCCCAAGAGCACGCTCTCACCCGGCAGGGGGCCACCGGGAGCGGGAGCACCATCTTCATCGATTCCGAACCAGCGGTTCACGGTATCTTGAACGTTCGCGTCAACCGTGCCTTCACGAGTGATGTCCCAGAAGTCGACTCCGAGGGTCAATCCCCGGAGGAGGTCGGTATCGGGTGACCAAACGACACCGAGATTGATGTAGGAGGTCTCTTCCGCACCCAAACGACGATTGCCCGCGAGGGTGGCGTCTTGCTCAGGTTCGCGCGCTCCCGTGCGAGGATCAGTCACAGCATCCAAGACGGCGGTCGGCGTCGCATAGAGCTCATACATGGAAGGTTCACGGAAACCTTCGGACCAAGAGCCGCGCAGGGTCAGCGTCTCGTCGAGTGGTTGCCAACGCAGACCGATCTTCGGCACGGTGGTATCGCGATCAGAGGTAAAGAACTGCTCGTGGCGGAGAGCCAGATTCGCCGTTAAGACGTTGGCACCCTCAACTCCCGCGAGAAGCGGAGCTTGGATTTCCGCGAAGAATCCCGCGATTTTACGCTGAGCATTGGTGGTGGCACTCGGTGAGGAACCGATGAGATCACCGGTCAAACCAAAGGCATCTGGGAACTGGTCGAGCCGCTCTTGACGAACGTCCGCCCCGAACGCGAATCCGACGGGACCAGCGGGCAATTCAAAGAGCTCACCCGTCGAGGCCACGAAGCTGAACAATTGCAGCTCGGACTCATTGACGTCCTTGGTAGTCACCTTGGCATACTCGGTCACCGCTGCGTTGGACGCGATGGGGGTCTCGAAGTAACCAAACGGGTTATAAGCGGTGGTGGTGCCGATGAACACGCTGCTGGCCGGATCGAAGATCGGGTCAGCTTGATTCACCACTTGGTTGAACCGGCTCGAGGAAACGAGGGTATTGCGGGACGTATCTTGGACCGCCGAGTAGCTGTAGTTGGCATCAAAATTCCACTTATCGAGAACGTTGTCCCCCTGCAGGCCAAACGAGATCATCGTGGCATCCGTTTCGTTGCGGAAAATACGATTGCCGAACTCGAAAAGACGAGCGCGGGTGCCACCCGTGATGTCGACGTTGAAGGGATTGAACGGGTTAAAGGCCCCGTCTACCGCCGCCCGAGGCCGCGGGTCTCCACCCGGCAGAGGCAACGGGTTCGGGGTGCGAGCAGGAATTACCAGCCCAGTGCCACCGGGAGACGCGAAATTACCCGTCGCAGAAGGAGCGAGCTCGTTCTGGGTGAAGGAATTCTGGAAGGAGAGATCCATGTAGAGCGAAACGTTATCGGTGCCGAAAACATTGCGCTCACCCGCGGCAAAAATGCCTTTGTTCTTACGGGCGGGATAAGCCATCGAGGTCAAGTTGAAGTTGAACGTGTGGGGCCGACCGTTGCCGATGAGATAATCTCCAACCGGCGAGTTACCGACGTTGCTAACATCAGCCGGGGCACCCGCAAAGATCGCAGAGTTGCCGGTGGTGGTCGCTCCCGGAGTGGGCAGTGAGGCTAAGGGGACACCGGCCTCAATGGCAGCGTCACGAGAAATCTGCAGATTCAACGGACTGGCGTTCGAACTGAGAAACGGAGGAATGGCCGAGTAGCTCCGGTCAGCGTTGTAGATGGGGTTCTTGTCGTAGTAGTTGAATCCAATCAGGAAGCTGCCGTTTTCGGTCTGAGCACCGGTGATGATCGACGCTGATAACTCCGAGGAATCGGAGCTGGTCGTGTTACCATACATGACGTTCATCTCCGAGCCGTCCATACCGCGACGCATCTTGATGTTGATCACGCCAGCGACAGCATCAGCGCCGTAGAGGGCAGAGGCGCCATCCTTGAGGATCTCGATCGAGCCCACGGCGGCGAGCGGGATCGAGTTAAGATCGACGAAAGCCGTACTACCGCCCGTGCCGATTGGATAGGGAGCGACCCGGCGACCGTTGACTAGCACGAGGGTGGCTTCGGGGCCGAGACCACGCAGCGATGCGGAGGTAGCAGCGGAGGTGAAACCCGTAGCGTTGTTGGAGATCGGAACCGAACCCGCATTGGAGATGGTGGACCTTTGGAGCAGCTCGGCAGCGGTAGAAATGCCGACCTGATCGATGACTATGCGGTCGAGGGTGACGACGGGGGAAGAGCCTGCATTGAGGGCAGTCTCGGTTACCGGGATGTAAGACCCGGTGACGACGAACTTTTGCAGGTTCACCGCTTCTTCTGCGGTGGAGCCGTCTTCGGAGGTCGCTTGCGCGAAGCCCGAAACGGCAAATCCGGATACACTGACTAGCAGCGCAGCCTTGGACACGATCTTACGCGATCGGAGGATGTTCATAATAGATGTAATGTTGTAGCTTGTTTTGGTTTGACTAAGAAATAGCAGCCGCAGCCGCCGGTTCATATCGCCACCGATATGACACAGGGTGTAATTAGAAGTGATGGGTGATTAGTTGCGCCAGAGGGTGAGCCATTGGCCGTTGGCGCGGAGCACACGAAGGTTGGCGATGGCATCGGCATGAGAGGGATCCCACCAAGCGCCCG
>Ga0208414_1001981_pt1 | contig 14347 bp, 11 predicted proteins | sample AntAceMetag02UKE_FD_184770 | JGI IMG/M metagenome (GOLD analysis project Ga0208414, IMG submission 184770) | Saline lake microbial communities from Ace Lake, Antarctica - Antarctic Ace Lake Metagenome 02UKE (SPAdes) (version 2) | ecosystem: Environmental > Aquatic > Non-marine Saline and... | reverse complement strand
GCAGCCGGTACAGGTAACGAAGATTTAGACTTTGCATCCGTGCAAAGAGAAAACGCGGAGATGGAGCGTCGCTGTCAGGAAGTCATCGATCAGTGCTGGCAATTAGGAACTAATAACCCCATTGGTTTTATTCACGATGTGGGTGCGGGTGGTTTATCCAATGCGCTACCTGAGCTTGTCAAAGACGGAGGCACGGGTGGCAACTTTAGACTTCGGGATATTCCTAACGCCGAACTTGAAATGTCACCTCTCGAGATTTGGTGTAACGAATCTCAAGAACGCTATGTGCTAGCGGTAAATCCATCTAATTTAGCCAGATTCGAAAGCATTTGTACTCGAGAGCGTTGTCCGTTTGCGGTGGTGGGCGAGTCTGTTGATGAAAAACATATTCGACTAAGTGACAGCCATTTCAGCAATCAGCCAATCGATCTGCCTATGGATGTGTTATTCGGTAAAGCGCCCAAGATGCACCGAACAGCGGTCACGCCAAAGCCTGTATCTAGCGAATTTGACATCACCAGTATTGAACTGGGTGAGGCTATTGATCGAGTTTTGGCGTTGCCATCAGTTGCCAGTAAATCATTTTTAATAACGATCGGAGACCGAACGATCACAGGGCTAGTTCACCGGGATCAAATGGTTGGTCCTTGGCAGGTGCCTGTGGCTGATGCGGCTATAACAGCGTCATCGTTCACCAGTTATTGCGGTGAAGCGATGGCAATGGGAGAGCGCTCGCCGCTGGCTTTGTTTAATGCTCCAGCGTCTGGTCGCATGGCGATAGGTGAGGCGATTACTAATATTGCCTGCGCGGAAATAGCCGGACTGAATGACATCAAGCTTTCGGCTAATTGGATGGTAGCTGCAGGTCATGGCTGTGAAGATCAAAAGCTATTCGCCACCGTTGAAGCGGTAGGTATGGAATTATGTCCTGCTCTTGGAATCTGTATCCCGGTAGGTAAAGACTCCATGTCTATGCGCACGGTTTGGAGCGACTCAGATAGCGGTGAAGAGAAAAGTAATACAGCGCCGCTATCGTTAGTCGTTACCGCGTTTGCGCCGGTAAAAGATATCCGCTCGTCATTGACCCCAGAGCTTGCCACTGACAGAGGGCCAAGCCATCTTTATGTGATCGATTTAGGTCGTGGCCAGCAGCGTCTCGCAGGGTCTGCACTAGCTCAAGTTTACCGAAACCTGAATGGCCAAGCGCCTGATCTAGATAATGCTGAAGATTTGATCAATTTCTTTGATTTAGTTCAACAGGCCCGGCAGGCAAACTTGTTGCTGTCTTATCATGATCGCTCCGATGGCGGCTTGCTAACCACACTGGTTGAAATGGCATTTGCGGGACGCTGTGGTTTGGAAATCAATTTGGACGAAGCGCAAGAGCCACTTTCGCTGTTGTTTAACGAAGAGCTGGGCGCTGTAGTACAAGTTCTCGATGATCGATCAGCTGAGTTCGAAGCGCTGACGCAGCGCCTAGCTTTGCTGGATTGTGTTACTCAAATTGCCTCAGTGAATGACAAAGACCAGATAATTGTGAGGCGCGGTAGTAAGCCGCTTATCAGTAAAAGCCGGATTGAACTGCAGCGGCAGTGGGCAGCTACTAGCTATCAGATGCAGCGAATTCGTGATAATTCTGAGTGTGCCCAACAAGAGTACGACAGCCTTTTGGATGACACTGATCCTGGCCTAAATATTAAACTTAGCTTTGATGTTAATGACGATATTAGTGCCCCTTACATTAATAGCGGAGCGTTGCCTAAGGCGGCGATACTTCGAGAGCAGGGCGTTAACGGGCATGTTGAAATGGCTGCTGCATTTGACCGCGCAGGGTTTGCAGCGGTAGATGTCCACATGACTGATCTCATTGAGGGTAGAGTAAATCTCGAAGAGTTTAATACGGTTGTTGCCTGTGGTGGCTTCTCGTATGGCGATGTCTTGGGGGCCGGCGGTGGCTGGGCTAAGACTATATTGTTTAATGATGAGGTTAGGCGCCAGTTTAAAAAGTATTTTGAAAACCCGAACACTCTGACCCTAGGGGTTTGCAACGGCTGCCAAATGGTGTCGTTGCTCCATGAGTTGATTCCAGGCGCTAATGATTGGCCGACTTTTCAACGCAACCGCTCGGAGCAATTTGAGGCGCGATTAAGTTTGACCACGGTGCAGGACACAAAGTCTGCATTCTTGGCCGACATGGCGGGTTCACAAATTGCTATTGCCGTGGCCCATGGTGAGGGCAGGGCAGAGTTTGCTAACAGCGACGCAGAATCACGGTTTCTACAATCGGCTAATGTGGCACTTCAATACGTCAACAATCACGGTAAGATCACCGCTGGCTATCCCGCTAATCCAAACGGCTCATTTGCGGCTATTGCTGGACTTTGCAGTGACGATGGCCGCGTTACTATTATGATGCCGCATCCGGAGCGTGTGTTTAGAGCAAGCCAAAACTCGTGGAAACCGGATGCTTGGACAGAAGATGCACCGACCATGCGAATGTTTCGAAATGCGCGAAAGTGGCTGGGGTAGCCATTGTGGCGCAAAGCATAGTGAAAATTGAGTTTTATGTCCCGGAGTCCCATCTGGAGTCTGTAAAGGCCGCTATGTTCACCGCCGGTGCCGGAAAAGTTGGAAACTATGATTGCTGTGCTTGGCAGACTCTTGGGCAGGGCCAGTTTAGACCGCTTGCAGGCAGCAACCCCTATGTGGGAAATGCCAATAAAGTAGAGATACTGGCTGAATACAAGGTTGAAATGGTGTGTGACAGCTTGATTGCTGGCAAAGCAATAAGTGCCATGAAAGAAGCTCATCCCTTTGAAGAAGTGGCTTACTCGGTAGCGCCTATTCTGGCAGACGTTTAGGTCGGTTACGCGGTAGCGTTTTTTACAGTTGTGTTTTGTCCCAAGTTCTTACTGTATTTTGCTACTTTAAGTTCCTAATATTCCTTCCTACTATACCCTCTCATAGCCCTTTCTTATCCTATACCAGGCTAGCTTATTTGGAACTGAGCGCTCGAGCGCGACGGGAGATAGTCGCTTCAGAAACTCCTAAGGCTTGGGCTGCCATTTTTTGATTGCCGCTGTAGTAGCCAACTGTATGTTCCACAACGCTGCCTTCAAACTCGCGCATCATCTGTTTTAAATTTAAGGCATTCTCAGACTGTGGGTCGTCACTTATTGCAATGCAATCAGTAAGTTTTTCAATGATTTTTCTATGCAGGTTTCGTTCTCGGCTGTAGGGAACCATTGCAAGCAACTTGAAAAGCCGTGTCTTTTCTTCAGCGTAGACAATCATTCCGAGCATCATTGTTATTGCCACCGGCATGAATTGTGCTGCTGTGACAGTTATGCCAGCGGTCATGCTACCTAGAATTACCAAAGTGACAATGCTCGGTGGAAGCGTGCTTAACAACATCACAAAGCATCGCTGGCGGGCATGATTAGAGCGTAAATGTCCGTACCCTCTAGTCAAAAGAGTAATGCCTAATACTATGCCGAATACAAGATAGGCTTGAATGATCCAGTAAGCGGAACCCGCTACTCGGGTAATTGCGATATCGGTATATACCCCGCCAGCTATCAAGTGGCGATTAAATATGATGTTGAGGATCATCAATGCTAATAAAGTATTCAGTATTCGTCTCACCATGGGTAAGCGCCAGCTAAAACCAGAAAATTGAATAGCGAGATTTAGATAAGAATGAATCAGGAAAGCGGCCGAGCAATAGTATGCTAGTAATATCACCAGCATGGTGTTGCCCTGATAGTTATCTTCATAGCCAAACATTTCGATAAGATTTAAAAAGCAGGCGGCAATCAGGAATAGGGCAAGATTGACATTGTTTCGTATTAACGATTCGCCATAGCGAATAAAAATGGTGATTTTTACTACAATAGCTAATAAGGCTGGAAGAAGAAGCATTTCCATAATTTGTTACCACTTTTAATCTTTTATTAATCGGAGGCTTAAGACTGATAAAAAGGAGTCATAAGGCCGTTGCAGAAAACACTGAGCTTGGCTACCCATAGGCATATACCTGAGTCGCAGCAGATAAACTCAAACAAATATCCCCCCTAATTGAAGGTAACAGCAATGACGGGCCTTGTTAAGGCTGAAAAGCGCATTGAAGACGATTTTTGGGACAGGCTTCTAAAAAATGAAATTTTCTTAGGTTGTTATTCCGTCAACTACCCCAGCGCTAGCGTTTAGGGGCAGGGAAGAGTCGGTTACTTTTTTTTAGAGCTGCCATTTACGAAGCCATGGTTTAAAGAACTATGGTTTAAAGAACTATGGCTTATAAGGTTGGTGGTTATGCCGGTGTCTTTATGATGATGAACATCAAACATCCTAACCGGAAAATGACGGGTCTTGATATCCTCAAAATATAGCTCGAGGGTCGTTTTCACCACAGGGAAGGCGATTTCTTTCCATGGAATGTCGGCTTGTGTAAACAGTTCGACTTCAAGAGATTCTGCGCCAGGGGCAAAGTCTAGGTTAGCCAGTTCACCTCGGAAGAACATATACACTTGATTGATAGTCGGTAAGTTGTACAAAGTGTATAGAGAGTCACTTTCTATGATGATTTCAGCTCCGGCTTCCTCTCTTGTTTCTCGAATAGCGCCGTTTAGACTAGACTCGCCGTTTTCCATATAGCCTGCGGGTAGCGTCCATCTGCCTAGTCGCGGTTCAATGGCTCTGCGGCATAAAAGGACTTTATCCTCAAAGACAGGGAGGGTGCCGACTACATTGTTTGGGTTTTGATAAAAAATGCTGTCACAGTTGCTACAGCAATGGCGGGGCTTGTCATCACCCTCTGGTACTCTAAGTATGACGGGTGATGCACATGTCTGGCAGAACTTCATAAACTAGGGCCGAATGGGAACATGATTCAATTGATCTATAGTTTACTGCTTTCTAGCGGCTCAGGGAAACAGGGATTTGCAGTGTAAAAGGCCTACTTGGTGAAGGCTATAGCTCATTACATCAGCACTGGCCCGAAAGGCCGCCTAAATACGATTGATTTCGCAGTGCAGACGAAATTGTTTTGAAGTCATGTAGGCTTCAATATCTCGTAGCCTGATTTCTAGGGTTTTATAGATAGTGGCACATTCCTGAGAAGAGTAATTTGACGACTCGTTGTTTTTAGCTCCACTAACTTCATTATCTTCCCGGGTTTCGCTGTCGACCACCTTTGAGCGGTACTCTTCGTTGACATAGCTATTGCTGTAACCATAGCGGCGCGCTCTTTTTTCGGCTCGATGCTCACTGCGCTGGCGACGCTTATCGCTCCAGCGCTGCTTTTTGGCCATTTTTCTAGCGTAGGTATCACTGTCCATCGTGGAGGGATCTGGATCAAACACAAAAGCGCAAATTAAATAAGCCCAAAAAGTAAAAGGGCCAAAAACAAACAGGGAACCAAGTGTTACCGCTCTTACAGCGAAGTAGTTGACCTCTAGATAGTCTGCTATGCCGCTACAAACACCTGCAATGCGTTTATCGCGCGTATTTTTATAAATGGGTTTGCGGTAGTTAACGTTTTGAAAATGGCTTTTAATTTTCGAATTACTGACATAGTCCTTAACTTTGGCTGTGTCTAGGTCATTAGAAAGGCAAAAGTACAGGATGAAGTAGCCCAAAATAAGTGTTGGCCACGTGAGAACACAGATAACAAAAACGATACGAACAATTGTCGCAGGGATATCAAGCCAGTTAGCAACACCGGCGCACACTCCTAGCCATTTTGCATCTTTGGTATTTCTGCGTAAGCCGCTAAACCCGCTATTCGCTGCGCTGCTCATTTTGCTCTCTCCACTCTGGTACTTCAGCATCTAGGATTGATTCCAATACGTCAATGCGCTGATTCAATGACTCGGCCATTGATGATAGCTCTGAGACATTGAGACTTTTATCTGATGGCAAAGGTGCAGGGCCATGACGTTTGTCTTTTCGAAGTATAAAAATCCAAATCGTGATCGCACCAAGCGTCATTGCCACCGTAGCTGTTAGGAATTCGAAAAAAACCATGACATATCCCTACTGATCTTTAAGTTTATTCTTAAGTTCTTCTAGTTCACGATCGATAGACTCTTCTTTCTCAAGCTCGTCAAACTCATTCTGCAAGCCGCGCTTCTCGAGGTGGGCGCTATCCATCTGCCCTTCCATTTGATCGATTTTCTTTTCGTAATACTCAAATTTGTCCAGCGCATTGTCAATAGTGTAATTGTTGAGCTGCCGATTTACATCCAGTCTTGACTCAGTGGCTTTGGTGCGAATGACGATAGTTTTTTGCCTGGCACGGGCATCGTTCAGCTTCGCTTGCAACTGTTCGATCTCAGAGCTCAGTTTATCTAAAGTTTCGTCTAGTTTGTGCAGGTCTTTCTCAGTTATCTCAACGCTGGCAGTAATGTTGGACTTTTCCATCAATGCCGCTTTGGCGAGATCTTCGCGACCTTTAGAAAGAGCAAGTTCGGCTTTGCTTTCCCAGTCCCGTGCTTGTTTCTTGAGTTGATCGGCGCGCCTGGAAAGGGTTTTCTTCTCAGCGATAACCTTGGCGGTACCGCTGCGAACCTCAACTAAGGTTTCTTCCATTTCCTGAATCACCATACGGATCATCTTCTCCGGGTTCTCTGCTTTGTCGAGCAACGACGTGATGTTGGAGTTGATAATGTCAGATAGTCTTGAAAATATGCTCATTGGTGATACCTCAAATGTACCGTTAATCAAATTTAGACCAATTTAAAGTTGGGCTATCTTATACATAGCAGTTGCCGTGCCAAGTTTTGAAATCCCTTAACTAATTGAAAACATAAGAGATTAATCTTTAGCATTGAATTTTTGATTTGCTCTAATAGCTAAAAAAACCAACAAGTGGTAATTTTGACTACTCGTGAATGTAGCCTTGTAGATAATTGTCTAAACTGGCTTGCTGTCGCATTTTTTTAGTTTACGCAGATGATTCAAATGACGATTATGGTTAATCAAAACTCAGCACCTAGAATGATAGGCGAATCCTCTTGTTTTCTTGAGATGCAGGAGCATATTTCTCTTGTGGCGCCTTTGAATAAGCCGGTGCTTATTGTTGGTGAGCGGGGAACTGGCAAGGAATTGATCGCGGCTAGGCTGCATTTTCTATCCCAACGCTGGGAAGGCAGTTTTCTAAAGATTAACTGCGCTGCGATGAGTGAAACACTACTGGAGGCGCAGCTTTTCGGTCATGAAGCCGGCGCCTACACAGGCGCCACCAAGCAGCGCAAAGGATATTTTGAAAGAGCTCATGGGGGCACCTTATTTCTTGATGAGTTGGCGAACACGGACCTGTCAGTACAGGAAAAAATCCTTCGCGTTATTGAGTATGGCGAGTTCGAGCGTTTAGGTGGCAATGAAACTATTCAGGTAGATGTCAGAATTGTTGCGGCCACTAATGAGGATCTACCAGATCTTGCTAGGCAACATCGTTTTAGGGAAGACCTTTTGGACCGATTGGCGTTTGATGTTGTGACGTTGCCGCCGCTTAGAGAGCGAGGTGAGGATATATTAATACTGGCAGAGCATTTTGCGGTGGGCATGGTAAAAGAAATCGGGGGTGATTTTTTCTCAGGATTTTCGGATAAAGTAGCTAAATCTTTGTGTAGCTATTCCTGGCCCGGCAATATCCGCGAGCTCAAGAATGTCATAGAGCGCGCGGTATACCAGAATACCGGCGGCAGTATTACCAAGCTGGTATTTAATCCTTTTGATTCTCCTTATCGACTTAGCAATAGAATGCCAAGCAGTAGGGCCGAGTCCTCTGCCAGCGCTAGCGAAGAACACAGCAGCAAGGCGAGTGTTCAGTTGGTTCGAGATATTGATCAGGGGACTACGATAGACTTCAAGACTGAGGTTCAGGATTTTGAAATAGGCTTGCTTAAGCAGGCAATGGAGCAAAGTCAGTTTAATCAGAAGAAAGCCGCTGAAACTTTGGGGCTAAGCTATCATCAGCTACGGGGCTATTTGCGAAAATATGAATTACTTAGTTGAGCTAATTACTAACTGTGTAGGGCAGAGAAAGCGCTTAGAAAACAATATAAAAAAAGGGAGGCTTTGCCTCCCTTTTTTTATGTTCACAATTTTAACTACTGCATAACCCTAGTCCATCATTGCATCATAGATGACACGCTGGGCCACATTGTTATCAAAAGGCGCTTGTGGTCCGCCCCATTTCTGTTCCATATAGATAAGGTAAAAATCATTTTCACGGTCAACGGCAAATAAAGTGCCGCCTATACCACGCCAGCCAAAATTGTGCGGACCTTCGGCGCTGTCAGTTGTAGGCTGAAGGTGAAAACCGAGCCCCCAATCACCTTGTTGGCCAAAGAAATAAAATTCGCGAGAGACGTCCTCACCCATAGTCTTTGTTGTCATCAACTCGAGAGTTGATTCATCAATAATCCTTTCACCTCGATACTCGCCGCCATTTAATAGCATCTCGGCGAAGCGCACATAGTCCTCGGTAGTCGAATTCAGGCCACCGCCGCCCGAAAGCATGGTTCTTGGGATTGTATTATCTTGCATTGCATCACCGTAAATTGGTTCTGCGATTCGGCTGCTTTTGCTTTTAGGAACCCAGAACGTAGTTTCATCCATTCCCAGTGGTTGGAAAATACGCTCAGCTAAGACGAAGTCTAAAGTATTGCCGCCGGCCACTTCTAATACCGCGCCTAGCACGTCTGTTGAATGGCCATAGTGCCATGCTGTGCCGGGCTCAAAATAAACAGGAAGCTTGCCAATACGTGCTGCGAATTCTTGTGCAGTTAATTCACCAGTCAGATTGCTTTGATACATTTTCCCTAAGTCACTGTCAGGTGAGAAGATCGCTTGGATCAGGCCTGATTCATGAGTCAACAGATTCTCAATAGTCATGACATTTTTAGCCGCATTTATGTCACCAGTTTCGCGATCAATAATTTGCAGATCGCCAAATTCTGGAATGAATTTGCTAACTGGGTCGTCAAGATTGATCATCCCATCTTCAACCATTGTCATGATTGCCACACTTATAATTGGCTTGGTCATTGAATAGATACGGAAAATTGTCTGCTCGTCTACCGGCGTAGCACTGTCTTTTTCTTGAGTGCCAACTGATTCTAAGAAACCAACGCCATCTGAGCTTCCAACCATGAGTAAGGCGCCGGGAATAAAACCGCCGTCAACAGCTGCTTGCATTTGCTGGCGAATTTCAGAGATTTCGCTGCTATCGATACCGAATTTTTCAGAGTCAATTCGAACGATTGAGCTAGGGTTGGCTTCATCGTGATGGTCTGCGAAGGCTGTGGCGGTCAAATAGAGTGCGGTAACTAGACCGCTTACGATTTTTAGTGTTGAACTTTTAGTCATCTGGCTATCCTTTCATCGATACTTGCAATCGATAGCTTTCGGTTTTTATTAACGATGGTTTTTGCTTTAAACGTAGGAGTCTAACTTAATAAAAAACGCCTCACAACTTGATTGCGCCAGGGCGATTTTAGGTGGTTGTGGCGCGGACTTATAGCCTAATCTAGGTCGTGCAGCAGAGAATTAGAAATTGCATCTGACAGCGTATCGGTGCGGTGTTGATAGTTCAAATATCACTGTGATGTACCAAACAGGGCTAGCTTTAGCGGCAGCTATCGTGTCAGCTGAAAACTCGAATCGAAAAAAATACTCCGCGGAGTTCCTCTTCCCACTAAACGGTGGCGAGTCTTCGTTGGCTAAGGCGAAAACAGGGTCCATATCCTCTATTTAAATTGAGATAATGTCCTCAATGCCGATAAGTTTGCCCTGTCTTTCTCTGAGCTGTGCCTCGTCAGGGACTTTAAGCATGCAGGTGGCCTTCAAGTTTTCCCTGTCTGGTATTAGCGGGTTGTAAGCTTCTAATGCTCCAAAATTGCTTGGCGGATCGCTGGCCTCTGTGCTTTATAGGTTTCTGAGGTTAGCAAATCAGCTGTCGTTACTTGCTTCATTATTGGACCTTAATCTGTGGCGCTGATGTTGCTTTCATAGCACCGGCGCCAATTTGTGATTATGAAATATTGTAGGCAAGAAAAAGTAGGTAGATGGAATGCACCAACTAGCCTAGTTGGTATCGATATTGTTCTCGATATGTTTGCCTGCCTGCCTGCCTGCCTGCCACCGAACGATCGCTGCCACAGTAATCGGGATTATGCTGTTCTATTTGACGGACAATAGGTTTGACAATGTTATTGGCGAATTCTAAGGTTTTTTTACGCCATGAGCGCCGCCGTGCCCTTCACAGTGATCAATTTTTTGGCTGAAGTGCCGGGAATAAGCTCTATGATTTTTTTTGTCTTGGGGCAAATATTCAGAGCTCTTTGGTGGCAAGCAACGTGATAGCTGACACTGGCTAGCGATGCTTGAAAATCTAAGTTTAAGCGGGTGTCTTTGTGTGATTTTGCAAGCATTCGAAAGGGCCAGAAAAAGCGTTGGCAACCCCTAGTACCTCTTCGTCGTCAGGAAACATTAAAGGCAGTTTTAGTTTGAACAAGAGAATTCAAGACACAACTGCAACTGCAACTGCAACTGTCATTACATTGCCTTATCCTGATAATCGTACGGTGATAAAACTGCGGTGAAATTAGTATTATAATAATCACGGTCTGCCGTATGATTAGGCGCTATACAGTAAGCGTCGCTTGTTAGTCATCTAAAGCATCGAGTGCTTTCTGGAAGCGACTGGCGAGAGAGCGTTCTGCTTTTGCGAATGTTTCCACTCAATCAGAAATCTTGTCAAACCCTCATCACGAGTATCTTTTGCCATGCCAGGGTACCTATCAGTGCATTCGTGAACTTCACCGGCAACAGCGTACTTCAATTGTGTGATGCTTAGCCTATTGGCAGGCCAGTCGCGGGATCGCCTAGTTCTTTGAGATACTCAAGATGGCCATGCGCGTGTCCAGCTTCGCCTTAAGCAATAGAGCCGAAAAAAGCCGATATGTCGTTGTAACCTTCAATTTTCGCTTTCTGGACGAAGTATAGAGAGCGACTATTCGTCTGAGACTTGCCAGCAAAAGCTGTCTTCAAATTGTTTTCCGTCTTGAACCCTTTTAGCGACCTTTATATTCCCTTTTATGATTATCAAATGATCATTGATCTGAACGGGCTTGGGATAAACTGGAATGCCCGATGCTTGATACCGACTGTAGCCTCCTTTGTGATCAAATCTAATTGATTTTTTTAATGCCTTAATCGGCTTTATCTATTACCATAATTAGCTATGATCCCAAGTATAAAGCAGCTCAAATACATTTGTGCCGTCGCTGAACATCGGCATTTTAGCAAAGCAGCAGAAGCCTGTTTTGTGACTCAATCTACCTTAAGTGCGTCCATTCAGGATCTCGAATCGCAGTTAGATGCGGTGATTTTTGAGCGTAATAAAAAAAGTGTATTGATTACACCTCTTGGTGAACGACTGCTTCAGCAGGCTAGGGTGGTGTTGGGAGACGTCGAGGACTTCATCTCAATAGCACACTCCCATGATGAAGCGCTGGCAGGTGAGATTCGGCTCGGTGTAATTCCCACCATTGGACCTTTTTTGCTGCCCTCTTTGTTATCTGAGCTGCGCGAGCAATACACCAAATTAAAGCTCTATCTACGCGAGGATATGAGTGCAGACCTGGTTCAACGTTTGCAGCAAGGCAAGCTTGATTTAATTCTTCTCGCCTTTCCTTACCCGCTGCCTGAAATAGAAACTGTGAGTTTATTTAAGGACGAATTTCTACTGTGTCTGCCGCCCGGTCACCCATTAGAGAAAGCCAAGCAAGTTAAGCAGCAACAACTGCGCGGTGAAAGTCTGTTGCTTTTAGAAGAAGGACATTGCTTACGGGACCATGCCTTGGAGGCATGCAAACTAGAAAAAGCCGAAACCGATATTGTGTATCAGGGCAACAGCTTGCACACCTTGGTGCAAATGGTAGCCAATGGCCTAGGGGTGACATTATTGCCGGCAGTTTCTATTACAGGTGGTGTATTAGGCAATACCCAGCTTCAACTTAAGTCTTTTGGGAGCGAAAATGTGTCCCGTGAGATAGGCATGGCATGGCGAAAATCTGACCCTCGCAGGGAGGAGTATTTGCTGTTAGCAGAGTTCATACGCAGCCGCTGGGCGTAGCCTGAGTAATTAAGGCAACCGTTGGCTCTACGGCAGGCACCGCTCAAGCAGCTCGGCAACTGGTTGCCAGCGCACGGGTGAGACAGCCGATATTCACTATCTCCAAATGCTTGCAATATTAAATCATTATAAAACGGCTCTCATCAATTTCCATCTGGCAGCTTGATCAACACGAGTCAGCAAGCTTCAGGATATCGCGTGAATTTAACGGTATGGCGCGAACCTCAGGTAAAAGTAGGGATATCTTGAGCGCATACAGAGCAGCGCTTGATTCCATTTAGCTAGTTTTTAAGAACAAATTCTGCGTAAGATTGTTAATTTGCGGTATATCTAGTTTAGGCGAAGATAAGGATTAGGCGACAGGATTTATGCGGTTTTTTGCTTTGTCAGACATACATGTTGATTACCCAGAAAATTTAAATTGGGTTGAGGCAATTAACAGCGATGCGTATCGAGACGATGTGCTGATCCTAGCAGGCGACGCCACTGATGACCTCGTATTACTTAGCCGCATACTCGAAGGGCTTCGGCTTAAATTTGGCAGTGTATTGTTCGTTCCAGGAAATCACGAGCTTTGGCTACGGGAAGAGGATGTGAATTGTTCGTTAGAGAAATTTAAGGTCATCATGAATCTTTGTGAAAGCTTAGGCGTGAAGACCGAGGTAACTCATTTCGGTGAGGTAAGTGTTGTCCCTTTGTATAGCTGGTATGATTTTTCATTTGGCCAGCCAGGCCGTCATCTGCTTAGAGCCTGGCGGGATTTTCGTGAATGTCGCTGGCCGGAGTATTTGGACGGGGCGGAAGCTATCAGTAACCATTTTTTGGCGATGAATACGGGCAGGCTATTGGTGAGTAATCGCAAAGTTATCAGTTTCTCTCATTTTATGCCCCGAATCGATCTGATGCCGGAGCGAATTCCAGAGAAAAGGCGAATGGTTTATCCTGTGCTTGGCAGTGAGTCTTTAGGTAAGCAGGTATCCCAATTAAATCCAGATATACATATTTATGGGCACAGTCATGTCAATCGCGGTATCGAAGTTGATGACATTTATTATGTGAATAACGCGTTTGCCTACCCGAGTGAGGAAGGCATTTCTCGTAAAAAATTACATTGTGTTCTTGATACAAACAACGATCTTTCAACATGAAGCTTGATTTACAACATATTGATCTTTGGTTCGTCGACATTGAGGATTTCTCTTACGAGGAATTGCTTTCGCTTACCTCGGGATGGTTGTCCAAGCAGGACCTTCAGCGAGTGGATCGTTACCAGTTTCTAGAACATAAGAAACAGCTTTTGATGGGACGTTACTTAACACGCACAGTCCTCTCCCGTTATGGCCAATTTTCAGCTGCTGATTGGCGTTTTGAAAATAACGAATACGGCAAGCCTTTTATAGCGTCGGCGCTGCTTGAGGAATTGGTTGAACCCCTTTTTTTTAACCTTTCTCATTCCCAAAATAAATTAGTTTTAGCCGTTGCTCGGCATGAATTCCTGGGGGTAGACATCGAGTATGGCTTAAAACCTAGGCGAGTGGAGAAAATAGCCAATCGGTATTTTTCAAATTCCGAAATCGAAGATTTAAGTGGTCTAGAAAAGTCCCAGATACAGAAAAGGTTTTATGACCTGTGGTCTTTAAAAGAAGCTTATATCAAAGCCTGCGGAATGGGGCTTGCTATTCCTTTGAATCATTTTTCATTTAGCTTTCAAAATGAGAGAAAAATTGAGATAAAATTTCATAAAGAAAGGCCAGATGACTCAGCGCTTTGGCAGTTCTGGAATATTGAATCAGAAACCGGGTATCATCTATCTCTGGCTGTAAAAAGCCCTAAGTTGGATGGGTTTTCCGCGATTAAGATTTCCAGTTTCTATCAGCTGAAATCCGTAGGAGAGTTGGTTAGCAGGCAATTCACTTTGCGTGCGACTAGTCATTAACGTTAGAACAATCTTCATCTACGCGGCGTTCCCACATCCTTACAGTTCGGATCACGTTGTCTTTAATCTGCACAATTTCTGCGTAATACCCTTCTAATTCAATGCCCACAGAAGAGTCTGGAATTGATTCCAGAATTTCTGTTAACAAGCCGTTTAAGGTTTTGGCGCCTGTGCTGTCTAACTCCCATGACAGAATGCGGTTAATATCTCGAATACTACTAGAGCCGTCAATCAAATAGCTGCCGTCATCTTGGGCGTGAATATCTTTG
>Ga0208414_1001979_pt1 | contig 14358 bp, 13 predicted proteins | sample AntAceMetag02UKE_FD_184770 | JGI IMG/M metagenome (GOLD analysis project Ga0208414, IMG submission 184770) | Saline lake microbial communities from Ace Lake, Antarctica - Antarctic Ace Lake Metagenome 02UKE (SPAdes) (version 2) | ecosystem: Environmental > Aquatic > Non-marine Saline and... | reverse complement strand
TCATAACTAAATCCACGCTGCCATTGCGGCGGCAAATCGCCCAGTTTGACGGAGGCCATTCCGCCGCGATGGATAAACATCACCGTGCGGGAAGAAATCGATTTGATGACGACGTCTTCGTATTTCTTCTCGCCCACTTCGAGGACGGCCAATCGATCCCCTTTCTTAAAGCGTTGCCCTTCCTCAGCCAGAGCAGCCGATGGCAGCACGAACAACCAAGCCAGTGCGATGATCCAAGCGCAAAGAGTGCTACGATATGTCAGTGGCGAATGCATACGGTGGGCTGAATCTTGGATTTCATCACACAGCAGTCGATCATAGACTAATCGCTCGATTCAGCACATCGGCCAAATCGATTTAAGCTCGTGGAATTCGAATGTCTCAACAGTCGCGGCCCCGCCTTTAGCTCTTATCGTGATCAGATCATTTTCTGCATCGGGCATCACCGCTAGTGGCATGTAAACCAGTCCACTCTCCGCAAAAATCTCTATACAGATCCGGTCCAACAAAAGACGTAGGTTCAGTTTACCATCTTCTAATTTAAGCGGCGCAGTGCACCCGGCACATCTCAGTTCCTTCGCTTCGACAACACAGCTCACCAAGATACCGCCCACGTTAATCTCCAATTCGAGCGCGTCGCCGACATCAACTATCACGTGAAGATCAAAGTGGCGCCCACGTGCCAATTCTAGTGGCTTGCCATCAGCTGCGAGCAAATCGCCGGAGCGAATCGTCGTCGTTTGATAAAGATTCTCGATCTCCTTCACCGGAGTCCAACGCATCCTCGGCCCCTCCTCTGTCGTAATCATAGAGAGGTCGCAGGGGAAATTCATGATCTGGCTAAACGGCATGCCCGGCGCCTTCGTGCGCCCCCATGCGATCTGAATCCGACGATCGTCAGGAGCATTGTTAAACAACTGCGGCGCGTAAGCGCAGTCACCGCGTTGGCCGACTAGGAAATCTGTTTCTGGGGTGAAAACTCGCCCGTCAAAGCGGCCTACTTTGTATTTCATATCCGCGCAATACATCACCCAACGCAGATCGCTCGCATCACCATCTAGCGGTAGGCTCAACAAAACCGGACAATCGAAAAATCCATCCACCGTGCTTTCGTAATGCCATTCGATAAGGTTCGCCGAAGTGAAGATCTGCGCCGCCACTTGATTCTCATCATTCAACCACGATGCAGGCTGCCCGACGAAAAGCGTCATCACCCAACGCTGCGTGGGCTCATGCCATTGCACCAAGGGATCACGATTACCATGGGTAATCGTGGGGATGATCGGATTACCCGCGTAAGTCTCCCACGTGTGTCCTCGATCATTGCTATAGGCAATCGACTGCACGAAATCATCAGGAGCCTTCGAGGCATGAACCGAGAGGCCCGTCGCAGTATAAAAAAGCAGCAGCGGTGGTTCTTCACCCTGCTTTAAACCGGAAACATTGTGCCAATCTACAACGCCCGAGCCCGACCATTTCTGCCCTTCATGATCGGCATAAAGAGCGATCGGTCGTTCCTCCCAATGCAGTAGATCACGACTCACCGCATGCCCCCAAGACTTGTCGGTGAACGAACTCACGCTGAATGGCTGGTGCTGATAAAAGAGATGATATTCACCCTCAAAATAAACCATGCCATTCGGATCGTTGTGCCACCCACGCCGCGTCGTGAAGTGAAACTGTGGCCGTAATGATTCCTGATAAATCTCTGCCGCGTCTTTGATCTCCTCACTCAGTTCAAGGACATCCAACGCACCTTCATGAATCGGCTGCTCTTGATCTGCATCTGGAGTCGCCGAGTCTGCCTCGAGCGTGATCTCGGCCGATTGCCCCTGCCAGGCCGACACATCAATGAAGGTCCAGAAATCGATCTCGTCCGCCGCCAGCTCCACATGGAAGGCTCGCACCACTTGACCACCAATTGTAATACACATCCTGCATCGTGGAGCCCCTGCTTTGACCGGCATATTGAGGTAGCGCCCGGTGATCGTGATCTCACGCGATTGCATGATTACAGCGCCCCTTTCGTGAAGTCCGTTGCCGCCGAGGCGATCCGCCAGACCCCGCGTTCGCCAGCGGTCGTGCCATCACAGGCCTCATAGAGCATCCGAAATCGCTGTGCATTTCCCGAAAGAGGAATCAATGCCATCTCCGAACACTTAACGGCATCCCAACCTGCGCCATTCGGCGCTATCGCAGGTCTCGCCTCCTTCTGCCAATTCAATCCGTCCTCCGAAGTCGCCCGTAGGATCTGCGCACGATTGGCCGCACTGTAACCCGCATAAAACATCACATAACCACCCTCACTTATTTGCACCACCTCCGGCGCAAAAGCTGCCTCATTATCCAACGGCCCTTCCTGAGCGATTCGCAATCCCGGCTCCTGAGCAAACGCCAATCCACCGTCTTCCGAAATCGCACTGATGATCCCTTCCCCACGCTCGTAACAGTAGAGTCGCATCCGCACGCCATCGAGAAATTGAATGCGCGGCGCGGCAAAATTGGAACGGTTGTTTTCCCAGCGCACACCCGGTTCAAGTTCCCAAGTCATTCCATCGTCCACAGAGCGAGCCGAGAGAATCGTGTTTCCAACGGATTGTGGACCGCGACAACACTCGTAATACATCCGCCAATGTCCGCTCGCGTGAGCAATCGGCACCACCTCGGATGATACGACGCGATAATCGCCTGCTCCTCCCGCTTCGGCCGAAAGTCTCACCCCTGATTCCGGCACCCAATCAATCCCATCGCGGGACACCGCACTCAGGATCCGCGTCGTCGCTTGATCGTAATCATTCGCCCCTTCAGGATAGCCGGGTCGCGGCAAGATTTGCGTGTAATAAAGACGATAGGTGCCATCGCGGAGACAAACCACTCGCGGAGACACCGCTCCGTAAATCCCGCTGCGCATCGCATCGCTTGGCCAACTCGCGGCGGGATCAGGCACTCCCGAATCATCGGGTGCTGCGTCAATCGCCCAAGCGTCTGCTTTTACCCAATTGACGCCTGGGTCGCATGAAACGCGTTGAAGCGCGGGGCCGACCTCGGCGGATTTTGATAAGTTAATCATCGGGGTATGTGCATGAATCATCCACTCAGACGTGCAGGTCATGATCAAGTGATGTTGCTGCAATGTTAAGCTCTGTTTACCGAGAAGGGCACGACTCGAGGAGCTTGGGCATGGACAGGTGCCGCGAGGGAGGCTTCGCTAACCTCATGAAAGTCCTCATCATCGGCGGCTCCGGTCTTATTTCCACAGGCATCGTCAAGGCTCTGCAAACGCGCGACGCCGCTATCACCGTCTTTAATCGAGGTGAAACTGATGACCGGCTCGGTCCGGCGGTAAAACATCTGCGAGGCGACCGCAAGGAATTCGCGACCTTCGAACAATCGATGGCAGCCGCTGGCTCATGGGATGTCGTCATCGATATGATCTGCTTCAACGCCGAAGAAGCCGAGAGCGATGTGCGCGCGTTTGCCGGGCGTTGCGGGCACTTCCTTTTTTGCAGCACCGTCTGCACTTACGGAAACACCCAGACGATCATCCCCACGCCCGAAACCGTGCCGCAAAACCCGCACTCGCCATACGGGCGGGATAAGGTCGCCGCTGAAAAAGTGTTCCTTCAAGCGCACTCCCAAGGGAAGTTCCCCGTCACCATCTTTCGTCCCTCTCATACCTACGGTGTTGGAGGCAATGTGATCAACAGTCTTGGTTGGGAACCGACATTTGTGGATCGGTTACGACGCGGCTTGCCGATCATCGTCGCGGGTGATGGCAACGGCCTGTGGGCCAGCACCAATTCCGAGGACGTCGGCACGGGATTCGCCTGCGCCGCCGGACGTGACGTGTGCTTCGGCGAAGCCTACAACATCGTGGGCGATGATGTCGTGACCTGGAACGAATACACCGAACGCACTGCAGCCGCGATTGGCGCGCCCAAACCCAATCTCGTGCATATCCCCACCGATCTACTGCTTTCGCTTGATCGCCCACAGTTGGAAGCCCTCGAGGAGATCTTCCAATTCCACGGCGTTTACGACAACGCGAAGCTCAAGCGTGACGTGCCCGAATTCACCTGTCCAACGAGCTACGAAGATGGCATCCGCCGCACAGTCGCTTGGATGGACGAACACAACACCATCGCGACCGCCGAAACCGACCCCTTCGACGACCAGCTCATCCAAAAATGGCAAACCCTCACTCAATCCCTACGATAAGGGGTCAGGCCGATTATTGTTAATTTTTCTGCTCTGCGGCGTGCTTCGCATGCAAACTCAGATAACCACGAACCGAATTACGGGTCCACTCAACGACAAGCTGAATCCCGGCCGTCGGTCTGAAACACTATATGATCCCATTTTTCATCGCTTACTCCAGTTTGATTTTGGTGTTTGTAGCGATTAGGCGTTGGGTGCTGTAAATTTATTCATCCCACCTCCCTGCAGCCTGCTAAAATATCGTATCTTATCAGTGTGAAACGACGGTTTCGGCTAAATCGATCCCGTATTTATGGTCACAGGTTTGGTGTTTAAATAGTTTGCGGTGCTTCGTCACTCGACCGGTCACCCGCTCGCGCCATAGGCGGAAACTGCGCGGCTTCAACTCGCGGCGCATGATGCGAATCACCGCAGACTCGTTGAGGCCGGTTTGCTCCTCGATCTGATCAAAGCTTGTTCGATCATGCCACGCCATGCGGATCACTTGGTCGGTCGAATTAGATTTGTTTGGAAGTGCCATCTAAAGCAGGCAACGAAGTTTGCGGTCTATTTCAAATCGAGAGAGAGATATGGTGCTGATTCGCCCTTAACTCCACCTCTGGTTCCATAACGAGGAATTTATGATCTGGATTTATCTGTGATAATTACCACCGGCACTTCACGGTCCGCCCCGCGGACGATAGTTCTTCGGGAGACGAGAAACATCGGGGCCAAAGGGGGCAGAAAAAATAAGCCACGAACCGTTTATATAACAAGACAGGCAGAATAGTTGACGGTATCTAAAAGCGTTCACATGGGAGAGATGGCATGGATTATTGCCCCCTCTCTCTGGAGGTAATTATAAATAACCCTCTTGGAGCGAGCTCAACGAGTCTGTCCAGCGATGGCGAGTCACGTCCCACGCTGTAGCCGGAGTCGCCGTCCTCAGGGGTTCTACCTGATTAGCCAAGGCTAGATATCTTTACCTTCACCCGCCATCGAGTTTCCGCGAAACCGGTCTGCAGCGCCGTCAACGGCGGCGATACTGCGGGCGCACAACCGACAGTAATCATGATCAACCGGGTCGCCGACCGACCCACTCGGATCGACGAGGTCTGGGTCAACGACATCATCTCCTTTCCCACGCAAAAGGGCCGGCTCTATCTGGCCAGTGTGCTCGACCTGGTTAGCCGTCGGCTGATTGGTGGGGCCATGGGCTTCGGCTTGTTCATGGCTCTACGGCACCGGCGCCCGCCAGCGGGCGTGGTGCATCACTCGGATCGAGGCTGCCAGTATGCGAGCTCGGCTTATCGCTCAGCACCCGCGGCGAACGGTTGCATCGCCTCCATGAGGCCGCCGCGGAAACTGCTACGATCCCGTAGGGTGGGACCGCCATGGACGCCTGCTAGAACACGCTCAAAGACGAACGAGTCTATTGACGAGGCTTAAGCACTTACGCCGAAGCCATCGCCGCCATCTTCAACTACATCGAGAGCTTATATGAGCGTGTTCGGCTTCACTTAGCACTCGACTGCGAAGCACCCCTCAACGCGTGTCAGTTTTATCCGGGTAAACCCAGAACGATAAAATCCACTTTCGTGTTAGTTGCTATGTCGATTTAGTATATTCGTTCCCCCTTACATGATTCTTGCGGTTGCTTTAATTAGTTCGTTTGAACCTTTTTTACTAAGGTTTGGTTTAGGTTTGGGGATTAGCCGGTGGTAGCGTTACTGGGACTTTTCGACTGGACCAGTGCTCAATCAGAATCATGTGGGGCACGGTAAGAATCGCTAATCCGATAAAAGTGAACTGGAGCAAGCGGTCGTCCAATCGTCCGGGCGGGGCCAGCACGAAAAGCAGGGCTCCCAAAGCTACCGTCAGGAACGTCAGTCCGACGGCCGTGGCTAGGGCAGCGTTGCGATTCAAGCCTTGCGCCGCGTGCAACAGATGACGCGGACTGTGTAGTCCGCAGAAATAGAGCAGGAAGAAAACCAGCGGGGGGAGCAAGACGACTGCGGCCGCCAATACCGCCAGTTCGGCACCAGTCCTAGGCCGATCACGCACACAGCGAACGGCGGCAATGGTCATCCCCACCAGCGCCGGCAGAGCGATCCAGGAAAGACATTGGACGAGGGTTGCGGCTCCGCGGGGGCCTGCTAGCAGAGAAAAATATTGGGTCACAAGATCGAGATGAAGGAGCGACGACGCGCTCACGATCGCTAGCCCAGCGCAAAGTCGCAGCCCCATCGGCAACTCACCCCGCCAGTCGCCCGAGAAATGCCAGGCCGAGTAGGCTAAGAAGGCGATTAGCGCCACCGTCGGGATGAAGAACCACAACAGGCCGGCCGCCCCTGCGAGAAGCAGGTAAGCCGCCAGAAAACCCGCCAGCCCGGCTGGGGTCCGCCAGAGTCCCGCCTTATGCGCCACGAGCGGATCCAAGGCACCATGGGGTAGTCCCACCAGCGCCACTACCCCAGCCAGCATGACGGCCACGATCCAGGGCGATAGTCGGACGTTGAACAAAAAGAGGGTGAACGCCCCGGCGGCGCCAATGAAGAACAGCCACTGCTGGATTTCGTGAGCCTTGATCATACGATCTGGTTTGCCACGGGTAGATTAGACGGGGGATGTCGCCGCCCAAAAAGTTGGTTCAAAAATGGGGTCTTGGGAAGTGATTTGATGACCGCCATCACGTCGGTGCAACGAGCTTGATCCACCATGAAGCGCGCCATCGCATCCGGTTGCATGCCCCGCCCCAGTTGGAGAAAGAGCTCGGGGGCTAACTTCGGATCATTCCGAATCACCTCCAGAAACAGGAAATCCATGCCGCGCCGTATGGGCGAATCTCGCGGATGTCCGACGACGCTCTCCGAGGCGATGAACTTGCGGGCGCAACCCAGAGACCACTGTTGGATACGACGGTAGGCGTAACCGCTGGCGGAGCGCACGGCACCGCCGACCGTTCCAGCCCGGACCCAGCCCGCGCTACCGGTGGAGGGAGCTGGACTGGAGCCGATCGGGATGGTCCCTTTTTCGCTCCGAAGGCGACGAAATTCGCCGGATGGGATCAACCGGTGTAAGCTTTCCCGCAGGTCCCTCGACAGCAGATCTTTGGTTTCGGCGTCGGGGCTAAAGCGGGTCGCCTCCACCAGCCACCGACGAGGGCCCAGCGGCAGCACGTAGTCGAAACATAAGCTGTTTCCATCAGCGCGCATGTGGTCCATCAGACCGGCAATTTGGGGATCACCGAGCGTTTGATCGGTCTCGATTTCTATGCCCTCGAAGGCTTGGAAAAACAGGGGTGCGCTGCCGTGTTTTATTTCCGGTGAGCGGGTGTCCACTACCCTTGTCGCCACAAAATCGCCGGCCGTCGTTCGCACCGTAAATTTCCCGGCAGTGGGTTCAACAGCTTGGACCTTAACGCCGAGCCGGAGGTCGATCGCGGCGGCAGCGTGGATTGAAGCGAGGGCGTCGCGATAAAAATCTGCCCCGGAAATAAGGCAATAATGGGATTCGACCGATTGGTGGACGAGCTCTTCCCCCAAGCGGGAAAACCGCCAAGCAGACCAGCGCCGGCTAATTAAAGGATTTTCCGGTTCCCCCGCCAAAGTCCAGAAGCACCAAGTTCGGTCGTTTTCGTAGCACGAGCGCGGCTCTATGACAACGACCCGGCTGGAGGTTCCCAGTCGCGCGATATCACGGGCGAGAGAAAGCCCGGCGCAGCCGCCGCCTAGAATCGCGAGGTCAACGGGTTTCATAATTAGAGGGAGGAGGGGCGGGCAAGTGGACCGACGATAAGCCGGCTAAATGTCGATGCAGATCGGCATCATGGTTGAGGGGCTTTCGACAAAGCCCGCCGTGCCAACAGAAGTCACCTAGCGCCCGCGCCGCAATCACCGCCTTTTTTCGGGGGGAAACGATGGTCCGGCCCTTCCAAACGGCAAAGTCCTTCCTTTCGATTTCCCGCCCAATCGCCTGATAGACGCGGGCCGCCACCAAGATACCGAGCCGGGCGCGCGGCGGTAGGTAGGTGAGTCCCGCCACCCCGGAACGATAATACCGATCGGCCTCCGTCAACAGCCACTGCACGGCCCGGCGGATGTCTCCGCGCAACGCCGGATCGCCGGCGGCCAGCGCGGTGGTGGCGGGCGCCAGATCAAACAGTTCTTTCGGCAGGTAACGCCGTCCGGCCTGCGCATCTTTGCTCACATCGCGGGCGATATTGGTCAATTGCATGGCCATACCTAGGTCGATGGCATAAGGAAGGGCCACTGGATCTTTAACCCCTAGCACTCCGCACATCATCAAGCCCACTGTGCCCGCTACTCGATAGGCATACCGCTTAAGTTCCGCTTCGTCACGGACATCGACGCCTGCTAGATCCCCGCGCACTCCGCGCACCAGTTCAACCGCGGGGTCTACCTCGAATTCGCACTCGTGGGCGAGGATGAGAAAATCGGCGACCACCGGATCGCGGGGGTCTCTTTGCTGCAGGTCGACTTCGATTTGCGTCAATTGTCGCGCCGCCCAGACAGCGTCTGTACTTTCATCGGAAATATCGTCGATGTAGCGACAAAATCGATACAGACGGGCGCAACGCAGATGCGCGGTTCGGGTCAGGAAATTTCCGGCAAATTGAAAGGATTTACCGTGTTTTTTAAGCACCGCTCCGGCGCTCAGCGGCGGTGGCATCGAGGCGGAATCGAACTGGCCACGGGCCAGTTTCATCCGGCCCCCACGGCGGTTGACTGGCGCGGGTCTGGGACGATTTGGTCCAGCACCTTGGCTGAACACAGCACGCCCGGCAGGCCCGCACCAGGGTGGGTCCCCGCGCCGACGAGGAAGAGGTTTTTCGGGCCTTCGGCGCGGTTATGGAAGCGAAACCAGGCAGATTGGCTAAAGAGTGGTGACACCGAAAACCCGGCTCCGGCCACGCTGAGATAGTCATCAGCAAAGTCCTGTGGCGTCATATAAAAATCTGCCGTGATCTGGTCCGCTAGGCCGGGTAACAGCGACGCCCCGAGGGCTTTCACAATTCGCTCCTGAAGCAGGGGGCCTTCTTTTTTCCAATCGATATCAGCGTTGAGGTTGGGAACTGGGGCCAGCACGTAAAAAGAATCACAACCCTCCGGTGCGAAGCTAGGGTCGGTTGCCGTCGGACGGTGAAGGTAGAGGGAAAAGTCTTCCGGCAAAGTGGAGCCGTGAAAGATTTCGCGCAACAGTTCTCGGTAGCGTTTTCCCAGCCAGATGGTGTGGTGCGCAACCTCTGGGTAAGTTTTCCGGGTGCCAAAGAAGAGCACAAAAAGGCCCATCGACATTTTTGCCCGCCGCCTTTTTAGCCTGACCGGAATACTCTGAGCTGCCCTAGGCACCATGTGACCGTAGAGGAATCCTGGATCCGCATTCGATACCACGATATCGGCGTCCAGCTGTTCGCCGTCCTCGAGCCGAACGCCTTGCGCGACACCGCGTTCGACGATCACCGAGTCTACGGTCGTGTTGAGCCGGACCTCGATGTTCACCTCGGCCATGAGTGTGCTAAACGCGTCCACAATTGCACCGGTTCCGCCCATCGCGAAATGCACGCCCCATTGACGCTCCAGGTAGTGGATGAGGCTGTAGATGCTAGTGGTGTCGAAGGGGTTCCCCCCAACGAGCAACGGTTGAATGGAAAACGCCTGCCGCAAGCGAGGATCTTTCAGATGATGACTGACCAACTGCCACACGGTCCGATAGCAGCCCAACCGGGCCAGATCGGGCACTTGCTTTAACATGGTGCCAAAGGAATCGAAAGGTTGATCGGCCAAGGCGGTGAAGCCGACGTCGAAGATTTTCCGCGACTGTTCGAGTAACCCGCGATAACCAGCCACGTCTTCTGGGCAAAAACGCGCGATTTCGGCTAAGGTGCTTTCCACCGTGCCGCCGTAGTTGAAGGTTTCCCCAGAAGGAAAATAGAACTGATACCACGGATTGAGAGGGACGAACGTCACATAATTGCGGCGGCGCCGGCCGAAGAGCTCAAAAAGCTCGTCGAAAAGAAAGGGGGCGGTGACAACGGTGGGACCGGCATCGTGGCGAAAACCGTCGTGTTCAAAAACCTGCGCGCGTCCGCCGAGCCGAGGGCAACGGTCAACGACGGTCACCTCGTAACCACGGGCCCGCAGGCGGAGACTGGCGGCGATGCCACCAAACCCGCCGCCGATGACGATGGCCTTACTCATCGAATAACAAATTGAATCGTTGGCGAACCTCTGCGGCGAGATCGGCCAGTCCCTGCCCGGAGTTGGTCGGCAGGCTGAGCGAGGCGGTGGCGGATGACCCAAGATACTGATCCGCCATGCGGCGTGCCTGAGTGCGCGCTTCGGCTGCCGTCAACTTTTTCTCCAGCGCGATAACTATGTTGCTGCATGAGTCGGATGCGCGGTCGTCGTCCAGATCGACGATGTCATCGTAGATCTGATACCCGATGCCAAAGTCCTCGGCCGCATCATTCGCGGTTGCGAGAGCCTCAGTTTGGCCGGCGAAGTAAAGGGGCAGTCCAAGGGCCAGTCCAAATAAGGGGCCCGACTTGCGCCGGGCCAAGGCGATCGCATCATCGAGGTCGGTGGTTTGTCCGTGGAGGTCATCGGCCTGCCCCCGCAAGGTCGTCGCTATGGCTCGGTGAACCCGGTCGATCAGACCTGGAATCAAGCGGGGATTGGATACGTCCGCCAGAGAGCGGAAAGCTGCGCTGATCGTGAGATCAGTTAGCCCGATGGCGCAATCGGGGCCGTATTTCGACCAGACCGTGGGTGCGCCTCGGCGCGTCTGCGCCCGGTCTTGGAGGTCGTCTTGGATGAGGGATGCGTTATGCAGCAATTCGACCACGGTGGCCAGTGCCACCGAATCCGATTCTGCGAGACCGAGTTCAAGGCTACTCCGGAGAGAAACCCGACAACGGGTTCTTTGGCCACCTGCTTGTAAATGCCCTTCAAGGGCTAATACGAAAACAGTTCCGGGTTGGTCGAGTCCGGTGCAAAGACGGTGCATTCTCCGTTCCACCAGCTGCGCCTCATGGAGCCTGAATGCAGTGGCGGGAGGCGATGGGACGGTTATAAGAGACATAGAAAAAAGCCCGAGCTGGCGTGAGCCGGCCCGGGCAATTAATTATTGCAGATCGATTACCACGCTGTGAACGCGGGAGTTAACGTGTTACGCCCTTAGCGGGGGGGGGTGTTTCCAACATGAAACCTTCGGCGGTAGATTTTCTCACCGCGATCATATAGATGAGAACACCGAAAACAGCTTTGGAAACCACGTCGGCGATAGAGTAACCGACCTGTATCGCGGTAGTCGCTGCGCCGCCCGAGAAACCAATCATGGGAAAAAGATAAACGATCGGATAAAATGCCCAGGAAAGGACGACTAACCAGCGAGCGGAGTTCACGAGGCCGCGGACTGCGGCAGGTTGATCCGCAAGGGATGATTTTAGACCCGCGAATAGTTCATAAACGATCCAAAGGAAAGGAACCATTGCGAGAGACCACCACAACAATCGGGTTCCGGCGTCTAGGGCGACTTCACCCGGGTAGCCGAGAAGGATCATGACGGCCGCTAAGATACCGAGTCGGACACTTTTTGACATGGTCGCTGCTTTCGAAAGTTTCATCACGAGGATGAGCTCGATCAAGAGAAGCGGCACAGTGAGCAGCCAGTCGACGTAGCGGTAGGCATCATTAAATCGTTCGCCGGTTGCAACGAGCATGCCTCCAGTAACTTCGTAAGCGCCAGTCCAGCTGCCGTAGATGCGAAAGTAGTGGTAGAGAGCAATGAACGTCACTAAACCACTGATCGTAACTGCAGGACGGAACGAAGGGGCGACCTGTGATCGGTTTAACCAAAGGAATGCAGTAGCCGCGCCCATAGCAGCGATGGTGTAGGAGAAGAAGTTGGCAATGAGGTCGAATTGCCCAACGGTTAAATTTAGCATGGATTAATGGCTTGAGGATTTGAATGTCGCCAGACGAAATGCCTAACGATCGCGCACTAGCCGTGGGTTACGCCCTGATAGACCATATACAGTATCTCAACGAGTTGGTCAGGACTTCAAGAGTCGGCATAAAACGTGATTTAATCTCGGTTGCCAAGGCTGTCAAGGTGAGAGTGCTATTTTACCGGGGCAGAGAAAGGGGCAGTCTAATATTTCACAATTTATTAGTAGTTAGAGAAGGAGAAAGGCTCTGCCCAAGGCCCTGCAAAAAAGATCAAATGCTCAAAGCAAACAGCTGCTGTTTTCTGATTTGTTGGTCCTAAGCATCAAGCGGACATGGTCATCTCATTGGGGTGGTGGAACCCTTTTCCAGTCAACTCGAGGGGGAGCCCTCTTTCAATTTTATGAATATGCAGAATAGATCTAGAATGATTTATTGAAGCGTTTGATCCCACTCCAGTGTGATTAAGCCGCCGATTTAAATCGGTTAGATGCTGGTTAGTAATATGAAGCGGACTGTTAGATAGGTCTCTGATATAATTTTTAAAAGCGATTTTTGCGCTTATCGCATAATGAACCACACCCGAGCCGTATACGTCTAAATAACCACGAGACTCGCCCCCCAGGAGTTGCGCCGTGCGAAATCCAAGATAAGCCATATCCCAATGTTATCGTCCCACGATCATTTTGCAGTGATGATTTCGCACAATTAAGCTACCCAGAGTGCTAAAGCGTCATCAATGCTTGTCTGAATTCGCACCAATCATGCTCTAACATGTGGGTATTCGTGACACACACCAAGCGCTAAAATTTGGCTTCCGTAAACAAGCATCGTCCCGCCGCGATTTTGCCAGATCGCCATGGAGTTGATGCGCCGAGCGAAACGTCTTTAAGCCCAAACTCCGTCCGCACTGAGTGTGGACGGGCAGTGATATATGATCGACGCCAGCTTGGTCGAACTGAGCTTGGCTCTCTCTTTCCTTAGGCGCGGTAGCATTGCGCGCAAACCGGTCAGATAAGGGTCTAGCCGATTATTGTTAATTTATAGGCTCTGCTGCATGCTTTTCCATATAGACTGAGGGAACCGCGGTCCGCATTGGAGTTATCCAGGTGTAAGCGTTGAGAGATCCACTTGATCGCCCCCCCCGATTTCCCGACGTAATTAGGCTGCGAAAGCTACTTCCCAAGGTGCTGATTTTGTGTCGCGGCAAAGATCATCCCGCGTTTTGCCTGCGTAGTTAAAATGCGGTTAAAGCACTCCGGCCTGGGCTCTTCTTTCATCGCGCAGGCTTTAATAGTGAGAAATGACGGCTTCGGCTAAATGGATTTCGTATTTATGATCATAGGTTTGGCGTTGAAATAGTTTGCGGTGCTTTGTTACCCGACCAACCACCCGCTCGCGCCAAAGAGGGAAACTGTATGGCTTCAACTCGCGGCTCATAATGCGAATCACTGCAGACTCGTTAAGGCCTATTTGCTCCTCGATCCGGTCAAAACTCGTTCGATCATGCCATGCCATGCCATGCCATGCGAATAACTTGGTCGATCGAATGGGGTTTGTTAGGAGTGTTCATTTGAGGCATGCAACGGAGTTTGCGGTCTATTTCAAATTGAGAGAGCGCTTCGTGCTAACGCGCCGTTCGCTCCGACACTGCTTCTATCACAAGGGATTAGTGATCTGATTATATCTCTAATATTGCCTTAGCGCTTAAGTGGCCGTCCCGGCGGACGATAATTCTCCGGGAGACGAGAATCTTCGGACATGAAGCGTCCAGAAAACATAAGCCGCCGAACCGTTTGGATGACAGGACAGGAAGAATAGTTGATAGTATCTGAGAGCGCTCACTGTGGAGAGGCGGACTGGATTATTGGCCCCCTCTTTGGAGGAAATCATGGATAACCATCTTAAGGCGAATTCAACCCCTACTCTTCCATCGATACGGACACCGATCCAGAACTCCCATTATTCGCATGCCGATTCCATGCCCCACGATTATGCTGCGTAACGTCCATATCGACACTCCTACGCTCCCAGATAAACAATGCTTTGAATGCATCCTAGGACATTCCGACGGAAAGGAAGCGCCAGAAATGATCGATCCTTACTATGTGATATAGACTGAGTTCCTCCCGTTATGTCCGCACATTCCCTTCCCCCTAAAAGCATCAATCAGTTTGGATTGATCCTTTTC
>Ga0208414_1001970_pt1 | contig 14427 bp, 11 predicted proteins | sample AntAceMetag02UKE_FD_184770 | JGI IMG/M metagenome (GOLD analysis project Ga0208414, IMG submission 184770) | Saline lake microbial communities from Ace Lake, Antarctica - Antarctic Ace Lake Metagenome 02UKE (SPAdes) (version 2) | ecosystem: Environmental > Aquatic > Non-marine Saline and... | reverse complement strand
GAAATAGCTGACGCACCCGCACACAGCACCCCTTCTCATTACTGCGTAAGCACCCTGTTTTCCATCAGCAACGCCCCGGTACGAACTGGAGGGACCCCTGGCTCATGAGCGGGACAGGCTTCATCCCTTTGATACCTGCAGCCGACACCCGGCAGCCTCCTTTTTGTTTACAGGCAGCACCGTGTCCACAAAAAAGGGGCGCCAGCACCCACGCGCGGGTTTTCTCTTGTCGGGCTGACTGTCGGGCTGACAGTGTCGGGCTGACAGTGTCGGGCTGACAGGATTTGAACCTGCGACCCCCTGGAGGTTTTTTGACCCCACCGAAAGCTTGCGAAAATCTCGAGTTTTCCCTGGTCGTAAGGGGAATCGAGCGATTCACACTTGTCTTCTCTAGCGGGTCGATGGCGATCCGTCACGGGTGATTGAGATGGGGATTAGATGGGTCGGTCAGATCGACAGAGAACCGATCGCGTTTTCTTTCAGAAGCTTCACTTCCTTAAGCGTCATTCGCTCTCGACCGATACCAGTCCTTCAATACTCTTCTTCTCGAAGTAGCGGAACTTTTGGATCGCATCAGTCATGTTGCCGACGTCGATCACTCCGAGCTCGGTGAGCTTCCGATAAGACTCAAGCGAAAGACCGGTCGAGCGCAGAAATAGCTCTGTGTCCAGTGACTCAATAACGTGCGCGAGACGCTCTTCTCGGTAGTCAGTGAGGTACATAAAGATCAGTACCTTCGCCGTCACCTTTTTGAGCTTGTTGCGCAGGTCCCGACGTTTCTCGGCGATCTCCTTCTTCGGCTTCTTCTGCTCGTTCGCTCCCCCGCCCTCGCGCTTCACTGCGGTGAGTTTCTTCGATGCCGTTACGATCTTCTCTGCCTCTTCGCGGATCGTGCGGAAGTCTTCGATTTGCTCGAGCTCAGCGATGAGATCAGCGTCTTGAAGGAGCCGATCCATCGTGACGCCGTTGAGGTTGTAAAGATCCACCGATCGCCAGCGGCGAGCGAGAGCATTTGCACCGATACCGCCGTGGGCCCAGTCGAGGATTGCTTGGACGTCGAGCTGCTCCATCCGTCCACCGTCAATCGCGAAGATCGGCAGGAAGTTGATTAATTCGCCAAGCACCGATGCCTGCGTGGCCTTACGATCGATGGAGTTGTTGGCCAGCTCAGTGCCATAGAGTGCCACGAGCGACAGCGCACGATTTGGGTCGAACTCGAACACGTAGGCCGTCTGCTTCTTGATCTCGCCGTCAATCTTCCACGGAGATTGCACCCGAAACGCGGCTTGGAAGTACGACTCGGGAGCCTTCAGCGAACGAAGCATGAAGATCGATGACCACTCTGGCACGGTCACGCCGGTCATTAGTTTGCCGCATGAGAGCGTGATCGAACCGGACTTCTCTGCATCTTCAGCATGACGAATCGCAACCTGGAGCGGCTCGAGCGCCTTGGCCCCAATCTTCGCCTTCGTGCCAGCTGCGACATATATTTCGAAGCCCGAGAAGTAAGGGTCGAGCCTCAGCAGCTCAGCCATCGCTTCGCACGCCGCAACATCTTGCATGTACCACACCGAGTGCCGCACGGCATCCGCAAATTCCGCAGCCTCGTAGGGAAATTGAGCATTTGTCTCGGACGCGTCTATCACGTGCTCCGGCAGTGCCTTCTTACCGCGGATCAGATCAAGAAAAGAACCCACATTATCCGGCTTCTCGAAGACGTACGCATCGCCGTCCTTCTTCGCCTTGAAATAGGTGTTCAAGTCGAAACCGGCAAACTCCCCGCCGTCATCCCAGTCACCCGCGGGAGCTCCCATTGCGTAGGTGTACATCTTCATCTGCGGAAGCTCGGAGTAAGGATTCAGCCCCTCCGAAGGATTCCAGTTTGCCTTCTCGCGCTGCTCGTCGATGTAGGTCCAGTTGAAGACCTCAGACTCGTCGTAGTCTCCGTTAGTGATTGCCTTGAACGGTGTACCAGACAAGTGCAGGTGATACTTCGTCGTGAGCCCAAAGTCGGGTTCGACGACGACATCCGCTTCGCTATCGGATGCCGCATCCGATGCCTTCGCGAACATCGCCGCGAGGGCGGCTTCCGACTTGTCTTGTGGGTCGTACACCTCGCGAGCGGCCGCGGTCGAAGCGCCGAAGTGAAACTCATCGATGACGATGCAGTCCCAATCGACGAGACCCAGGGTCTCATTGCGAGGCTTGGGGTGACCAGCAGGATCTCGCCCGATGACATCCTGAAAAGACGCGAACCAGGCGGTTGGCCTGCCGCTGTCGAGCATCGCGTCTGCGTCCCGCGGCGGAGTCTCACGGTCAACGTACTGCCAATCAACGAAGTCGACGTGGCCGAGCAGGTCATCGCGCCACGCGCTTCGCACAGCGGGTTTGTAGGTGAGGATGAGCAGCTTCGTCCAACCCATCGCCTTCGCGAGCTGGTAGGTGGTGAAGGTCTTGCCGAAACGCATCTTCGCGTTCCACAGGAACTTCGGGGCACCCTCAGGATGCGCCCGAAAAAACGCGGCGGTCTCGGCGACCGCGCGATGCTGTTCGGGCCGCATCGGAAAACCCTGGATGCGCGTCGGATCGTACGGAACACCCCGCTGCAGTGCACGGATCGCCGCCCAGACCTCATCCTCCGTCGCTTCGAACCATTCCCCACCCGGGTTCACCACTCCGGCGCTGGTGAGAACTCGATGCACGTCGTGATCGGTGAAGCCTGACCCGTCAGGTTTCGTGGCTGGTTCAGAGTGAAACAAAATATCCACGCCCTGGAGTCCAGGGAAAGCGGTGCCGACCTGCTGACGGACCCGATCAATGCCAGGATTTACGGTCTGGCCCACCTTGATCCAAGAGTCGCCCTTCTGCCCGCTCGGACGCCGCCACGCCTTCGCGTTCCCCGCGTGTGTGTAGGCGTAGATGTAGTTCGTCACTCGGATGCCTCATCATCTGAGTCCGCGACGTTGGCGAGCCGGTATTCAGAGCGGATCGCGTCGAGCAGCCGTTCGCCTGCCGGTGCGTCGACGATCCAATATTTCCAACCGTTGACATTCGTCCCGGCGGCGGCCTTGCCCGCAGCGGAGGGCGTGGGATACGAAACATCGTCGAGGAGAATTGTGCCGTCGGCATCGACCTCTGCGACCGCGTCGCTTCCGCCAGCTGGAATCAGGATGCTGCCTACCGTGAGCAGACCGGCATCTATAAGGTCGAGCACCGTCACCTGCTGTTCACTCGCGGCATCAGCGAGTTCCGCGACGAATGTGTCTGGCGAAACCGCTGGGTATACCGCCTCATAGCTCTTCGCAGAAAGCTCTTCGAAGGCCTCGCGAGTCACCGCGGCCATGAGCTTCCGGCGGCTCGCGAGAAACTCCGTGAAGACCATCTCGGTCCAGCCCCCGGGTAGAGCGTGGAGGTGTTCCTGACGTGCAAGGCGATCGGCACTAAGGTACGTCTTTGATGCAACCTGTTGTGGCCAGTACTCGTCGGGCGCACCGTCGAGGATCGCGATGTTGTCGCTCCACTCGACGAGGGCCATATTCGCAATCTGGTTAATCTGCCGGTAGTCCTTGATCCCGAGCCGCTTCAAGTACTCCTTCGGGAAAAGATGGTGCCGCTCGATGCCCTTTTTTGCAGTGACCGCTGGGTCAAGTCGCTCACGGACCTTGCCACTCGACAACAGCGCATCGGCATCGAGAATATTGAGTGCAGCAAAGTATGCAAGCAGTGCCGGACTCTTTGCCGCCGCAGTGCCGAGTTCATTGGGCATCGTAATGGTCCAGAAATCGCGCGTCAGAGTGTCGGTCACGATCCGATTGATCGCACCTACGAAACCGAGCGCTGAATCTGCGGAGAGATCGGCAATCGTGGAAAAATCCCGCTCAGCCTGAGTCTCGAAAGACCCTGAATAACGAGCGGTGGTATGTGCCATAAAGAACCAACGCGCCATGGTCTCACGGAGTTGATCGAGCGGCACCTTGTGCTCCGTCCGACCGATAAGCCAGATCGCGTAGGAGAACAGCACCGCATTATTGTTCGAGATCATCTTCCCGCCACGATAACCCGCGCGCTCTAGACACTTGAGATACTCGTGCCAATTCGTAAGGTCGAGCACTTCCTTCTGGGCGGCTTGCAGCCGGGCGAACTGCTCCTCGCGGCTCTCGCTGGTGGTGATCCCCGTCTCCAAGTCTTTGCCTCGAAGGATCGAGTAGGCGTGCTTGAGGGCGGCACGACGAAAGCCCACCGCGATGCTGACGCGGAGTAGCTGGTCCGGGGACGGCGAAAGGTACCAGTTGAAAGGGGAGGGTCCCTTCACCGGTAGCTTGCTGCCACGAGCGAACTCTTCAAGTTGCTTGCGTCCCTCATCCCAATGGACGCTCATCAACGTCAAGATGAAGTCGGCCTGCTTGAGCTTGACGCCCTCGGAGTTGATGCGGACAAACACCTCTGCGACCTGTTCTTCTCCGACGGAAGCGTCAAGCTCGACAACGCTGAACGGGAAGCTCTGCAGATCACGCACCCGATCAAAGGCGTCTTCCCAGGCATTGCGCGTGCCTTCGTCAAGAGGACCACGGGATGCTTCGTAGTCAGTGAAGAACTTCGAGACCGTGCCGCGGTAGTCGACCCAAAGCTGCGTGATGTCCTTGAGAAATTCCGGGTTTTTGTCGGTGGTGATGTCCCGCACGGCGAAGTGAGTGTCTTTCGGCCGGAAAGCAAGTTGCACCCGCGACTCGCGGTAATCCTCACGAATCACAGTGGCCCCGGTTATGACTGAGAAAAGGGAAGTCATGCGCTGCTGGCCATCCACGATGAGCCAGCGGGCAACTTTCGCTTCCTTGCTTCCGGTGCCGATCTGTCGCACCGCTCCTTGGGCGCCGGTCTCCCAAAACAGCAGGTAGCCGATGGGGAAGCCACGGTACATCGAATCGAACAAGTCGCGTACCTTCGAATTCGCCCAGACGAAAGGGCGTTGCAACTCGGGAAGGGCGATGTCGCCGCGTCCGATGTTGTCGACGAGGTTTCGCAATGAGAAGTTTGTCGGTCGAAAGATCGTGCTCGCCACTATTCGTCGTCTCCGGTCTCGTCAGCGTCAATCGGGGCGTCGCCGGCACGGTACTTCCGTCCGCCGGGGAGGTGCGTCGAGGGGATGGGTGAGTCGAGGGAGAGTATCGGCTCGCGAGGGCCGATCACACGTTCGATATAAGCAATTTCGTCTGACGTGAGGTTAAACCGTTCGTAGAGGTCTGCATCGGCCCAACGGCGAGTCATCTCGAGCAGCGGAACGAAGGCGAATCGTGTGTTCGTAAGGTGCTGAGAAATCTTGCGTTGGAGAATGAGAAACCGGACGAACTTGGTTGTCAAGAAATATGCGTAGTGCTCTGCCTCAGCGGCGGTGTCGAACGTGCCGGCGACAAGATAACTCTGAGTGCATGCAGACCCGGGTGCGAGTGCGAGTGGTTCGCCAATCACGAACGACACATCCCGCCCGTGACCATCTCCAGCCATTGGGATGAGAACCTTACAGCGGTCAACCCACTCCTTTTTCCGTTGGAGCGCACCTCGCTGGACGTATCTGACCTTGTTTATGTAAACGAGCGGAATTCGACCTTCACCAGGTTCGTCATATGCTTCCCAGATGGTGCCAGTCTTCTTTTCCTCGTGGCCGTCATAGTTGGTCTTGATAGCCTGCCCGAAGGGGTCACTGGCCGACACCTTGTCGGCCAGAGACCCCTTCTCCAAGGGGTCACTGGCTATTTTTCCTACAATCTCTGCACCGAAGTTGTCGCGAAGCACAATCCCCCTTCCCAGTCGAAGGTCCCTCGTAGAGGTGTCGCGGATTAGCCCCTCAACTCGCGTTGAGAACTCGCAGTCGCCGTCATGATCTCTATCCCACAGGAAATAGGAGACGCCACCCTTGATCTCCGCCTGAGGGAAGACATCGTAGAGTTTCGGGTTGTCCACGAGTGTCCGAAGTCGGCGATCTGCAATCATCCGACCACGATAATCAACCAGCCCCTTGCCGCCCGCGAACCATCGCGACGGCGTAATCATGACGACGTATCGCGGATTCATCGCGATGGCCTTCTCCACGAATAGGTTGTAGAGCGGCGTGATGTTCGCGGTCCGGTTGCCCTTGCCGTCATCCATGCCGATTTGGTAGGGCGGGTTCCCGATGATGACATCGAACTTCATTTCGGCCACCTCCTTCGCGGGGTATGTGCCATGGATAAACGAGTAGGCGAAAGATTCACGCCGCTCGCGGATGAGTTTCGCGGGAGCTCGACAGGTCGTGCAGAACTGCTCCTTGCGATCGAGTGTGTGCTCGGTCTCGACGTAGAGGATGTTCCCATCGGGATCGTCGAAGTGCACGACCAGGTCCGCCAGAGCCGGATCCTTCACCCCGACGCCGGTCGCATTCTTGGTTTGGTAGAGCGTGCGGCGGGCGATGTCGCCGTTGAGCTGCGTCGTTGCGGCGCCGTAAAGCATGTTGCGCAAGATGTGCTCCCGGCGCTTCGCGCCATCCGGCTCCCACTCGGCAAGGCTCACCATGAGGCGCTTGAATACCTCGCGAAGATAGATGCCCGACTTGGTCGCCGGGTCGAGCCATGTGTAGCTCGCCTCTGACCATACGTGCTCGGGCAGGATGTCGAGCATCGCGGCGACGACCTTCGGCGGCGTGTACACGTCGTCATTCGGTAGCTGTGCGAGAGTCTCGAGCACATCAGGAACATGCACAGCCGAAACCTGTGCGGCAACAGCGCCCGTCATGCCCCCATCCCCGAGAAGTGGACGGTCGGCAGAGCGACAGGTGGCTCGTAGAAAAGATCCATCGCCGGTGGCTCGAGCTCTGACGGGACGCGCTGGAACCGCTCGCCCGGCAGCGGCGTGTACCCGATGAAGACGATCTGCTCGGCGCCGTTCAGTGAATCACCGACCACGACATTCGTTCGGACGATCTCGCGCGCGGCCCGATGGAACGCCTCTGAGGCATCCCCGTCGTCGAATGCTGCCGCTGCGGTGACAATGGCCAGCACGCGCTCGCGCGCTTCTGCAACGTTCTCCTCATCAATATCGATGGCATAGATGGAAGCAAGGCAGCGCAAAAGTGCGAACTCGAACCACTCAGGGGTTCCGCCGAACTTCTCCTCGTCGATGAGGGCGATCTTTCGCGCCAGAATCGCGACGAGAAAGTTCCCATCCCCCGCGGCAGGCTCCAGAAAACGCGTATCGATGCAGTCGAAGGCATCCGGAATCAAGTCAAGCATCGCGTTCACTTCGCGCGGTTGCGTGTACACCTCGCCAAGATCCCGCACCCGCTCCCGGGACTTAACATGCCGCGGCTCCGCCATCACGCCCCCGCTCATCTTTGCCCCACTCATGCCATCCAGTATGGCGTAGGCCACTGACACACCGAGTGATCAGCACCGCGTGGTGAGCCTAGATCGACTCGATCCTCAAGGAAACTCGGGCTCCTGCGCGCTGGGAATTTTTTGATTCGGGACCCTAAACCCCGATCTGCAAGACGCGTGGTGAAATCAGAGCTCGGCTTATCGGGTGACGCCAGGCGGACGGAATCTTCGGAGGCATCGTCAAACGCAGTGCACCACGCGGCAGTCTGTTGAAGCTCGTCGATCCGAGTGACGACCAACGGCAGCAGGTTTGTATCTATAGCCGGAGACAGAAGAACGGTGCCGCAAAGTTTGCGGCACCGTTCTTCTCGATGTGGCCGCCCGCTTCCGCGAGCGTCGGAGCACGAGCAATAGTCGATCCTTTGTTTATAAGGTGCGCTCACGTGCCCATTTCGTCCGTGCTTCTACCCATGAGTACGGAATAATCTCGACTCGATGTGTCACAGCAGGATTTCGAGAGTGTTTTGCAGTGCTGGCTTCGCCTTTGGGAAGTTCTCGGCCATCGCCAAGAGCTGGGATGGGCTGCTCTCCGGCACACGGAGCCAGCGTTTGAGCGCGTCAATCGCGAGGTTGCTACCCAAGTCGTGCCTGAGACTAAACATGTCGACGATCGTGCGTTCCGCAGAATAGAGTCCGATCGTTCTTCCGTCAGCCAGTGCGTGTTCAGTGCGGCCGATGTCGAAAGTTGCAGTGTCGAAGTGATGCCAGGTGATCGGTGCAGTCCAGATGGTCAGGGGCTTCGCGCCACGTGGAATGGCGACGTTGCTGCGCGTCGGAATCTCGTCCGTGAGGTCATAGATCGATAGCACTGTCAGCAGGCAGAGCGTCGCTTGCGGCCGCTTCGCAGCTATCGCCATCCATGCGGCCGTTGTATCGTCCGTTGCGCCTGTACGCAGAAACTGACCCGGTGCAATCCGTTCGTACTCCCCCACCTCGCTCAGGCGCATTAGCTGGCTGCGCGTGAGCCCCACCTCAGCGAGGTTCTGGTAACCCAAGAGGTCTGGCAGCAGCACGGTCTCCATGCCCACCTCCATTGGAACAAAAAGAGTGACACATGCAGCATTTTTATCACTATTTTCGATCACCAAAAATGTACACAGTTATTCCTATCTCAGTACGTTTCGTTTCACTTGGCACCCTTCCCTTAGACAGCAGCTACGTGAGGCCGATTGCCTGCCGCATCAGCATGAGGGAGAGTAGCCCGCGCTCACGGGCGACTGCGTCGAGACCGATCCAGGATGAGTGCGATGCTTCCGTCAGGTGCGAGATCAATGCGCTGATGCGTTTTCGGTCGTTCTTGCTCATTCCCGCATAGTCGAGTGCCGACGCGTCGCCCACACACGCGAACAATACCGCGCCGTCGTCCAGGTGACGCTCGCGGTCGCGACTATCGACCAACCAAGCCGCACCCTTCGCCACCAATGCGCCGAGCTCGTCGGGTACGCCGAGCGATGCCGTCTGCCCGCCACTGAAGTTCAGCCGATAGGTATCTCGCCGCCGAATCGCCTGTTCCCCTGCCGGAACAGAAAATGCGGGGCGCCTGCCGAGCCGAGGTTCCATTCGAGACGGCAGATGATCGGCGACCATGAGATCGAGCTTGCGACCATCGAAACGCTTGAAGCGGTAGGCGTGATACTCGCTGTCGCTGAGCTCAAAGCCGATCTTCCGCAATGCCCCTTGCGCTTCGATGAGGCTTGACCGGTTTGTCGCGTAGTCAACAAGAACATCGACATCTTCGGTCGGACGTGGCATCACAACGCTCGCACGCCGGGCATGTGCATCAACCATCAGTCCACCCACGAGCGTCCAGTGTCTCGATATGCCGCTATCGGCCAGCTCTATAACTGTGCGCCACCCGGGCAGCAGGTCATCATCGGCCATGTCGACGTCGACTATTTGGCCAGCCATCGGTACTTCAACTCCTCAATCGCCTGGATACCTGCTGCTCGCTCACGCGTATCCGTGCTGCGCGCGAGGTCCGCTGCGACGACGGCACTTGGCATAATGTCGCCCGCGAACTCAAAAGGCAGAGTGTTTTCGTAGAGCACGTCGCCACCATCAGCCCTCGCAATCATGAAGTTACTCGCGGCATAGTCAGCGACCGTGCCCGAGCGCACGTAACCGGATACTCGACGACGGTCGGTGATCAGATCAGCTCCGAACGTAGCGAGTACGTCTGATGCTGTGCGGCCGGTCTGAATCAGGTTGGCGCTGGCTCGCTTAGCATTGGCTGCAGCGAAGTAGTGTGCGGTCGTGCGCGCGGCGACAACGGTCGAAATCTCTGCCGCAGTGGCCTCCCTGATGCGGCGGCGCACGCGTGCGTGGGTACTGGCACTTAGCCAACCGACTTCTATCCCAGACAGCTCCCACAACATTCCCCACGCGGCATCGGCACTCAGGGTACGACCGCTGCCTCGCAGTGCCGTGCGCTCGAATCGAGCTACCGCGTCTGCGTCGGCAAGCCAGGTGCCATTCGCGAGGCGACGCGCACTGATCCTGCCGTCTGCAAGCAACGCGAGCGCTCGACGGCGAGTGACGCCAAGCCGAGCTGCAAGTTCAGTAGCCGTTAAATCTGTCATGTCATATAACTTCCCAATTAGGCATCATTGTGACACCCGCGGCTGTGAATGACAAGCATTCATACTCCAAAGGCCTTCTCCAGCAGGCCTGCCGTCGTGGGGTCGACGGTTTCGTTGCGGCGAATGTAGTGCTTGATCGTGATCGCTGGGTCGGTGTGCCCAAGCAGCTGAGATGCCAGCCAGCTCGACACCGGCTCTTTCGTTGATTGTGGTCGCGACGGTTCGGCGGAACTTGTGCGGAGTGACGCCGTCGATCCCGGCCAGATCCAGGACGTGGCGGAGCTGGCGGCGTACATTGTTCGTCGTCAATGGTGTGCCCTCGCGGGAACAGAACAGCAATGCGTCGGGGTCGATCGTGTTCAGCTCCCTCAATCGCCCCTGTACAGCTGTCGCGGCAAACCCCGGAAGTTGAATCGTGCGTCGGGAGCGCGCGGTCTTCGGGTGATCTTACCGCGTCGTCGGTTCGCCTTTCGGGCTGGTGATGGTTCCGGTGATGCGCACGGACGGCACGCTCAGGTCGATGTCACGGCGGCGGATCGCGAGCACTTCACCGATGCGTGCGGAAGTGCCCAGCATGACCTCGATGATTGCGCCGAGTTGCCCATCGGGTTTCGGCCGCGAGACCTCGCGCCCGGCCTCCCAATACGCGATCGCGGCGCGGATCCCGGTGATCACCTCTGGCGTGAATGTGTCAGGCATCCGCACATCGCGATGCAACCGTGCAACATGATCGACGGAATTTCGCAAGAGCACCTCGTGTCGCACGGCCAGTGCGAGCGCGAGTCGCAGCACGACACGAGCACGCTTCGCTTTCGAATACGAATTCTTCGCGAGCCTCTTCAGAAACTGGTCACATCGGGCAACACCGATCTCGCGCACCGTCAGATCTTTGAACGCAGGCAGCACGAGCGTGCGCATATCGCGTTCATAAAGTTGCCGTGTGGCGGTCGCCAGCTGGTCTTCCAGATCAATGTCTTCGAGCCAGTACGCCACCAGATCCGGGAACGGACTGTCAGCCGTGAGCGAGCCTGCGCTCGGCGCAATCAGATTGCGATCGACGCATTTGGCTTTGAGCGCGTGGGTTGCAGCGGCCGGGCTGTCGCCGCTCGCCTGTACGAGCCGGGTGGCCCCATCCCAGTCGCGGTAGCGGGCGCGTGCTTCGATGCGTCAGCTCGGGCGACGTCGGGTGGTGATCTCACCGTAGGTTCCGATCGTCAGACGCGGGCGGCTCATCGTGTCACCCCTGAGGACGGAGAGAGTGTGCAGCAGGCGCAGGGTCGCGCTGCGCTTCGATCCACTCGGTCACGTCGGTGACGGCGAACTTCAAGTGCTTGCCGAAGCGATATGCGCGGGGACCGACGCCGCGCGAGCGCCAGTCGTAGATCGTCGAGACGGGCACGCCAAGATATTCCGACAGCTCGCGGATATCGAGCAGTGGCGGCAGGTCGGGCGGAGGCAACGGAAGCGGGCTTGGGCTGGTCATACAGACCAGGTGCGCGACGTGCTCCCAGGCCACCGGAACCACCCGCAGGCGACACTCGCGAACCGAGCAAAGCGCAGGTCAGATGGTGTTTCACTAGGGGTTTTAAATGGCCGGATCAGATTTCACCAACGAAAAATCTCGGAAACCCCTGAGTTTCCGCGATTTTTTGGTCGGGCTGACAGTGTTCTCTTTCAAGACATAGGAAACATTCCGATATTTCCCTCGCACCCAGGCGACCGGCCTTTCCCGCAGACGGCGTGCGCGTGCCCCGGTTGAGGCAGGAGACCCCACCGCAGCCCAAAGCGGGCAGACGTCAGCAACAGATCACCATCCTCGCCCCCGTATTAGGCCGAAATTAACCGTCAGGCAGGCGAGCGGACCCACAGGTGAACCCACAACTCTTTGGCCAGTTTTGCCCTCGCAGCCTGGCGACATCTATTCACCCAACATCGCACATGGAACGCCAGAATCAGGAAAACTCCCCCACCCCTGAGGGTTCGAAAGTTTCCCATGTCTTGAGAGATCACACTGTCGGGCTGACAGTGTTCTCTTTCAGGACATAGGAAACCCATCTCTCAAGACATAGGAAACATTCCGATATTTCCCTTGCAACCAGGCGACAGGCCTTTCCCGCAGACGGCGTGCGCGTGCCCCGGTTGAGGCAGGAGACCCCACCGCAGCCCACAGCGTGCAGATTCCAGCAGCTGATCACCCCAGTCGCCTCGGAATTCGGCTGAAATTAACCGTTGGGCAGGCGAGCGACCCACAGGTGAACCCACAACTCTTTGGCCAGTTTTGCGCTCGCAGCCCGGCAACATCTATTCACCCCACAACGCCCATAGAACGCCAGAATCGAGAAAAATCCCCAACCCCTGAGGGTTCGAAAGTTTCCTATGTCTTGAGAGATCACAACTGTCGGGCTGACAGGATTTGAACCTGCGACCCCTTGACCCCCAGTCTTGGAAAGGTCACTCACCCAGGGTCATAGCTGGTCAATTACCCCTGTTTCGGAAGCTTCTGAGTACCCATGACCATGGGTGACGAAGCGACACAGTTGGCACAAACGTTGGCACAGCCTCAAGAAGAGAGACGACCGGCTATGCCGACCAAAAGATGAGAAGTCTATTCCTCAAGCCCAATATTTCTGTGGAAACACGAGGTTATCGCTGGGACTTCAATGACGCGTGCATCCAACGTGCAGCGAAACCTATTATCTACTTTGTCCGATTCCGTTTTTTATACGGAATATGTCCGGAATAGCAAACAACTGAGCGGATGGAGGCGGAGGCTTTCCTACTAGCGGTCGCGCCTCCACATCGCGCCAATTAAGGGTCAGCGGAGGAGGGGTGAGGGTTCACGTGATTGGCGGGCGACTTGGTTTAGAGGGCGCATGCTTTTCTGAAGTCGATGAGCGAGACCTGGGTGTCAGCAATCAGGTTCGGCAAGACCACAAGATTTGAGAGAGTCGGCTCGTTTGAAATTTCCCAGAGTTGCTCAAAGTCGAGCGAAACGGCTTTATGGGCGTCCGAAAGCTCCTTCGGCAACGGCGTGAGTGAGGCAAACTCTTCGGAAAGCTCAGAAATTTTTCCAAAATACGTGTCAATAGCCAACGGGTTAGCCACTGAGGAGACTAAAAGCTCCTCCATGTCGCCCAATATCGTGGAGGCCTCTGAACACACCTGCGCCTTTGACACCGTTTCGGCGACCCTCTGTGGGCTGCACGCCCCGAGTGTCGGTGTGAGGAGCAATGCGACGAGAGCCAAACGAACAAAATTCATTGTCTAAGGTTAGCTGCAGTCGTGACGCGTTGGTGTTTCGGACCGCACGGAGTTTGCCTCAGTAACTGCAGGTGGCAAGATAGTGAGATGAAGCCGCTGTCTCCTAAAGACCCGAAAGAGATTGGTGGGTTCACTCTCGTTGGGCGTTTGGGAGCTGGCGGCATGGGTGTTGTCTATCTCGCCTCGCGGAAATCAGACTCCGTTGCCCTGAAGGTTATTCGTGAGTCTCTCATTGATGACGAAGTCGAGGCCACTCGGTTCACACGAGAAGTTGTGACGCTAGAGAAAATTCAGAGCCCGAATGTGGCTGAAATTATTGAAGCTGGCGTTGATGACGGCAGAGCTTGGTTCGCTGTTGAGTTTATTAACGGACCTAACTTGAGCGAACTTGTTGATGACAAAGGCCCTCTGCCCTTGGAGAAATGGTGGGAGCTAGCGGCAGGTGTCCTCCGAGGTCTAGCCGACGTTCACCGAATGGGCATAATTCACAGAGATGTGAAACCTGCGAACGTGATTATGGCTGCGACCGGCCCGAAACTCATTGACTTTGGTATCGCCCATGTTTCCGATGCAACAAGTGTCACCGCGACAGGTCTCGTGGCCGGCAGCCCTGCCTGGTTCTCTCCCGAACAGATTGAAGGTCTTGAGCTCACCACCGCTACAGATGTTTTTAGCGCGGGTTCATTACTGACTTTCGCCGCAACAGGTTCCTCCCCTTGGGGAGGGGCGACGACGATGACGAAAGCGTCCGTCTTCAAAATCCTTACGAGCGAACCCGACATGGACGGACTGGACACGGAGCAGCGCAACCTGGTCTCAAAGATACTTGAGAAGGAACCCTCGCAACGGGCTACAGCAGAATCCTTGCTGGAAAATCTTGACGCCATAAGAGCAGGCGAGAAAGTTGAACTCAAAACTGCCAGCCCAGCACCCAAGCCAAAAGGCACCGACGCCACGACGGCAGTGAAACGCGCGTCACTGGACCAATTTGTTCGAGCCGCGCACCAGGCAGATGCGGGGAAGGCGGTGACTGGTCGCCAGGATGCTTCCGCATCTTCCTCTGGGGTACCCAACAAGAGGAGAAATTGGACAGCGGTAGGAGCGATAGTTGTCGTAGCTGCCCTGGGAATTTTCTTTGTCGGTCTAAACTCATCGAGCTCGGGGGCCGTGAGCGTAAGCAG
>Ga0208414_1001959_pt1 | contig 14456 bp, 10 predicted proteins | sample AntAceMetag02UKE_FD_184770 | JGI IMG/M metagenome (GOLD analysis project Ga0208414, IMG submission 184770) | Saline lake microbial communities from Ace Lake, Antarctica - Antarctic Ace Lake Metagenome 02UKE (SPAdes) (version 2) | ecosystem: Environmental > Aquatic > Non-marine Saline and... | reverse complement strand
TAAAAAAGCAATTCCTAGATGATATTGGATCACAATCTAGCGACCATATTAGAAAGTTAGATAAGGCACTTTTGATATTGCACTCGCCAGTAGACGCAACAGTTGGCATTGCCGAGGCAGAAAAAATCTATAAAGAAGCGCTCCACCCAAAAAGCTTTATCAGCATGGACAAAGCTGATCATCTGCTAAGCAAGGCCGCTGACTCACAATATGCGGCAAATTGCATCGCCGCATGGTCTTCTCGGTTTATACCAAACTCCGGCTAGGCAGTAGCCGGAGTTTGGCTAATCGGATAGTCAGCTAATCGCGAATGCTTTTACATTCTAACTCTTAGGCTTAGCTCAAAGGCGCGTGGGTCACCAAAGATCCACTGGTTAGGGACATAAGGCGCCAACACAAAGTCTTCTTCGTTGGTTAAATTTCTTACTCGGCCGGTTACCGTGAAATTATCCGTGGCCAGCCAGTTAACACTGGCATCGAATACTGTGTACGATGGAATTTCTTCAGTGTTTTGATCGTTAGCAAAGCGCGAGTCTACGTAGCGGAAACCACCACCTATCTGCACGTTATTTATTGGCGACCAATTCAACCACAGGTTGGCAGTATTGTCGGGAACATTGCGCGCAGTGTTGCCGGCAAGTGAAACGCCCCTAGAGAAAAACTCATCAAATTCTGCATTAATACTCGAAACATTGAAATCGACACTCAATGAATCAATCGGATTAACGCGAAGAGTAAATTCAACTCCATTTGAACTCTGCTGCCCAATCTGCTCATCTACCGCTGATGCCGGCAGTCGGGTGATGATATCATTTTTCTCTATATCAAAATAAGCTAATGTGTATTCGCCATTGCCGTTTAAGAACTGCTGCTTAACGCCAATTTCATATTGACGCCCAGTGGCAAGATCAAAGTCAGCATTACCTGCATTAATTGAAATAGGCGAGGTTACGGGATCGGCAGCGGTGCTAGTTTGAGCGTACAGACTTAACTGCTCAGTGGGTTGATACACCAAACCCGCGCGCCAGGTAAATTCAGAAAACTGGGCATCAAAGGCAGCGGATGGATTGCCCCCAATTGCTAAATCGAAACGATCAAAGTCGATGTCGTCGAACCGGGCGCCTAACACCACACTCAATTTATCTGTAATTTGGAGAGTATCATCAATAAAAATAGCCATCTGGCGAGTGTCAGTTTGGTAATCAAGAATAGTCGGGGTCGCCGCCTCTGGACGCAGACCAGGCTCGAATCCAAACACAGCCACGCTGTCGCCAACACCAAACCCGCCGGTGCTGAAATTGTTTGAATAATTCATATCTATTTGGTTGATCTCAGCGCCAATGCTGATCTTGTTCTCCATTCCTGCCAGCTCAGAATCAATCAGAAAGTCGAAGCGCGAACCGAGCTGCTCTTGATCGTGGATGATACCTAAATAAGATGCTCTGTCGATTAACCCAGTGTCCTGATTAAAGGAATATTCTTCTAAATTCTGCCATTCGCGCTGCGCATCTAAAAGATAGGTGTCATTGCGAAACGTCACACTATCGGAAAGACGCCATTCAACATGCACACGGGACCAAATGTCCTCGTATTTAACTTTCGCGTCAGCGAAGTTGTAGTTGTTCTCTCGAAGGGAGCTGCTCGCCTCACCGTCGATTAACGGCGTGCCCCAGTAAGGCGCTGCATCCACATCTGCATAGTCCACACTTAATCGAACACTTAAATCTTCGTTTGGTTGGAATAACAGTGAGCCGGCGATGACTTCCCGCTTTTCTGCAGCGCGGTCTACAAAGCCATCTTCTTCCTGCCGTGAAGCGTCCAAGCGAAACGCCACTGACTCTGAAATTTGAGCGCCGCCGCCGAGGGCGACTCTATTCATACCGAAGCTGCCGCCTGCGACAACTGCTTGAAAATCGCTATCACCAAGCTTTGGCTTTTTAGGCACGTAATTGATGGTACTGCCTAGCGCGCCAACTCCGTTAATAACCGAGCCCGCACCTCTAAGCACTTCTACTCGCTCCAAGGTCCAAGTATCGGCGGGGAATGTTACGGTACCTGCAGTGATATACAGCCGAGTACCGTCGTAGGTATATACAGTAGAATTGTGTCCATTAAATCCACGAGAAGAAATTGACGTGCCGCCATTGCCTGGGCTGGCACTAGCGGAGATTCCAACGGTTCGGGTCACCGCATCCAATGCGCCATAGTCTCCCTTAGTAGCAATCTCCTTCCGAGTAATGATCCCAACACTGGCGGGTGTATCCAGCGCTGAGAGTCCTAGCCTGCTCCCAGCATCATTTCTGACCCCTAAGCGAATGCTGCCAACACCGCCTTGGCCTTTCACAACAATTTCATCGATGCTTTCTTGGGCGCTTAAGTTCCCGCCGGCGACAAGTGTGCTTATTGCAAAAACCAGCGCGCAACGTCTGCTAATGCCGTTACTATTTGGAGTTACAGCCATAAATTTTTCCTCTTAAAGCGACACGGCCCGATTAGAAAGCAGCCAGTCTTCAGTCCATTTGATTTTTACGAACCGAATTCTAGCCAGTACTCAGCTTGTGCGGCAGTTACAAAACGTTTCTTAACGTTAATCCAAACAAGAAACTGATAAATACTCGCCGTACTTACTGTTAGCCTTCGGCCTTTAGTTTTTAGGCCGCATAGGAGTTACAAATGCAGAAGATAAGAATCGTAGATCTAACAACCAAACTTAAGTGCCTCGCTAAAGCTGTTTTGGTTTTTTGCTCAAGCCTTGCCCTTGTCGCGTGCTCTAGTGAAAACGTCGAGTGGATAGACATTCCATTGCCTGACAATGTCTTCTTTGGCGAACAGGCGCAGTTTCGCAGCGATGTGATTGGAATACCGGTGTTTGCCCTGAAGGACTTAGAGTACAAGCTCAATATGAAGCAGGGCCATGCAATTACCTACAGCTGGGAGGCGGTTGGCCTAAACGATCCAGAGAAGCTTCTAATTGAGTTTCATGGCCATACCATTCGAGAAACTGAAGCGCCGGGAGATCTCATGTTTTATAAGGTGGGCCGCAGCGACTCCTCCAGCGGCTACTTAGTAGCGCCATTTGACGGCATTCATGGCTGGTACTTCTCCAACGAAACCGGCGAAGACATCAATGTGATCTTAACTGTAAGTGGCTTTTATGAACTTGATAAAAGCTAAAACCGCACTCTTCGTTATGCATCGCTGGCTTGGCATTGGCATGTGCCTACTTTTTGCTATGTGGTTTGCCAGCGGCATAGTGATGATGTATGTCGAATATCCCGAGCTAACCACAGCAGAAAGACTGGATAACTTACCCGCTCTAAAAACAGATCAAATCCGACTCTCTCCCTTTGAAGCTGCCAAGTCTGTCACCGAAAGCGTTTTTAACGGCGTTAAGCTAACCACAGTTCTAGGTCGCCCTAGCTATCAGTTGACCGCTCCGAGCAATCGAGATTATTTCGTCTTTGCTGACAGCGGCGAGCTACTGACCTCTGTCGATGAAAAGCAAGCGATACTGGCAGCCACGCAGTCTGGATTCCATCTTTCTGGCGAGGTCCCTCGCCACGCCGGCTCGATCGATCTTGATCAATGGACACTGTCGGCGGGTCTAGACAAACACCGCCCCCTGCATAAAATTGAACTCAATAACGCCAGTGGCGGCGTACTGTATATATCCAGCAGCAGTGGTCAGGTTGTGCGCGACACCGCGAGAGGCGAGCGCTTCTGGAACTGGCTAGGATCAACTTTGCACTGGATTTATCCGGCCATTCTCAGGCAAAACAATTCTCTGTGGCGCGATGTTATCGTCTACGTTTCACTGATCGGGATTGTGTCTGTGGTCAGCGGAGCTGTGATTGGTTTTATAAGAATCCGGATTAGAAACCCTTACCGAGAAGGGGAAGACTGCAGCCCTTATAGCGGTTGGATGAAGTGGCACCACATTCTTGGCTTACTCACTCTGGTGATTGTCTCCACCTATATTTTTAGCGGCCTCATGTCCATGGGCCCCTGGGGCGTGTTTGGCTCCAATGTATCACCGCGCGATCAGCTGATCCGCTATGCTGGAGATTCGACTCTGCGTCTTTCTAACTTAACCGTACCCGAGCTGGTCGCCTCCAATGAGCCTGTCAAAGAAATTCACTGGCATCAGATTCAATCGCAGCCTCACTACAGCGTGGTTCGTTCTGCATCAGATAGGGCTGCCGGAAACAATAAAGATGATAAAGCGCAATGGCTATCGAGCAAAATTGAGAAGGCCATACCGTCACTTATTCCAAGCGCCTCGCTTACCAGTTTAGAGTTAATCACCGAGCACGATGATTATTATTACTCTCGCCACAACCGTTATCGCCCCCTGCCGGTGTATCGCGCTAAGTTTAATGACGCCAACGATTCGTGGTTTCACATTGACGCGGCCAATGGCGAGGTTCTGAACAGAGTTGATAATGCCAGCAGACGAGAGCGTTGGCTTTACAACGGGTTGCACAGCTTGGATTTTCAAGTGCTGTGGAAACACAGGCCGCTATGGGACATCTTAGTCATTGCCCTCAGTCTGATTGGCCTGGGGTTTTCGGCTACATCAGTGGTGGTGGGATGGCGACGACTGACTCGCTAGGCGAAAGTTAATAAAGTGGCGTTATGCAGGGCTAAGCTTAGACAATCTCATCTTTAAAAAAACTGTCGATTTCTTCATCTGAAAAATCCAAACCTTGAAGAATCTCACGGCTGTGTTCACCAACATCCGGCACCGGATTTAAAGTCGGCTGAAATTGATTGTTATTACCTGGAGGCAGAAAACTCTCTACAGTTCCTGCTGGGGTTTGCGTTTCAACAATTCGTTTTAGAGCCCGCAGTTGAGGGTGCCTCCAAACGTCTTGCATTTCATTGACGTCGGCATAGGCGATGCTGGCTTGATCGAGTTTCTGTTTTAATTCGGCCGTACTAAATTGCGAAAACTGTGATTCAATTATTTTCTTCAACACATCCCGATTGCTTGATCTTAACTCATTTTTTTCAAACCGCGAGTCAGTGGCCAGTGTTTCATCTCCTAGCACTGTAGAGCAAAAGTCTGACCACTCTCGCTCATTCTGCAAGCCAATCATTATTGCCTTATTATCGCCACTGGCAAACGCGCCATAGGGGTAAATACTCGCGTGATCAGCCCCAGATCTCTGCGGAGGCTCTGCGCCTTCATAGGCATAGTTCAGCGGATACCCCATCCACTCAACCATTGCCTCAAGCATCGAAATATCTATGTTGCTGCCGAGACCGGTATTGGCCCGTAAAATAAGCGCGGCCAAAATTGCCGACTGTGCCTGCATACCCGCCGCAATATCGGCTATGGAAATACCACTCTTGGCGGCAGACTCTGGCGTGCCAGTGATAGACAGGAAACCCGCTTCTGCTTGTACTAATAAGTCGTAAGCCTTCTTATCTTTGTATGGCCCTGCGTCTCCGTAGCCTGAGATATTGCACACAATCAGTTTTTCAAACTCAGCATGCAGCGCATCATAGGACAGTCCCATTCTCGATGCCGCTGAAGGCGCAAGGTTTTGCACAAAGACATCGGCCTGCCCGAGTAAGCGCTGCAAAATTGGTTTAGCGCCTGGGTGCTTCAAATCAAGAGTTAGGCTCTGCTTCGAGCGGTTAACCCACACAAAATGAGATGACTGAGCCTTTATGCGGCTATCGTAGTGACGAGCAAAGTCGCCACTGCCACGGCGCTCCACTTTGATAACTTTTGCGCCGAGCTCAGCCAATTGCCGCGTGCAAAGCGGCGCTGCTATTGCATGCTCAAAAGAAACAACGGTGATGCCAGTTAGAGGCGGTTTGTTTTGCATAGCTGAACTTTTGTTGTAATTGAAGGATAAACTAATGAAAAATCTATTGGAGCTTAACCGCAAATCTAATTAGTGGACAAGTCTCGATTAGGCTATGTCCTAAGTCATGCCCAAAGCTACCCCCAAACAAGCCCGAAACATCCGAAGACATAGCCGAAAAGCCGCTGTTAGCTCGGGTTTCCTATTCCACTTAAGCCTAATAACTCCGCTAAATAGCCAGAAAACCTCGCCGTCGATACCACCAAACCCCTTGTAATATCAGGGGTTTTGGCTCATATTAAGCAAAAATTATCGCAGGTTTCGCAATGCCTGCCCGCAAATAGTTTTAGGTAGCTGCTTTGAACCATTTTTTTACCGAGTTAAAACGCCGTAACGTAGTGCGAGTTGCGCTTGCCTACGCGGTGGTCAGCTGGGTAATTACGCAGGCAGCAGACACTCTTGAAGGCGTTCTGCTTTTACCAGCATGGTTTACTACAGCCATTGTTGCCGCCCTCTTTTTAGGCTTTCCAGTAGCCCTTATTATCTCTTGGGCTTATGAGCTAACTCCCGAAGGGCTGATACCTACAGCTGAAGTAGATGCTGCTGATTCGGTCATCCACAAGACTGCCAAGCGGCTAGATATTGTTACCATCGGCGTAGTGTGTGTGGCTGTTGTCCTGATGTTTGTTCGCCCCTACATCGTGCCAGAGGGCTCATCAGAAGAAACATCGCTGCCTGAGAACAGCCGAGTTGCCGAGCTGATCGCAGACGCAAGCGATGACACCCCTGATGACAATGAACCAGAAGTAGATGCTGCCTCCATTGCAGTGCTCCCCTTTATAAACCTCTCATCTGATCCTGAGCAGGAATATTTCTCCGATGGCATTTCGGAAGAATTGCTCAACTTGTTTGCAAAAATCCCAGATCTTAGAGTTGCCGCTAGAACTTCTTCTTTTCAGTTTAAAGATAAGAATCTTGACGTCCCAGAAATAGGCAAACAGCTTAATGTCGCCCACATATTAGAAGGCTCTGTAAGAAAATCAGGCACAACGCTTAGAATTACCGCTCAACTAATAGAAGCCGAATCAGGCTTTCACCTGTGGTCAGAGACTTATGATCGAGAGTTAGTGGATATTTTCGCTATCCAAGATGAGATCTCCATGGCTATTGTCGAAGCCCTAAGCGACATTCTTGGGGTAGTCAGCGCGGCTGATACTCCAACTATTGTAAGAAGCGATAGTACTGCAGCTTACGAAGCTTATTTACAAGGCAATGTGCTCGCCAATCGGCTCACTGACAAAGATTTACAAGCAGCACAGCTGCAGTTTGACCGAGCCATAGAGCTTGACCCCAACTTTGCACCAGCTTACACCGGACTGGCGGGTACTTATTTGATGCGCCTAGCTTCTGGGTCTACTTACGGGACACTGTCATTAGCCGAAGCTTTAACAAAGGCTACACCACTTATTGAAAGAGCCCTTGAATTAGCACCAACCTTAGCCGCGGCCCATAGACGCCGAGGGCAACTGCTTAACTTCCAAGGGCGCTATAACGAGTCAGTTAGATCTCTAAGAGTAGCTCTGGACTTTAACCCAAACGACGCCTCCATCTACAATTCACTTGCCATAAATTACGAATATCTTTCTGACTATGACGCAAACCAAGACGCATTGGAAAAGGGGTACCAGTTAGACCCTGTTAACCCGACAGCTGTTTCCAATTTAGCCCTTCTTTACCTTGCCTTAGGGGAAGTCGACGAGGCTGAAGCGCTGTATAAGAAACTTGAGATTCTAGACAATCCCCGCGCTTCCTTGGGCCTTGCTAATGTGGCCTCAGAACGAGGCCAACCCACAAGGGCTATGCAGCACAGACTTGATGGCATTGAGGCGTCCCCTGATGACATTCGGCAGCGAGCACCCCTGGCATTCTATTTGGCCTACGGGGGCTACTACGAAGAAGCTATCGAGTTGTTCCCTCCCGCCAAACCCTTTCTATTGTCCTATGCGAATCAAGGGGATGCTGCCTTGGTAGCCGTCAGGCAGAATCTAATTGAAGATCCAAACAATTTCTCTCGCAAAAACCTTTACGCCGATATATTGATCCAAACTGGTAACGATGCTCAAGCGAAAGCTGTGTTTGAAGAGATAGATAGGGAGACAGAGGGCTACGTGCTAGCTAACGACACTTGGTTTATAGGCGCTCTCAATTTCGTAACCATCAGTAAAGCTCAGGGAGACCAAGGTATGGCGGAGGAAATGCTTGATCGAATGCGCGCAGATCTGGAAAGCCAAGAGCGGATTGGGTATTCAGGGGCCTTTCAAAACGCAACGCAAGCTAGAACGCTTTTGGCGCTGGGGGATATTGATTCAGCTTTAATTAGACTTAAAGTCGCGGTGCAAGGAGGTGTTATAATACTTAAGAATTATACCCTCGCCTCAGAAATTGCTTTTCGTGATTTAGCGGAAGATCCCCGCCTGCAGGAAGTTTTTGAAATTGCACAATCCCAATCTAACGAAGTGCTAGCTGTGCTCTTCACTGCCGCGTGCGCCCAGCCGCCAATGGAATTTTGGCAGCCCTCTGAGGCCACATGCCAGCGTGCCGCTGTCGAACTTGAACTTGAACTTGAACTTGAACTTGAACTTGAACTTGAACTGGCGGAAATTTAGGTTTTCAGTTTAAAGGCGCAAGCTAAGGTTTAGTGCTGTTTGCGAAAACTTTCCCGAATGCGAATTCTTTTTGGAATCAATCTTTTTGAAGCCCTTTTTCTAGGCGCCATTTCCCGTATACCTTTTCTAACTGCTTTTTTACTAACAGCCTCTTTCTAAGCGTTCTTTTCTAAACGCTTTATCAAATTGGAACTCTACTCTGATTGCTCGATAAAGAGCGTAGTGAAATATACGTGTCCACCAAATCCAACGTTCATACTTACGACACTGTTTTCCAGCCGCCTTGGTTTAGCTTATCAACTTTTTCATTGAGTTTTGTTAGATCCGGCTCCCCAATCCAAAAACTCTGATGTGAAAACTGAATTATCTTCTGCATCTCGTTTCCTTTCACCCTCAAACAAGACCAAAAGCCGGGCGCAATCGCGTACCTAAAGTGCTACCCACAAACGCAGCGACGAACCAGAGCCAGCCATGCATGCTGGTAGAGGCGATACCACCGAAATAAGCGCCGATGTTACAGCCATAAGCTATACGTGCTCCATAGCCAAGAAGTAGCCCACCAATAACGGCAGCCACTAATGACCGCATAGGCAGCTTGAATGATGGGGCGAACTTTCCCGCCATACCGGCAGCCAACAAAGCACCCAAGATAATACCAAAATTCATTACAGAGGTGATGTTGCTGAATACGCTGGCATCGAGCGAAGCGGCCTGGCCAGCCCGCTCCCAGTAAGCCCAACCGGATACATCAAGGCTAAAAACACTGCCAAGCTTTGCCCCCCATAGAGCAAACCCTGAAGTCACTCCCCACGGTCTGCCAGCAAGTAAAAGTGTCGACGCATTAACCACTGCCAGGGCCAAGGCACCTGCGATAAGCGGCCAAGGACCACGCAATAACGAAAAGTCCGGTTTAGTTTCTTCACCCTTAGTTTCTTCACCCTTAGTTTCTACACACAAAGAGCCGTGACGATGCTTTTCATAAGCGGCGGATGCCAACCAGACCACGCCAAACATAATGAGGCTTATACCAACAGCTCCTATACCACCGTAGTTTTCTAATAAGGAAAAGGGTGCGAGACTTGGCCCGTTTTGCCACAAGCCCCAATGCAATGTTCCAAGCACTGAACCCACAATGAAAAACAAAAGCGTGACTAACATACGTGCATTGCCGCCGCCAACGGTGAACAAGGTGCCCGACGCACAGCCACCACCGAGCTGCATACCAATGCCAAACATAAAGGCGCCGCAGATAACCCCCAAACTTAACGGATTGACGTTACCTCGCAGGCTTGTTCCGGCAAACTCGCCCTGGGAGATAAGGGGAACAAAGATAACGACCGTGACCGCTAGCATAATCATTTGTGCCCGCAGGCCAGCGCCGCGCCCGCTCGTCACTATATTTCGCCATGCGGCAGTAAAGCCAAACGCTGCGTGATAAAGAATAATACCCGCACATAGACCCACGACGAACAGCGCTGCTTGACGCCAGCCATAGTTAAAAGTCAGAAAAACAAAGAGTATTGAACTGATAGTCAGAGAAAAACCAACACCGCGTCGATTTCGGATTTGAGCAAAGTAGAAACTATTCGTAGCTGTTGCCATTTGAGATCCCCTTCAGAGATTCTAATTTTTTTAAGCTAATCAGTGTATTAGCAGAACCAAGCGCCAAGGTCCGGATAGGTAAAATTGAGCTTGAACAGCATAGTACGCCTATTTGTTTTACTAAATCCAAACATCATTCCCTGCGGTACACATGCCATCAATACCATCGCCGGTGTTTACAATTGCGCGGGGCTCTAAACGCAGCGTTGTCACCTCCTCGGCATAAGGCTTGTGCTCAACACCCTTGGGCACTGCGTACATTTTCCTTGAAAAAAGTTTACGTGGCCGCCTCTACAATCAATTCGAAGATCGCCGTCCAGAACGAAAAGCTTTCGTCAGTCTCCTCTTGAGTGTGCCAAACAAAGTCTCCTTGAATGTTAACTATCTTAAATTGATAGTCGTTCATCTGAGCGATTACTTATGCCGACCACTGATCGCTAAACAAGAACTTATTTAATCGATTAGCTAGGTATTTATAAGTGTTGCCGCAGCCGCGAAGCATGCAGTGGATATCGATAGTCCAATAAGAGGTATTTTGAACCGGTACTTAGCTGCCAAGAAAAGATAAGAAAAGCCAATGATAGTCGGCGGTACCGAAAACCAAAGCGACTGCTGAATAAGCTCAACATCGAACATCGCCAGAGGGACGTAAACTGCAGCAACTAACATCGCCCCTAAGCTAGGGCTTGCATTGAAACCTGTCCACGCATTCCAGACGGTAGTCTCTTTAGTAATCACCGGCGAAGTCGCTTTCATGGCCTCAGTGACCGAAGCATCACGGGCCTCGAACTCGTTAATGAGCAAAGTAGTTAACAGATGCATTACTCCCAGAAGCCCAAATATCGTGGCACCCAAAATTATCAGAATTTGCGCCATCACAATTCGTCTTAGAGTTAATTAGAGCGTCTTTGGTTTACCAGCTGACCCGAGGTTGACATGAAAAGTAGCAAGTAAAAATTGAAAACACCTTTTGTAGTAAGGCCAGACGAACTTAACTTTTCCGACTAGCGGATTCGACTTTTTCATCAGGCAACTACGTTCACGACTAATCTGTCTGACAATTTCTTTTAGCAGAAAAAGCGATCTAATTACGAAAAAATTCTACATGAAACCGAACCTTTCCCTGCGGCTCCACTTCGTGAAGTGTAGCGGGTTCGACTACACCGAATTTTTCGCAAGATAAATGCAACTCTTCAAATTTTGGCTCTAGGATTCTATAAGTTAGATTGCCCTGAGTTACGTTTATTTTCCCCCAGGTGCGTGGCTTAGTTTGATGAGCTTTAAGCAGCCCAGCAGGGACTGTCTCCTCGGTAAACTCAGGTGTTTTTTTATAAGACTTAGCAGCTGCTGGAATTTCCTTCATGGGCTGGATTACTCCCCCTAATAGCTTATTATTCTTATTGGTTCGAGAACTGCAGCGAACCTAATCAGTCCTCATTTTAAGCTTCATTTTGAGCTTCATTTGAACCCTGACCTTAACCCGCCAATATCTTGGCTCCGGCCCCCTATTTGGGTGCCGATTGACATACTCAGTTCCACCCTTTACTGAAAAGGATTAAAATCGCAGCGTCTGCTCACTTACCAAATCTTGCTCGATTTCACTCTCTGTAAACGGCAGTTTGATCCATTCACTCTTGGAATAGAGTTTGGTTAAGTCCGAATAGTAAGGCGAGTCCGGTTCAGGGGATTGGGAATAAGTAAGCACTGCCTCAGCATTTGGCGTGCCATCGTCATTCCAAGTTACGGTTTGTATATAGCTGTTGCCGTGGGTAATTGGGCTGTAGCCTTTTGCCTCATCGCTCAATGCTGATGTTATAACGCTGAACATGCCGGCGCGACCGGAGCCTCCTGGTATACCGATTTTCTCGCCGTTCCTTACCGCAAATTGAACATCACCCCATTTGGCATCCATGGGTATATCTAGTGCGTTTAGTTTTTCAACAGCGGTACTCAATGCCCCTGCTACTAGCTCAAGCGTCTCTGGATTTTCAAGAGTCAGTCCGCGCGGCGTGTTGATCGGGTCATCTAGATCAAAGGGCACTGAGTAGTGTTGATTGAGTCCTCTTGCTGCAGTCCAAAACTCATTGAAAATGTGGGCGCCGACGCTGTCTATGTCTTGACGTCGATCCCACTGGCTGAGCACTTCACAAGCTTCGGTTACCTGCGTATCTGTGTGCACATTGCAAACTTTTAATACATCATCTAGAAAAAGTTCAGCGCCATAGTGACGATGACTAAACAGTAGATCCTCAACGGATTGCTGACTGAATTTGTCACCGGTTTTTAATAGCTCGCCAACAAATTTCAGACCGGCTCGCGTGCGCAAAGAACGAGCTGATTGTTCATTACCAATAATCGGTGAATAACCTTCTAGGCGGTTGTCAGGGTTTGATAGCCAGTAGGAGTCGTTCATATTACTAACGTAGTTTTTAGTAATCAGACTAGGCTGCTGGGTAGGTGGCATCAATCCTGGGTACGCGGCACGGGGATCTACCTGCCAGTCACAGCTTGGGTCAGATCCATTTAGTGTGATTGCTCTGCGGCCACCGCTGCCTTCTTGGCCAACCTCACAGCGGTCAATTAATTCTGCAGACACATTAGGAATGGCGGACATGTCGGCATAAAGTGCACCACCGGAACTGTCAGCCGCAATAGTATTGACGAAAGCGGCTGCTTGATACTGACCGAGTGAATCGCGAAGCTCAGACACGTTCTGGGCATTTTGCATTGCTCTGTACTGGTCGCCACTGCGATAGTTTTCATAGTTCACGTCGCGCATGACATAGACATAGCGATCCGACCAAGGCGTGGTTTTGCTCACTACCACCGGCCCTAAATGAGTCATATAAACGGTACGATTTATCACGCCATTTTGAGTTTCTACATCAACATTAATTGGCTCAATTGGACGCACTTCATCGCCCAATCGGTAAGACATTGAATCACCTGCAACCAAATCTAAGCGAAACATGGTAAAGCGCAGCGCAGTGGACACGGTATGGGTCCAAGCAACTTTGTCGGTAAAGCCTATGGCTATGCGCTGAGTAGAGATGAGGCCAACCCCCATTACATCCATTTCGCCCGGTAGAGTAAGATGTGCCATGTGAAAGCGTGACGCACCATGCCAAGGATAGTGGGGGTTCCCCAACAATACGCCACGGCCGTTGTCAGTTAAGTCACTGCCAAAGGCTAAGGCGTTGCTGCCAACCATATCTGGGTCGACAAACAAATCCATGGTATCCAATGATGCTAATTCCATGCCCGGCGCAGCAGTTGCTATCTCGGCAGTAACGCGTCCCAAGCCATAGCGGATGCCAGAGCCTAGCGCTAGCTTAGCGAGATCGTTTGCGTCGATAGGCTTAACCCAGTCTTCCCCATTACAAGATGCGGGTAGTTGGCCTTTGTTTACCTTTAAAAAATTGTTGTAGCCAGCCGCGTAGCCTTTGTCCATCTCTTTGTTATCTTGGCTGGCACTGGCTAGGTACTCGTTAATCTTGCCGGGATGCAAAAGGGCTTTGTGGAATGCATCACCATTAATATTCTGCTCGGTATCGCCAAAATATTTGGCTGTCTCACCGCGCACGGTGATCAGTTCTTTGGCAAGCACGCAAACAGTGTTGGTCGCAACAGCATGAGCAAAACCATAGCCCAGACCTTCCCAAGAATCTGCCTTTACGTGGGGTATGCCATGGCTAGTCCAGCGCAAACTCACTTCTTCTTGTGCAAGCTCAACGCTCCCCCCCGGCATCATAGGCGCGCTTTCATTTATAGCGCTCGGCAATGACGCTGGTTGCTCTGAACATCCTGCCAGCAGAAAAATTGACCCAATAATCGTAAGTTGGGCCAAGCCCATAAAATTTCGTTTTTGCCTAAGATTTGTTAGAAGTTGAGTCATGTCTCTGCCCTGTTTTTTAAAGCGTCATTTAAAACACTGTTAGTGCTTCTTTTACGATGAGGAGTTTAGCTTCTTTATCACTCGAGCTTACGCCTAATTGGTACCGGTTGAAAGATGCAGGAAGCAGCCTACGCAGCCAACATATAAAATTTTTGCTCTTAGCCTTCACGCCAAGTGCATTGCTCAATGCGGCTAAATATCCCAAGGCTCTAGCCGTTTTGACCACTGCCTGTATACTCTCGTTTCTACAGAATTTTGCATAAAGTGAGACTTGTTATGAGTGAGACGAATGACCCGATAGTTATCGTTGGCCAAGCCCGCACCCCTATCGGGGGGCTTGTCGGCGATTTATCTACTGTGAGTGCCACCGTACTTGGCTCCACCGCCATAAGGGCTGCAGTTTCCCGCGCAGGATTGAACCCCGATGCTGTGGACGAGGTGATAATGGGCTGCGTCCTACCCGCCGGTCTCGGTCAG
>Ga0208414_1001953_pt1 | contig 14488 bp, 9 predicted proteins | sample AntAceMetag02UKE_FD_184770 | JGI IMG/M metagenome (GOLD analysis project Ga0208414, IMG submission 184770) | Saline lake microbial communities from Ace Lake, Antarctica - Antarctic Ace Lake Metagenome 02UKE (SPAdes) (version 2) | ecosystem: Environmental > Aquatic > Non-marine Saline and Alkaline... | reverse complement strand
CCATCATCGTTCGGCCATTAGTTTCAATACTCAGCGTTAGCACGATGGGTAATTCAGCGACACTTGCCCCTCGCACTGCGGCGTGACACTCTTCTATAGAAGACAGCGTTTCGATCCAGAGAATGTCCGCACCCCCCGCTTTTAATGCTATGGCTTGCTCTTCAAAAGCCACTTCACCTTCCTCTATGGTCATGAGTCCGGCTGGAGCAAAAATTTCCCCCGTGGGACCCATGGCGCCTGCCACCACGACATCGCGACCGCTAGCGGCAACCTCTTTAACTAAAATTTGCGCTGCTGCACGATTAAATTCTGCGACTCGATCTTGTGCATCATGAAGTTTCAGCCGGTAGCTATTGCCGCCGAAACTGTTAGTCAAGACAATATCTGACCCCGCGTCTATAAAAGATCGGTAATGGGACGCTACCCGATCTGGGAAGTCGATATTCCAAAACTCAGGTGAATCACCTGACTGCAAGCCTAGTGCGAATAAGTTCGTGCCGGTAGCGCCATCAATCAACAACGTTTGTTTTTTGTCGAGCAATCTTAAAAAAATATTATCCATTGATAATCCACGCTATTCATAAATGGTCTTAGTGAAAAAGCATTATTAAATGAGATGAAAATTACAAAAAATGCAAAAACTTGGAATTACGCAATTATACACTGGTCGTCATTAAAAAAACTCAGGTAGCTAAGGTTGAGTTTTTGATTTCTTAAAATTCAGATTGGTCGCGATTAATATTTAAACCCCATGTATCCCACAAAACTGTTATTTTCAGCGCGCACTGGATACCATGATGCGAGCGACCTAAATAGCTAGCGCCAAAGTATTAAATCATTGTAGGTTAGTTCAAACTGGTTACACGAATATCATCAAAATCAACGGTCCCATTAAGGGACTCCAACACCAGATAAAACTTCCAGCTGTCGGCTGGTGCAGAAAAAGTTGCGGAGAATTCTGCCCAAGATGAACCAACATTAAACGTCTGCTGCTGTGTATTACCGCGCTGATAAAGATTCTGCCCTTCAAAATCCATTGCTATGGCTGCAGTAGCAGTACCGAATTGAGATCGGATTTTTGCCGTTACCTTATAAAGCTGTCCAGTTTTGGCGGCTCCAGGCAAAAAATCACCACTTGCGTCCTGTCCCTGATGAACTTTAATACCCTCGTTTAATCGAATAAAGTACTGTCCCTCACTCGCAGATTGACCGTCGTAGATTCGCTGAACACCGTCATCATGGTAGCGCCAGCCAAAGGCATTAAAACCTCCTTTAGCCATGAACTCAAAACTTCCGTTGGCGACTTCGAAGTTACTTCCATACGAATCAAAGATCTCCGCATCTTTGTTAACTTGCCATTGAGAATTTAGCGCAGCAATATGATTGGCGAGGAGCCGCGATTGGCCAGCATGCTCGACCATCGATCCATGCCATTGCTCCCAGTTCCATGGAAAAAGCAGTATTGATACATTTTCATCCATTTGCGAGAGAACTTCGTGGGTGTAACTGGCCGGCTCTCTGACATCCCAGCCATAGGCATTCATCAATATGATATGTGGTTCATTTCCATAAAAGGCACGTAACTCATTAACAACTTGAATATACCGCTGCTTGATTAGATCCTTCTGATTACTGCCCGAAACGGCATAGATATCATTAGCGCCAGCATTGACAACAATGACATTTGGCCCAAAATTATCGGTGTAACTAAGATCTTCTTCTGGCCAATCTCTAGAGCGAATAAAATGCATAAGGGTGTTATTTCCTCCGCCGGTTAGAGTAGCGCCACCAATTGCCATGAGACGCATTTCTGCCTTCAACATTCGAGAAACCGTTGCGGGATATGCATAGTAACTACCACCAGATCCAGAGTCCTTTTCACTATAGAGCGACGTCCCGTCCATATTAGAGTCGCCAAAGAACGCGATTTTTAAGTCGGGTTGAAATAGTGATGGAAGAACTCCGCCATTCTTAACCTCAATACCATGGAAATCGATATGATCACTGCTGGATGACGTCTCTTTAAAAATCTCAATAGAGTGCGTTTGAGTTGAATCCAGATTTTCCACTAAGAGGTAGTCATGCTTACCAGCGTTAAGCGTAATTACATCTTGTTGCGGAATGCCATTAACAATAATTCTGTACTGCTCACCACTTTGGTTAGCCTCTAGCGTGGCTTTTACAGATTCCGCTCTGATATCAAATATAACTGATGATCCTTGCCAGAATATACGAGGAACTTCAGGATTATCGAAATTCCATCTACCCAAAAATCTAAACACAGTATCCTTAGCGGATATATCAATGTAAAAACTTTCAATTAATACCATCGCTGTAACGGGTGGCGCCTTATTGCCAGATAAGTCTGTTGCAGAAAAAGTGACTTTGGTGCTGCCTAGTGGAAAGATTTCTGGTGCATCGTTATAAACAATAACCGAATTATCAACACTGTCTTGGGCGGTCGCACTATTTAGGAATGCTACTATCGAAGTCGCAGTCGCAGGGGTTCCGTCTCCATTAATCGCTGTAACCTCTATATCGGACGGACCCGTAATTACCGGTGCCGTGGTATCGGCTACAGTGACCATTCGAGCCACTGGTTTAGCCGTATTGCCCTCGCTGTCAGTAGCTAAATACGTCAATATATAAACATCAGCGATACCTGAATCAACCGATCCTGACATCAAAACCGTCACCGAACCATCAATGAAGTCTAGAGCAGTTGCACCGGCATCAGCATAGGTTGTTGCCTGCTCGTGATCCAAAACTGCACTTCCATTGAGGGTTATATAAGGTGCAGCAGGCATCCGAGTTCCGATATAGGACTCCAATGAGGATGCATCGGTGCGTGTCGCACCAGTGGCAATAACGCCGGTAGTCAATGAATTACCACTTAATCCAAACAGGGATCTTAGTAGTAATAAGCCGTCAGTAAGTGCATCAACATTCCCATTCCCATCAATATCGCCAGAGGTTTCAAATACTGTTTTTAGTTCTCTCTCTATATCTGTAGCTGTGTTGTGATCACTGCGACTGGAAATTAGTCCGTTGATTAACGGGTCACCCCGCAGTCCAAAGGCATAACGCAAAAACATCAATCCGTCAGTTAACGCATCTGCTCGGCCGTCATCATCAATATCCCAATCACCAGAGAATACAATACTCGTATCATTGACCGACTCATATTTAGAAGAATAATCTAGATCAACTGCACCTGAGTTCGGAGCGCTCAGTGCCATTAGACAGATTAAACAGCATTGGGGTTTAAACATGATTAAGTTGCGCAATGATTAAAAAATTGTGGTTTTTTAATGCACTCACGGGCCCTCTGTTCAGTAATCGTCGAGTACTGCGCCCTTGCTGGCGCTAGAGGCATTGAAGGCAAACTTTGCTTGCACCCCCCGGTTGTAGCGCGGCAACGGCGCTTTCCAGCCTTTTTTTCGTTCGGCAAGTTTCTCATCGCTGATATTGAGCTGTAATAACAGCTGTTTGGCATCAATCGTGATGGAATCGTCTTCATGTATGAAGGCGATATTGCCACCAACGGCCGCCTCTGGCGCAACATGCCCGACCACCATGCCCCATGTACCGCCGGAAAAACGGCCGTCTGTGATCAGTCCGACGCTTTCGCCAAGGCCGGCCCCTATCAATGCGCCCGTCGGCGCAAGCATTTCGGGCATACCCGGACCGCCTTTGGGACCCAGATAGCGCAACACCATAACGTCGCCGGCCTTGATTTTACCCGCCAAAATCGCCGCCAGAGCCGACTGCTCGTCGTCGAATACTCGGGCAGGGCCCGTCATCCTGAGGGTTTTCAGTCCAGTGATCTTGGCCACGCAACCTTCTGGTGACAGATTGCCCTTGAGAATGGCCAGGTGACCCTGCTTGTACATAGGGTTGCTGATCGGGCGAATCACATCCTGACTGGTACTCGGCGCATCGGGAACGTCTTTCAGTATCTCGGCAATGGTCTGGCCCGTAATGGTCAAACAGTCACCATGTAGAAGATCAGCCACCAGTAGCATTTTCATGACCTGCGGTATACCGCCGGCTTGGTGCAGATCCACTGCTAAGTATTGGCCGCTGGGCTTGAGATTGCAAAGCACCGGGGTCTTCTGGCGCACCCGTTCAAAGTCGTCAATCGTCCAGTCCACTCCAGCCGCATGAGCGATGGCCAGAAAGTGCAGCACGGCGTTGGTCGAACCGCCCGTGGCCATAATAACCGCCACTGCGTTTTCAATCGATTTTTTGGTCACAAGGTCGCGCGGCTTTATGTTCTTGCGGATCGCTTCAATCAGCACCTTGGCAGACTCTTTGGCAGAGTTCACTTTCTCATCATGCGGGTTGGCCATGGTCGATGAGTAGGGCAGAGAAATACCCAAGGCTTCAAAAGAGCTCGACATCGTGTTGGCTGTGTACATGCCGCCACAGCTGCCTGTGCCGGGAACGGCGCGGCGCTCGATTTGCAGCAGGTCTTCGTCGCTCATGCGGCCGGCCGCGTGTTCGCCCACGGCTTCGAAAACGCTGACGATGTTTAGATCCTGACCCTTGTAGCGGCCGGGCAGTATGGTGCCTCCATATACAAAGATGGAAGGCACATTCGCACGCAACATGCCCATCAGGCCGCCGGGCATGTTTTTGTCGCAACCACCAATCACCAGCACTCCGTCCATCCACTGGCCTTGCACACAGGTTTCAATACAGTCGGAGATCACTTCGCGGCTGACCAACGAGTACTTCATGCCCTCGGTGCCCATGGCCATCCCATCGGAAATGGTCGGGGTACCAAAGACTTGCGCGTTACCACCGGCTTCTCTAATGCCGGCGATCGCTGCGTCGGCCAATTTTTGCAGGCCGCTGTTGCATGGGGTGATGGTGCTGTGCCCGTTGGCCACACCGACCATGGGTTTTTTGAAGTCTTCGGCCTCGTAACCCATGGCGTAATACATGGAGCGATTGGGGGCGCGCGCGGTACCCTCCGTGATGTTCTTGCTGCGGCGATTGATCTGGTCGTCAGTATTGCTGGTGTCATGCGTCATGGTGTTTCTCGTTGAGGCTGGCGTCGATAAAAGCAAACAATAGGCCAGAGAATTGAGTTATCGCAATATGATAGTCATGCTGTATTAATATGTACAGCATGTCATTGCCACCACCATTAAGATAAAACTCTGATGGTAGCTCGTAACGGTCGTCGAAGAATTTTATTTCGTCCCTGCGACGGTGAGACTGCGAATGTCTCGCGCCATCGCCCATCTACAAAAGGTACTCATCTGCGAGCAGCTGGAATTGATGAAAGCCAGCTTCATCTAAAATTTATTGGGCTTTAGGTTAACCGACCTGTTCAAAAGTATTAATGCTGAAAGAAAATAGAGACTATTTGGCTGACGGTTTAAAAGGCTTCCATAGAGTCTTTCCTAGACAATAACTAGCTAACGAACTGGTTATTCCAACGGAGATTAAGGTTGTAAACACTTCTTTTTTTGATAGGCCAGGGGACTACAATATTTCTCATTGTGTGAAAAACGTCTTCAACTGAAACGTTTTAAAAAATACATTATATATCAATGGGTTATATCTATTTAGTGGCGTCAGAGAGAATTGCACATAGTACCTAAGACAATGAGCTACAGTGCTCCGATCGCCTACCTCATGTCAATGCCTGCCACCCGAGGGGTACTCCGCTTCGCCTAGTCCCCACGCATTGTCGGTCTGCGTTATTCCAGACAAAAAAGGCTAAACATTGAATTGTGAGACCGTCTTCAACGCGTCTATAGCCCGCTGCTCGATTTTTTGAGTAGTCCCACTATCGATTAGGGCGCCCGTTTATTTGACTGACTGTTTAAATGCCCTGCCTACAATCGACGACCTAGCCATAACAGCTGACTTCAATTTTGAAAGAAAATTCACTCGCTTACCTCCAACTCGACTCGCGCTTAATACCTGAAGCCGACAGTACTCTGATCAGATATCTCAGCTTATAAATTTAAGCTTGAGCGTATTTTTTTACGTCAATACAATCAGCTACGCAGAGCTTTCGCTATGCCCCTTAATGTGTTGCGTAATGCGCTGAGCCGGCTCTTTGTTTGATCGTTAATGCTCTTTCCTGTGGACTCTATCTTTATGGCCATTATTTTGCGTGCAAGTTTTCTGTCCCCACCGCTGGTCTTAGCTGCCGAAATCTCTTTAAGCAGATTTCTAACGGCTGTTGCCGTTTGATTGGTAATGGCATCGTCTCTCAGTAGTTGATCAATATAGGCGTTAGCCACTACTGGTGCTGCCGGCCATGTCATGGGCACCTGATGCTGTGGATTGAACTGTTTTCGCGGGCCAATCGATGGGTAGGCTACTGCGGCGGCGGCAATCTCATTGGCACTAAGGTACTCGCTGGGCAACAGCTTGAGAACGTCTAGGCCACGGGTGATTTCGGTGCCATAAATTCGGCCATGGTAATAGTACGCAGACCAATAGCCTCCGACGATTAATTCGTCCTCGATTATGGGGCCGCGATCGAAATAGGCAATCTCCACGGGCTTGCTGGAATCGGTAAAGTCGATGATCGAGATACCACCTTGATACCATGCTTGCACGAATATGTCACGGCCGGGAACAGGTATTATAGAGCCGTTATGAGCGACGCAATTTTCTGTTTCTAGCTGTGGGGCCGGCATTTTATAATGGCTGCGAAACTCGAGTTTGCCGCTCTTGATATCGTAAATGGCATTGGCACCCCAGTCTAATGGATCCCATGCGCGACAGCGTGCACGACCGCCGCCGCCCCATTCATCAGTAAATAGCACTTTGTCACCGGCGTTATTGAAGGTGGCGGAGTGCCAATAGGCAAAACCAGAATCGGTAACAGTATCAATACGTACGGGGTTACGGCGATCTGTTATGTCGAACAAAATACCGTTGCCGGAGCAGGCTCCAGCAGCGAGATTGGCTGATGGGAATACTGTAATATCATGACACTGATCTGTACGCTCGGTCTCCTGAGTATCATCTCCATGATCCCCGCCACGCCAGAGTCCGGCTAGCACACCAGTTTCTGGGTCGGCAAATACCGCTGGACTACTGACGATGCGTGATTTAGAGGGATCATCTATGGGAATCTCAATAACATCGATACGAAATAGGGCGGTGCGTTCATCACCAGGAACTTCATCGACGCAGGTATCCAACTCCTCTTCTTCGCGCACACTGGATGTACCAGAGTTGTAGACCAGAATTTTGCCGTCAGCGGTCGGCCCCGCCACCACTGAATGGGTGTGGGAGCCGCGACAGGTTTGCACTGCGCCGACCTGCTTAGGTCGTGTCATGTCGGAGATATCAAATATTCTCAATCCACGAAAACGTTCTGGACTGGCGTCTGCGATTACACCCTTCAGGCCGCAGTCTAGTCGACCACGGGTTTCTTCAACAGACATTATCAGCAGGTCACCAACTATCGACACATCGCCCTGGCCGCCGGGACACACAACAGAGGATATTCCAATGGGTATGCCCTGCGGGTCAATACGGTACATATTAAAGCCATGGTAACTGCCGGTAACTAACACATCATTACTGAAGGCCATGTCTGTGTTGGCAAAACTGAGCATGGGGTAGCGACGATCACGGGCAGCTTGCTCGATAGATTGCGGCTTATCCTCATCACTACTGCTGTCATCAACCGGTGTCTTTTGCTCATCTTTTATATCATCGGGCTCGCCAGCGCCCCGCTCGGCCGGATTAGCAGGATCATAAAATCCTAAGGGTTTACGGAGTGAGCTAATCAGCTGCATATGCATAATTGCCTCGCCAGCATCATAGAGCCCTGGCGCCAGCCCAGCCCTTGGATCAGTCGAGAGCCCCACGAGGAGGCTGTTCATACGTTCAATTTCCACGGCCTGATCATTGGTTATGTCAGAGGCGAATTCGTTGAGCAATGGGTCATAGGTCGATCCTGGCAACTCTCTGAGGTCCTCCACCATGGTAATTGCGCCGTCGTGATGGCCAATCATGAGTCTAAGGAACATGCGGTCGAATGCAGTGCTCTTAGATTCAGCCAGCTGCTGCATCTGTGCGGGACTCGCCATGCCTACCATGTGGTGTTCTCTGTGGTCATGGAGATTTTCACTGGGGTCCGGCACCATCTCTTCTCGTTCCCGCAGCCAGCTCTGCATAAAGGCGATCTCATCTGCCTGAGAGACGTCAATACGGCCAGCCAAATCTAATACGGCTTTATTGTTGGTTCTCAGGGTCACCAATCGAGACATTATTAGCGCCTGGTGATGATGGATAATCATACCTTGCATGAAACTGACGTCCGCGGCTATGTAGGCTGAGTTGGCAATGGCGACTGCAGTTTCAGCATCTAAATCGAGTGTCGGTTGACCGGGCGCGCCTGGTTGGACGATCGGCATTGTCGCTTGCACTTCGGCCACTGCTGATAGGCTACCCAGTAGACTAGTGAGAACTACCTGCTGAGTAATTCGAGATAGGGTCTTACGCATTGTATTTTTCACTGCTTGCTCCCACTGGATAAGGTAATCGCACTATAGCCTAGAAAGAGCAGCTATTTTACGGCGTTCTTTGCTTTTGATAAGAAGTGTTTATATACCATGTCTGTTTAATTTTTTGAGCAGACTCGCTATCGTTTACGGCGCTCTCCACTTCTTTCTTACATAAAACGTGGTTTTTTACAATATTTAATGACCCTTTATGCGCTTTGAAACCCTTTTAATAGCCATACAAATCAAAACTTTAGGGTATTTTGAAGCCCCCTTTCGAGGCTACTTTTTGCGGCGGCGGGAATTGAACCCCTGCCTGCTTATCTGCTGCCTACGGCTCCAGTTCAGCCTTGAAAGAGATTCCCGTTGGATCAATTGATTTGAGACTTTAAAAAGACCGCTAAAGCATTCTTTGTTGTATCTATGAGTGGTTCCTCCTCTTATTTCCCACAGTAGGCCATATTTAATGCCTCATTATCTGTTTCACAATTATTTTTTTCTTCAATTGACCGTTGTCGTGGTAAAACTCCTGAAGTCCGTCTAGTTTTCCGTCTTTGTAGTTTTCTTTAGACTTCAATTGACCACTGCTGTAGTAAGACTCATAAAGGCCGTTTATTATTTCGTCTTCGAGATTCCACTTAAACTCTAGTTGACCGTTTTCGTGGTAAGTCTCTTGAAGACCGCTTTGTTTCCCGTCGATGAAGTGTTTTTTAGACTCCAATTGACCGTTTTTACGGAACCTGTACTGAAGTCCGTCTAGTTTTCCGACGCTGAAGTGTTTCTTAGATTCCAATTGACCATTACTGAGATAATACTCAGAAAACCCGTGTTTGTGTCCGCCAATGAAATTTACTTGAGACTCCAATGGGCCGCTTTCAAGGTAACCCGCTGGAATATCATCTTTAATTTGAAAGTAACTCTGTTGGAGTCCCTCTGCTTTTCCGTCTATGTAATGTAGTTTAGACTTCAATTGACCGTTGTCGTGGTAATTCGTAATTACGCCAGTGAATGGTGTCTGTGCATTAATCTCATAGTAGACCCCCTGTCTTTCAACTAAGGCGTCATCGGAAGGTGTCAACCTCATATGGACAGTCATTTAAAAGATAACGTCTATTTCACGTAACCGGCGGCTGCCAGTGTTGGGAAGTTAACGCGATCTTCAATGGGCTTGCCATCGCCGGTATCAACGATGGGATTAATCGCCACGGTCTTGGGCGGCATTGGGGCAGTGGGTCGACCACGAACAAAGCGCTCTGGGTTTCGCTTGTAGCGTACGTCAAGAGCACGTTGTTTCTGTTGTGCAACCTCGTGATAGCAGCCAGTAAATACTTGTTCGGGAGTAAATCCCGCCAATCCACTGTGATGATGTTCCGCGTTATACCACTTAAAATAATTTTCACACCAGCCTCTGGCATGCGTGATATCGGCGAAACGGCCGGGGTAATCCGGTTGATATTTTTGTGTCTTAAACTGACTTTCGCTAAAGGGATTGTCGTTGCTGACCCGAGGGCGGCTGTGGCTGCAGGTGACATCCAGTTCCTTCATCTGGTCTAAATACCCGTGGGCGGTCATCGGCGATCCACGGTCCTGATGCAACGTGAGCTGACCTGGCGCTATGTCGTAACGCGCCGTCGCTTCGTCCATCAGCTGTTTTGACAGCGCACTGCTCTCCTTGAGAGAGACCATCCAAGCCACGACAAACCGACTGAACAGATCGAGCACAACATACAATGACAAGTAGATGCCTCGGCGCACCAGTGGCAGCTTGGTAATATCCCACGTCCAAACATCGTGCGGAGCACTGGCCAATAATCTGGGAACTGCGTGATGTTGGGCGGGCCGCTGCTGCCGACGTTCACCGTTTTCGCACTGTTTGCGAAGAAGGCGATGCAGGGTGCTGACCGAGCACAGGTACTGATCCTCTTCGAGTAGGCGCTGGTACACTTCAGCAGGAGGCTGGTCACAATAGGACTCACTGTGCAGTGTTTCGATGACGACCGCTCGCTCTTGAGCACTGAGGGCGCGAGGTTGTATCGACAGTTTACGTGAGCGTTGCGGTGGCTCGTCATTCGCGGCGCGTTTCTGGTGGGCATATACGGTGCTTCGATTGAGGCCCAGTACATCGCATGCCCGCAGTACTGGCAGTCTTTCAGGCCGATGCCCAATCACATTATTCACACATTCTCTCCATTGCGTAAACGATCGAGCATCGACAAAGCTTTTTTTTGCAAATCCAAACAGTCGTTGGCAATCTCCAATCTGCGGTTCAATCGGATATTCTCTTTCTCAAGCTGTTCAATTCGGCGCTGATCGGGGGTCTTTGAGGGCACGGGGCCGGGGGTGCTTTTACTCAGCCCGGCGATACCGTTTGCCGTAAACTCGCGCCGCCATTCAGTGAGTTGGCTACTGTAGAGCTTTTCACGGCGCAGTAACGCACCAAGCTCACCGTGCTTGCAGGCATCGGCTTGGGCGATTATGCGTAACTTGTATTCGGGTTTGAGCTGACGGCGCGTACGTTTTTCAAGCGCTGGCTTTGGTACAACCTGTGTATCAGGCCGTTCTGATGAGTTTTTTGGCATGTTGTGAATCCAGTGTCTGTGGCCCTGAAATCTATGTTATCCCAAACGGGGAGTGTATGGGGGCAGGTTGACACACAGGGGGGCGGGCGAGTTAAGAATGAGGAAACACGCCATCGTCTTAAGTAGTTTTTGGTTTGAATCCTATTACTGAAGATAAAAGTACGACTGACTAGTGGTAATTTCTACCCAAAATTTTGAGTAACGAGTAAGGCGGATAGGATAACGCCTTACCCCTACCGTAGCCGAATCAGAAATAGATCAAGGTATGCATTGCATTAAGCTCAGACCATAGTATTCAAATAGGTCTGTATTGATGAAGTCGCTGGATTGGCCAGTGTCGATTCCTATGGAGGTGTCAGGTTTGACACAGCGATAGTTGAAATTAGAGCGGTTGTAGACTTATGCAAGGGATGCAGAGAATACATAAAGCGGGGGCCAAAACAAATGTAGTTTAATCCTAGCCCCTATCGTTGGACTCATATTATTTTGCCGACTTCAATCTCTTTTCATGATCGAGCTTGAGGCTATTTTATGTCTGTCTAACCATCTTTACAGTCAAAACGCTGCATCAATGCGTAACACTCATAAGGTGTAGAATCTTCCTGCCCCTCCTCTGATACCTTCTCTTGCGGCTTCCCTGCTGGAGAATAATCATCCGCAACGGCAAAGCTGGAGGACAGCAAAGCAACTAGTAAGATATTGAATATAGTAACTAATCGTTTCATATATTAACTCAACGTTTCCTTAAAACTCGCCCATTTTAAGGGCAATCTATTCTATTTTTTTCAAGTTCTTGCTTGCTGCGCAGCGCTTTGGTTGCATGTGCTTTGCTAATACAAGTGGAGCAGCTTTTATCTGACGATCATTTGCCAGCTGCTCGAAGGCAGCTTGCTGCAGTATTTGAGCTTGATGGCCTGACATGCCGAGTTCATAACGTGAACATTCATTTTCACCCAGCGAGCGCGGGTCCAAGCCAGTAATATTGCCAAACACAACTAAGGCCTCTAAGTAATAGCCATATGTACTCGCGTGATAATGATCCCATGCCCAAAGGTTAATCTTACCAAAATCTATGCCATCGTAGGGGTTTTTATCTGCACCACCAGATACAATGGCGCGCGTCCAGGCTTCTCCAACCCCATTTACGGCTTTGACCGCAGGCGAAGCGGCAGCAGCTTTGTCGTATCCAGCGCGAACGTCCAAGGCCATTTGTTCAATTGGTGTGTCCGACCAAAGCCCATCACGCTGATAAATAAGGTCTGCTCGTGACCAGGTAGAAGTAAGAAACACTTCTACGCTTGGACTGTTTTTTTTCAGAAATGCTGACATTTTGACCGTCGTATTTATGAGCAACTCAGGATCGCCCGGTTTGTTGCTATCCAATGTACTAAAGCCATGCATAACAACTTGATCCCAAGGCCGGCTGCCAATCACATCCAGCTTGTTCTCCAGGTGAAAATCTAATGCACTTCCACCTCGGGTTTCCACATAAACGTCATAAGCAAGACCAGCCTGATCTGTAAAAGACTTAACTAATGCCGGAACCCCGCCAATACCTTCATTATTGAGGTCAGTGACTGAGTCAGCGCGGTAATATTTAATAGCGGAGCCATATCCATAGGTAAAGCTATTGCCTATAAATAGCGCGCTAGTTTTGGTATTGGATAAGGCATCCCCAGAAGTCACTGTAATTGACAACATGAAAAGAGCGGCAAGGGAAGTAAAGACTGATTTCATTTTTAATCTCTTTAGTGTTGGAAAAGGTAGGGGCTATTTGATTGACCTTTCGAAAGACTTCCATAGGGTCTTTAGTAGGCAATGACTGTCTAATGAACAGGTTATTTCAACTTAGGTTAAGGTACTGAACACTATTAGTTTTGAAAGACAAAGGCCTCACTCGGAGGCCTTAATTACTCAGCATTAACGTGGCTTGTCATCGCCGATTGTTAAGCTGGCTACACTGGTCGTACCTTTGTGTAGCCTCAGAAGCCCTTTGCATGCAGAGCGGGAACGGAGTAACTATAGCAAAAGTCAGGTAAAAAAAGATTTATTAATCTAAGTTGTGACCGATATCTCTAATTATGGCGGGTGTAATACTTAAACCGATAAAAATACAGTTATAAATACTAGTCATCTGAGCGTTACTCAGCTTATTATTAAAGTGTATTCGCCTACCATTAGCATCTCTTGACCCAAGTGCAATTTGGCTCAATCTATGCCAACCAACCGTGTATAACATATCCCCTTTCACCCAGCTTTGCTTGTCTTGATAGCCTTTAATTTGCGGCATAGACAATATTGGTATCGCCTGATGGTAACGCTTAATCGGGCTAGGTGACACTGTACCAAGGGGAACAACTGTAAGAAAAGGCATATTCTGCCTTACCTCGATCTAGTGGCTACCTCGATCTACGCGTGTAAATGTGTCGGGAAACTACGCGCATTATTGTGTATAAAAACTTCTCTTTTTATAGACTCCACAAACTCTGGAAATCCCCTTTTTTATAAGCCTCAAAACCTTTTCCATTCAGTGCTTTAGTTTCTGGAGGCAGACTAGTGGCTTCTCTGGTATTGATACTAACCTCAAAAAAATTCACCCAGTTAGTGTGATATGGCTCACAGAATGAGGGAAAAGACACTGATACTGTCCTAACGAGCAGGTCACTTTCCAGAATTGATAGCTTAGGATAACTAGCGCTCCTTCGTTTTGGCCTTATTAGGCAGACATACACTTAATTAGACAAGGATTTGTTATGAAAAAAATCACCTTATACCTCTGTGCAATCGCGGCGCTATCTCTAGCCACTATTAGTTATGCTGATCCAAATGCTTCAACGTTTAGTGGTTATCCGATTTACGCCTGTGATACAACAAAATCCGCATGCCTAAATACTGTCAACCGAAAAGTAAATGCCGTAATTAGAAAGGGAGGTAACCCATATTCCTATGCTTATACCGCGAACACGCGGACCGCAGAACTGAAAAAATACCGCGTAATGATTATGTTTGAGGACGGGGATAAAATTGCTCGTGTAATGAAAGTATCCGTCGATAGCCATGCCGCTAGTATATGGAGACCCCTAAACAACAGCTTCGCTGATCTAAATAATGCGGTGCCTGCTAGCCATTCTGTCGCCGCGCTAAATACGACATCATCACTGTTTTTGGTAGGTGCCCGACTTTTTATACAAATTTTAGTCACCCCTGCATTCGCTGGGCCAGACGATAGTTGTGATAACACGGAATTTGATGGCTCCCCAGCAACAGCATCAGCAGCTGACTTCGCCTCAAACAGCGACTTGAGGCAACAAGCTTTTGACGACATGAATTTTTTGCAGACCACCGTGCTTGCGCTGACAGGAATCTTTGATCTTCTAGTCGAAAATGGCGATTTCACTATTGGCGCAAATGAAGGTTCCT
>Ga0208414_1001947_pt1 | contig 14521 bp, 8 predicted proteins | sample AntAceMetag02UKE_FD_184770 | JGI IMG/M metagenome (GOLD analysis project Ga0208414, IMG submission 184770) | Saline lake microbial communities from Ace Lake, Antarctica - Antarctic Ace Lake Metagenome 02UKE (SPAdes) (version 2) | ecosystem: Environmental > Aquatic > Non-marine Saline and Alkaline... | reverse complement strand
TGGCGCCCGTCGGGCCTTTGCAATCCTCTCGCGTGGGCATGCTCAGGTGGTCCACCACGAGGAAGATAATTTCCAAACTTTTGAGCTGCTCGACTGGATTGATTTTTCGGCCAGCAACCCTCCGATCGAAACGATGGAGGCCGTGCATACTCCCAATCATACGATTCGTTTACCTCGCGTGATTCTGTTGTCGTTTTTCGACAAGTTGCCCACCAAGGAGCTCACACTCACACGCAATAACGTGTTCGAACGTGACAAGGATACCTGCCAATATTGCTCGAAACGGATGCCGCGTGAGAAACTCAATCTCGATCATGTGATCCCTCGCGATTTCGGCGGTAAAACGACGTGGGAGAATATCGTTTGCTCTTGTATTAAGTGCAATACCCTCAAAGCGAATCGGCTGCCGCATCAGGCGAAAATGCGTCTGATTCGTAAGCCGATCAAACCGAAGTGGCGTCCCATAATCTCCCTCGTGCTGGCTCATCAGCATCGCAAGGTATGGAAAGATTTCCTTGATGTGGCCTACTGGAACGTGGAGCTGGAGGAGTGATTTGATTTTGGAGTTTGAATTGAGGAATTTGGATTGCCTAAAATTTTCTGGTTTCTCGCCATGCAGGGTTGGTGTTGCCGTCTGAACGTATATGGATTCAAATGGTGTTATGCTCACAAATCTGGTGATGACAATTATTGGGGCGGATCGGCCCGGTTTAGTGCAACTGGTCGCGTCGCGTCTAGCTGATCACGGTGGAAATTGGTTGGAAAGTCGCATGGGGCATCTCGGAGGACAGTTCGCGGGAATCGTGCGCGCGGAAGTAGAAGCAGATAAGGCCGACGAACTCGTAAAAGCTCTACATGCACTTGAAGTGGATGGCTTGCGCGTAATCGTGCACACCGAAACAGAGGTCGCGCCTGCGGCTGCTGGTTTAGCGGCGACTTTGAGTGTGGTGGGGCAGGATCGCCCCGGGATTTTGCGAGCGGTTACGGCCGTATTCACAACGCATGCGGTCAATGTTGAGGAGCTCGAATCCGAACGTGTGAGTGCACCCATGGGTGGCGGCACACTATTTCAGGCGACGATCACGGTGTCGGCTGCATCGTCTGAAGTTCTGGCTAAAGTGCAGTCCGATCTGGAAATGATCGCGACTGATTTGATGGTCGATCTGAAGCTGAATCCGACCGAGTGAAACGGGATTTCAACCTAAGATGATTCGTTAACGAATAGTGAAAGGAGAATCGACGATAAGTTAATTGGTCATCTCCGATTGGGGAGCTGCTGGATTATTTCCCGCTGAACTTTTGTCGGCCGATGAGCCAAATGGCGGCGGCGGCGACTAGATCGATGAAACCAACGGCCAACCTTACGGGTAAGGGCAAAGGAATAGGTAGGAGCACGATACAGAGTGCGCTCACGATGAGGCCGCAGCAGACGATCGTGAGCAGCATCTTTTTATTGGCGAGATCAGTGGGTGGGAGTGACATGGGAATGAAGAGTGAACGGTGAATACTGAAGGGTGAAAGTGGATGTCTTTCTCGTTCTCTTTATCTTAATCATTCTCTTCCGGAATGTGGAGTGATCAATGCGCAGTGCCGCTGGAACGGGAGAAAGATTACGATAAAGAATAAAGAGAACGATATCAGTGGGCGAGGGGGAGCGTGATGCGGAGGGTGGTGCCTTCGGGGCCGGTAGCTATCAGCGCGATATCGCCGTGATGGCTGAGGAGCACACGACGCGCGATGGCGAGACCGAGACCACTGCCATCGGGACGACCGGAGAGGAACGAATCGAAGATGCGCTCGCGAAGTTCCTCGGGGATACCGCAGCCGGTATCAGTGATATCGAGGCTGAATTGATCCGACTCAGCGGTTTCGAGATTCAGGGTGATGCTACCGCCATCGGGCATGGCATGCGAGGAGTTGAGTAGGAGATTGAGGAGGACTTGCTGGAGTTGTCCTTGATGACCTTCGATGATCGGCGATTGAGATGGCGGGGTGAAGTGAACTGCGATTTTGGCCTGATCGAATTTGAGGCGCAGCAAGACGAGTGTGTCGTTGATGATATCGACGAAGTTCCAGCGCGCATGGAGATTCGCCGCGGGAGTGGCCCCGAATTGGAGGACGCGAGTGACGATTGATTCGAGTTGATCGAGTTTCTCGCCGATTACGCGCATGTCGGTTTGGCGCGGATCGTCGGAGGAAAAGTCTAAACCGAGTCCACCGTGAAGGAGTTTGAGGACGGTGAGCGGATTACGGATTTCGTGCGCGATTTCCGCGGAGAGTAATCCGAGAGTGGTGAGTTGTTCGTTTTTCCGGAGAGTGTCTTCGCTTTTAAAGACGCGGGAGTAGAGCCGAGCGTTTTCCATAGCGACGGCTCCGAGACTGGCCAGGCCTGCTGTGAGTCGTTTCGTGTCGTTATCAAAGCGCTGAATGGGATCAGCGAAGAGCACGAGTGCACCGAGCACTTGGTTTTCGTAGACGAGAGGGGTGATCAGCACGGAGTGCAGGGCCGGATCATCAGGAAGATCGGCGAGGGCAAGAAAACCGGGTGACTGGATGTCGGCGTATTCGGTTTGGCGACTGGTGCGCACTGAGCCACCGATCAAACATTCGTCGGTGGGATGTTCGGCTTGGTTTATAGTGATGTCGCGCGAGGAGGAGAGGGAAACGCAGCGCAGGGTGTCGGGTGACTTTTCGTAGAGGTAGAGGGCGCAGGCTTGGGCGTTGAGTATCTGCTGCGTATCGCGGGTCAAGGAATCGAAAAGCTCTTGAGGCGCGAGCTTACCCACGAGCGAATGTCCGATGGTGATGAGGGTTTCGAGCTGGCGGGCTTTGTCGGTGAGCTGATCGAAGAGCCAGATGCGTCTCAGCACGCGGGTGATCTCGTCCGTGAGAATAACGAGGAGTTCGAGATCCTGAGTTGAGAATCCACCGATTTCTTCGTGATCGACCACAATGACTCCGAGAGAATTTTCCTCGATGAGCATGGGGGCCGCCATTTGGCATTGGGTGTTTTCCCGCAGTGGTCGGTAGCGTGATTCGGCGGCGACTTCTACGGAGAGCACGGGTTGCACATGCAAGGCGACCCAACCGGGAAGTCCCTGACCCATCTCAAAGGTGGGGGCGGCGACCCCGGTGGAAAGGCCGCACTGCGCTTCAACTTCAAGGCGCCCCGTATCGGGATTGAGTAAAAGGAGATAACCGTGATCGACTTTGAGTGCTGCGAGGGCGGAGTTGAGCGCGTGTTGCGCGGCGTCTTCGCGTGATTCAGACGTGGCGAGCGCCGCGATCTGATAAAGCGCTGCGTAAGCGTGAGGCGGGAGGGAATCCCGCAAGGTTGAATTGATCGACACGTCGTGATCCACGAGGAGGAGTGTCTGGCTCACGCGCGGCGGCGCAATCCGGTTTTACGCTTCGGCAGCTTCTTCGACTGGAGTGATGATTTCTGTCAGCACGTCGCGGAGGGCCAGAAGTCGGGTTTCATTGACCGCGCTTTCAGGATCGGAGTTTTCGATGTAAAAGGTGTCGATGGCGATTCCGCGTTCGGTGCCGATGCGCGAGAAGGTAATATCGAAACCTTGAACAGAGATAGCGCGCGAGAGGAGGTAGAGTAGACCCACCTGATCAACCGCCTGAATTTCCACAATGGTGCGGTTCATCGTCAGCTCTTGGTAAACTTCAACCGTCGGCGGGAAGGAAGTATGCGGCTGATCGTTGTTTTTCAACGTGTAGCGGCTGTAGTGCTTCTTTGCTTGATCAAGAATCTCGGGGTAGAGGTCGCGGTTCTTAACGAGGGTGCTATTCACGGTCGCTTCGAAAAGCTCCTGCGCTTTCGTATTTTGCACGACCCCACGACCTGATTCGACGACATAGAATGTATCAATGGCGATGTGGTCGGATCGCGAGCTGACTTTGGCGCTGAGAATGGAGAGGCCGGCCACGTTGAATGCGCCGGCCAAAATATTGAAAAGCCCGGGCCGATCCCAGGTGACGACATTGACGATTGTTAGCGAACGATTGAGGTCGTTTTGCCATTCGATCACAGGGCGCAGCGAGCCGACCGAATCTGTATTCGCGATTGTTTTCAGAAGTTCGTGCACCATCTGAATATGCTGCGAGATCTCGTCATTATCGGTATTGATGGAGTAGCGCTCTGGGAGCAGTTGGAAATGAGCAACGATTTCTTCTTCGGTGATGCCGGGCATGTTGCGGGTGATGATATCCTGCTGATTCATTTTGATGCGTTCCTCATGGCTGGCATGCAGTTTATCGCCGAGACGAAGTTGCTCCAATGTGCGGCGATAGAGGCCGGTATGAAGGGTGTCTTTATAGCTGTTCCACAACGACGAGGCGGTTCCGCGAGCGTCACAAAATGTGTGGACGTATAAGTGATGGAGTTTTTCAGGCTCCTCGATGAGTTCAGCAAAAGCGGCGGCAGTTTCGGGGTCATCTACATCACGTTTCTGCCAGAATCGTGCCATAATTAGATGATTTTTGATAATATATGAAATCAATCCGCGATTACTATGGGAGATGCCTAAACGCTCGAGAATGGGCTCGGCAATCCTCACGCCACTTTCGGCGTGTCCCTGGATGCCAACGGCCTTGCCGATGTCGTGTAAAAGTAGGATCAGATACAGGATCACAGGATCAGAGGTTTCTCGAAGGGCGCTCCGATATTTGAGGGTGATGGGCTCGGCCTCGGAGAAAACGCGATCGAGTTCCCGGATCGTGCTCAAGGTGTGAACGTCCGCCGTATAGCGATGATAGTATTCGTGCTGCACGAGGCACGTGAGCTTATCGAATTCTGGGATGAATAACCCCAATACCCCCAGCTCGTGCATTAATAAAAGCGTGGGATAAACTGAGCCGGTTTCGCTGAGGATAGCTTTGAAGCTCGTATTGGCTTCCTTGGAATTTACCACATCATCGGTGATCAGTTCGCGATAATCCCGGATCATCCGGTTGAGGTTTAAATCGGGTTGGCAGTCCAGTTGCTGACAATGGCGAAACACTCGAATCAAGCGGCAGGGGTCGGCTTTAAACACGTTGGGCTTCTCGGCCGCAAGCTCACGTCCTCGCAGGATAAAACCATCGATGCGCTTGGCGCGTTGCATGCGCTGGGCGCGGATCACCTCACGGAAGGAAATGGTGCCGTCGTCGGAACGATCGAGGGTCAAAGCGAGGCGATTTTCGATTATCTTGGAAATCCGATAAATCGCGCGAGCAGAACGATAGTAGTCCTGCATGAATCGCTCCACGCGAGCTAACTCATCGTCCATCCGGTAGCCGAGATTCCACGCGATGCGGGTCTGGATTTCGAGATCTAGCAGGTCAGTAGGTCGCGTGACGAGGAAGTGCAGTTCATTACGCACGCGGTGAAGAAAGTCATAAGACTCGTTGAACCGACCCACTTCAGCGGCCCGGAGATAGTTTTCAGTGGCGAGTTCCGAGATGGAATTTATGCCAATTTTTACCTTAGCCATCCACAGTGCATTTTGGTAATCCCGCAGCCCGCCTACGCCGTTTTTAATATCCGGTTCCTGCAGAAAAACGGTGTCGCCGAATTTTGCGCGTCGTGAGGCTTGGTCTTCCAATCGACTCGCAATGTAGGCCTTCGGTTTTTCGGTGGTGTAATAACTGCGGTAGGCTTGCTCGAAGGTAGCAAAGAGTGAGCGCGATCCGTCGATCCGGCGTGCTTCCAGTAAGGAAGTTTTGGTTTGGATATCGTTCCGAGCCTCAATGAAAACTTCGTCGACCGTGCGGGTGGAATGGCCGACTTTGAGATCGCAGTCCCAGAGTGGGTAGAGGATCTCGTTGGTGAGGTGCTCAATGAAGGGCTTGATGGCCTGAATGCTTGTTTTGGTTGGAAACAGAAACATCAGATCGATGTCGCTCAGGGGGCTGAGCTCACTGCGCCCGTAACCGCCAAGGGCGACCAATGTGACTGAGGTCGGTTTCTCGCCATGGGCGACCTGGTAGCTTTTGATGGCGTGATTAAACAGTTGGCGGAGTAACGCATCGATGAACTCAGCGCGCGCCTTGGTGGTCACGAGGCCGGCGGCACCGGAATCGTGGCTGGCTTTGAGATGTGCCGTTTGGGTTTCGAGAAACGATTTGCACGCCGCCAAGCGTTCGGCGTTGGAGACGCCGACGGGGAGCAGAAGTAATTCGCAAGAGAGTGACGAAGTCGGAGCGACCATGGACTGCCATCATGGGAGGAAAAATCGCTACCGGGCGAGGGGATTTAACCACTTGCGTCAATCGAAGGGGCGAGGTTCGCTCCGTGGTTCTAAATATTAGACTAGTCATGGCCGAAATCACCAAGAGTTACGAAGCACGCGAGATAGAGCAAAAATGGTATGCCGCTTGGCAGGCCGAGAAGGCGTTTGCCGGTAAAGTCGAGGAGGGTAAAGACGCGCATTCGATCGTGATTCCGCCCCCGAATGTGACTGGCGTGCTGACGATGGGGCATGTGCTCAACAACACGCTTCAGGATGTGCTGACGCGGCGCGCGCGGCTTGAGGGCAAGTCTGCGCTGTGGCTTCCCGGCACGGATCACGCGGGTATTGCCACGCAAACTGTGGTCGAGCGTGAGCTACGCAAAAACAAGGAAACGCGACACGATTATGGTCGCGAAAAATTTGTCGAAAAGGTCTGGGATTGGCGCGAAGAAAAGGGCGGGATTATCCTCAAGCAGCTTCGTGGATTGGGCGCATCCTGCGATTGGGATCGCACGCAATTCACGATGGATCCGGCTTACTCGAAGGCCGTGCTCGAGGTGTTTGTAGATCTTTTCCAGAAGGGTTACATCTATCGCGGTAAACGCATGGTGAACTGGTGCCCGGTTTCGATGACCGCGCTTTCTGACGAAGAAGTAATCATGAAACCCTCGAAAGGTTTCATGTATGTGGTGCGCTACGAATTGGTCGATACCCCAGGCAAATACGTCACAGTGAAGACCACGCGTCCGGAAACGATTCCGGGAGATGTCGCGATTGCCGTGCATCCTGACGATCCACGTTTCACGGATTTGATTGGCAAGAAGGTGCGGCGTCCCCTTGGACCCGCAGCGGATATCCCAATCGTGGCCGATGAAGAGGTGGATAAAGACTTCGGTTCTGGTGCGCTCAAAATTACACCGGCGCACGATAAGGTAGATTACGATATTGGTCAGCGCCATGATCTAGAAGCCATCGATACACTGAATGCCAATGGCACGCTGAACGAGTTTGCTGGTCCTGAATTGGTCGGGATGGAACGCTTCGCTGGTCGCAAGAAAGCGGCTGAGTTGCTCAAGGAAAGCGGTGCGCTGGTCGAGGCCGAGGCCTACGAAAATAACGTGGGCTATTCCGAGCGTGCCGATGTGCCGATCGAACCGCGTCTCACTTGGCAATGGTGGTTGAAATACCCGCGGGTTGAAGAGGCCAAGCAGGTGGTTCGCGATGGTCAGATCCAGTTTCATCCACAGCGCTGGTCGAAGGTCTATCTGCATTGGCTCGATAACCTGCAGGACTGGTGTATCAGCCGCCAATTGTGGTGGGGACATCGGATTCCGGTGTGGTATCGTAAGGGGCTCGATATTGAAGCTCTGACCGAAGACGAACTACGCGACCCGACGAAACTGCATATCTCGCTCGAAGGCCCGCCGGATCCGGAAAATTGGGTGCAGGAAGAAGACGTGCTCGATACGTGGTTTAGCTCATGGCTCTGGCCGTTTGTAACGATGGGCTGGCCGGATAAAGAGGCGATGAAGCGATCGGGCTTCGATTCATTTTACCCGACTTCGACTCTCGTGACCGGACCTGACATCATTTTCTTCTGGGTCGCTCGCATGATTATGGCCGGGCTGGAGTATACGCGTCCCGGTGAATCGCTGGAACGCCGCATTCCATTTAAAAACGTCTATTTCACGGGCATCATTCGCGACCAACAGGGGCGAAAGATGTCGAAGTCGCTGGGCAACTCACCTGACCCCCTCGATCTGATCGAGAAGTATGGATCGGATGGATTGCGCTTCGGAATTATCTCCATTGCACCGCAAGGGCAGGATATTCGCTTCCAGGAAGACCGCATCGAGACGGGTAAGAATTTTAGCAACAAGCTCTGGAACGCATGTCGGTTCCGGCAGATGAGCGGACCGATGAGCGATAACTCCTCGTCGGCTGCAATCATGGCGCGACTCAAACCAGATCAGTTCGACGCCGATGATCACGCTATTTTCGATCGTCTTTTACGCACGACGCAGGAAGTGGATCGCTGTTTTGCGGAGTTTGAGTTCTGCCCAGCAGTGCAGGCGCTCTACAGCTTCTTCTGGAATGATTTCTGCGACTGGTATGTGGAAGTTTCCAAAGCGAAATTGCAGGACGAAGCTCGGAAAGAGAATTGTCTCGCGATCCAAGACCTGGTGCTGCGTCAGACGCTCATGCTCCTGCATCCGTTTATCCCGTTTATCACCGAAGAACTCTGGTCACAGTTGGGCTATGCGGGTGATTCGAAGTTCATGGAGCAATCGCGGATTGAGCATGCTCCTGAAATCGAAACAGCGCTCAGTGGAATCGACCTAACAGTCGATCGCGATGCCGCGCAATCGGTCGAGAAGTTGAAGAACTTCGTGTCTTCGGCACGCACCTTGAAAGCAGAGCGTGGCTTGGCATCCCGTCGTGATACTCGATTCCTGATTAAAGCTGATGATGCTGAATGGGGAATCGTGGAGGCGAATTTATTGAAGATTACTCGGATGATCGGCGCCGACGAAATGGTTCGTCAGGACAACGTCGAAGGCGCACCCGCCGTGGTGACGCCGCTCGGCACGCTCGCGCTCGATCTGGCAGCTAATCTCGATGTAGGTGAGGAAAAAGAACGTCTCTCCAAAGAGCTCGCGTCTCTCGCTAAACACATCGCCGGCACGAAAGCTCGACTCGGCAACAAAGCCTTCACTGACAAAGCTCCGGCTGCAGTCGTCGATGGAGCACAGAAGCAATTGGCCACCCAAGAAGCGAAACACGAAGAATTGGCGCGCTTGCTCAAAGCCCTCGGGTAACTCAGATCTTACTCACGCATGAAAAAAGCACTTATCACCGGTATCACGGGCCAAGACGGTTCTTATCTCGCGGAGCTTTTGCTCAAAAAAGGATATGAGGTTCACGGCATCATTCGTCGCGCCTCGACGTTTAATACCAGCCGGATCGATCACCTTTACAGTGATCCCCATGTTAATGGCGTGAGACTCCATCTTCACTACGGTGATTTGGCTGACGGGGTGCAGATGGTTAAGTTGCTCTACGATCTCCAACCGGATGAGATCTACAATCTCGGTGCGCAATCGCATGTGCGCGTGTCCTTTGATGTTCCGGAATATACCGGCGATGTTGTCGGCGTCGGGGCTGTGCGTATCCTCGAAGCGATTCGTGAAGCAGGGCTGGTTAAAAAATGCCGTTATTATCAGGCATCCTCCTCCGAGATGTTCGGTAAGGTGCAAGAAATCCCGCAAACGGAAACCACGCCATTTTGGCCACGATCTCCTTACGGTTGCGCGAAAATGTATGCCTATTGGCTCACAGTGAATTACCGCGAATCCTACAATCTCCACGCTTCCAACGGGATCTTGTTTAATCACGAAAGCCCTCGTCGCGGTGAGACTTTTGTGACTCGTAAGATCACGCGCGCGGCGACCCGAATTAAGATGGGGCTGCAAGACAAACTCTACATGGGAAATCTCGATGCTAAGCGTGACTGGGGTTACGCGAAAGAATACGTCGAGATGATGTGGGTGATGCTCCAACAGGATAATCCCGACGACTATGTGGTCGCCACGAACGAAGCTCATTCGGTGAAAGAGTTTATTCAGGAAACCTTCTCATTGCTCGATCTCGATTGGGAGAAATACGTGGATTATGATGCGCGTTACGAGCGGCCATCCGAAGTTGATTTATTGATTGGCGATCCCGCCAAGGCGAAGAAGCAACTCGGTTGGGAGCCCAAGGTGAAGTTCAAGGAATTGGTGAAGATCATGACGGAGGCCGATCTCGAACTCGCCAAACGCGAGGCCCAAATCGAAGCCCTACCTGATGTATCTCGCACGCCGTTTGTATGAAGCTATTTATCGCAGGTCACAACGGGATGGTAGGTGCCGCGCTGGTGCGGCGTTTTCGCGAAGAGGCTGGGGTCGAATTATTGCTTCGTTCACGGCCCGAGCTGGATCTCTTGGATCAAGCCGCAGTCGATCAGTTTTACGCAGCGGAAAAACCAGATGCGGCAATCATCGCTGCGGCGAAGGTGGGCGGTATTCATGCTAACAATACTTATCCGGCCGATTTTCTTTACCACAATTTGGCGATTGCGACGAATACGATTCACGGAGCTTATCGCGCCGGAGTGAAGCGGTTGCTTTTTCTGGGTAGCTCTTGCATCTACCCCAAGCTCGCGCCTCAGCCGATGCCTGAGGATTGCCTACTCACAGGACCTCTCGAACCGACTAATGAAGCCTACGCGATCGCGAAGATCACGGGGTTGAAACTTTGTCAGGCCTACCGGAAGCAACACGGTGTGATGTTTCATTCGGCGATGCCCACGAATCTTTATGGTCCGGGTGATAACTATCACCTGGAAAACTCGCACGTGATGCCGGCGCTGATCCGCAAGTTTCACGAAGCGAAAGCATCTTGTCATGATGAGGTGTCTGCATGGGGCACAGGATCACCCAAGCGTGAGTTTCTTCACGTGGATGATTTGGCAGATGCCTGTGCATTTCTGCTCAAAAACGAAAATCCACCAGATTGGATCAACGTCGGCACTGGCATGGATGTGACGATCAGGGAATTGACTGAACTCGTGGCCGAGACCGTGGGGTTCACGGGAAAAATTGTTTGGGATTCGACCAAGCCTGATGGCACGCCGCGTAAGCTCATGGATGTTTCCAAACTCGCGACGCTTGGTTGGCAGGCCAAAATCGAATTACGGGAAGGGATCAAGAAGACCTACGGGAGTTTTCTCGCGGAGAAGGCTTCGGGATCTCTGCGCTGCTGAGTTCTGCAGGTTCTTGGCTGTCTGGCCTGCGATTTCGGAATTTCCGCTTGCGACGAGCGAGGGGTTGGCAAAGTTAGCGGGCTATCATGATCGCTCCAGAGACACTAGGCCACATCGAGAACATCAAAAAGCGCGCCGGGCACTTATGGAGGTTTCTTTGACTGCGAACAAAAGCAGCGTGAAATAGAGGCGATGGAAGCCCAGATGGGCGACCCGACTTTTTGGGACAACAACGAGAAAGCGCAGAAGCATATCTCCAAGCTCAACGGCTTGAAGAGCACGGTGCTGCCGATTGTTGCCTTTCAGAAGAAGGTTGAGGATATCTCAGTCACACTCGAATTCGTCGAGATGTCTGAGGGCGCCGAGAAAGAAGGTTTTGAGCGTGAGGTTGAGACTAACGCTACGGCGATGCTCGAAGAGCTCGATAAGATCGAAATCGCTTCCTTCCTGACTGAGCAGTTCGATGCGAATAACGCGTTTCTTTCGGTTCAAGCCGGTGCCGGTGGCACGGAATCAAATGACTGGGCAGATATGCTCTTTCGGATGTATAGCCGCTGGGCCGAACGCAGTGGTTTCGAAATCGAAATTCAGGATATCCAACACGGTGACCAGGCCGGCATCAGCAAGGTGACGATGATGCTCAAGGGCGAGAATGCTTACGGTTACGCAAAGGCGGAGCGTGGGGTGCATCGTTTGGTGCGCATCAGCCCGTTTGATTCGAATAAGCGCCGACACACCTCATTTTGCGCGGTCGATGTCGTGGCGGAAGTCGATGACGATATCGATATGGAGATCCCAGAAACGGAGATCCGCACTGATGTCTATCGTTCGTCAGGAAAGGGTGGGCAGGGCGTCAATACAACTGACTCGGCGGTGAGGTTGACGCATCTTCCGTCTAATTTGGTGGTTATTTGCCAAAACGAACGTTCGCAGATCAAGAATCGCGCGAGTGCTTTGAAGGTTCTCAAATCACGTCTCTACGAAAAGAAGCTCGATGAGCAGCGGAGCGAGATGGAGAAGTTTTACGGCGACAAGGGAGAGATCGGGTGGGGCAGCCAGATTCGTAGTTACGTTTTCCAACCTTACCAGATGGTGAAGGATTTGCGCACGGGTGTAAGCAACGGCGATGTGCAGGGGGTGATGGACGGCGATTTAGAACCGTTTATTAACGCTTGGTTACGTGCGGGATGTCCGCGACATCGTAACAAGGATATCCAGATGGACGATGAATAGAGGCAGCGTGGTGTCACTTTTGGGTAACCCCGTTTGCGTTGTATCCGCGAACGGGTAATGAGAAGGTTTCACGCTGATGCCCGATCTCTCCTACGATAAGATTAAATCCGAGCTCTCCTCGCAGCCTTTGTTTGAGGATAAGACTTGGCAGTTGTCGCCAGAGGCATGGCGCCTCACTCCCGAGCAGTTGCAGCAGTTGGACGAAATCGGTGTGGCCTGTCTGGAGTTCCATCAGGCTCTGGAAACTCTGTATCTACGAGCGGCGGCGAATAAAAATCTCCTGAGGAACAAGCCTTTAAAAGCACCTTGGGTGGTGGATTACCTGGATCGGGGCAAACCCGCAGATCTGATCGCGCACGAACGAGACGAACGGAATCGGGGAAAATTTCCGACGGTGTTGCGACCAGATTTATTATGGACGGAGACAGGGTTTGTGATGTCGGAACTAGACTCAGTGCCGGGTGGCATTGGGTTGACCGCATTTCTGAACCGTTTGTATGGCGAGCAGGAAGGCGTGCTCGGTAGCGAGGATGCGATGATCGAGCTTTTCTACCGATCGCTCACTGCCTTGTGCCCGAATGAGACGAATCCATTGATCGCCTTAGTGGTGAGTGATGAGGCGGGGACCTACCGGCCAGAAATGCAATGGCTGGCGGAGCAGATGCAGTTGAAGGGGCGTCGCGTATTTTGTCTGCATCCCGATGAACTTTTTCCGCTAGAGAACGCGCTCTTTTTTGATGCGGATGGTGATCCGGAAAAGATCGATGTGATCTATCGTTTCTTTGAGCTATTCGATCTACCGAATATCACGACGCAGCAGCATATTTTCGAAGCGTGGCAGAATGAGGAGGTCGTGATCGCTCCACCAATGCGCGCTTTTCAGGAAGAGAAGCTGGCGATGGCTTTGTTTCATCACCACTTGCTGCCGGATTTCTGGTCTGAAGCCCTGAGTAAGAAATCGCGTAAGCTTCTCACTAAGTTGATTCCCAAATCGTGGGTCATGGATTCGGCGCCTTTGCCTCCGGGGGCAGTTTTGGACGGGCCGCAAGCTAGTGGACGGCCCCTTAGCGATTGGCGCGACTTGATCGGCGCTACCCAGAAGGAGCGCGATTTGATCATCAAGATCAGCGGTTATCACGAAACCGCTTGGGGCGCCCGCAGTGTGACTTTGGGCAGCGATAGCTCGCGCGAGGAGTGGAAAGAGGGGGTCGAACGCGCGTTGGAGTTGGCGCCTACGAGTCTGCACGTGCTGCAAGAGTTCCGTAAGCCTAGTCGAGTGAAACACTGGATTTACGACCGAGAGCAACAGCTTCGTGAAGTGGAGGGGCGTCTGCGTTTATGCCCGTATTACTTTGTTGAGGATGGCGCGACCAAGCTAGGTGGGGCGTTGGCTACCTTCTGCCCGCCGGATAAAAAGATTATCCACGGGATGCAAGATGCTGCCTTGCTCCCTTCTAGGGTTTTGTCCTTAAGTTGAGTCTGTGCGTAGCCTCTCAGCCGTGTTTTTCCTTCCCCACGCAATGTTGCGTAAATCAGTGCAGTTCCTCGCGGTATGCGCGGTATTGATTTGTGGCGTGCCGGTGATTGAGGCTCAGATCTCGCTTGATGATCTTCGGACCAAAGCGGCGGAAGGAAATGTCGAAGCACTTAACGAGATGGGGAATCGCTTCGCTAACGGTCAGGGCGTGGCGCGCAATGATCAGCAGGCGATCAAATATTATGCTCAGGCGGCTGATCGTTCGTATGCCCCGGCCAGCTTTAATCTGGGGATGATGCACGAGCTTGGTCGCGGTGTGCCAAAGAATATTGGTCAGGCTTTTAGCTACTATCTCCGGGCGGCTGAGCAAGGGTTCTCTCCCGCCCAATTTAATGTGGGCAACATGTATGCCAATGGCGCAGGCGTGGCGCAGGATTATTTTGAAGCGGTCTTGTGGTTTCGTCAGGCGGCGGATCGCGGTGTTGTTGAGGCTCAGTATAATCTCGGCTTAGCTTATGAAGCGGGGCGGGGAGTGGCGCAGGACGATGAGGAGGCTCAGCGCTGGTATCGTCTGGCGGCCGAACAGGGATACCAACGTGCGGCTTATAATTTGGCTCTCATGCTTGAGGAGGGGCGTGGTTCGCCCATCGATGAGCGCGGCGCGGCTCAATTGTATCGAGCCGCCGCAGAGAACGGATTTGGACCGGCACAAAATAATTACGGCATCATGTTGGCGGAAGGGAAAGGTGGTCTGCCCGTGGATTTGGTCGAGGCCTACATTTGGTT
>Ga0208414_1001946_pt1 | contig 14530 bp, 20 predicted proteins | sample AntAceMetag02UKE_FD_184770 | JGI IMG/M metagenome (GOLD analysis project Ga0208414, IMG submission 184770) | Saline lake microbial communities from Ace Lake, Antarctica - Antarctic Ace Lake Metagenome 02UKE (SPAdes) (version 2) | ecosystem: Environmental > Aquatic > Non-marine Saline and... | reverse complement strand
AAATGAATATGAGCTTCCAGATGAATTAATGGGATTTTTTGGAGCTAGAAAAGTTCCATTAAACGTTGCAAAAAGTATGGAGTTTATGATAGGTGATTTTCAAGAAGCGGCGAATGATGAAAGAAACTTAATTTATAAAGATACTTTGTATGGGGATCCAGTTGAAGATAATAATAAAATTATACAACAATATATTTTTGCTAATCAACAAAGATTAGAAACATTTAATAAAATGAGAAGACAATACGACGCTGCTAAAGTTCTGGGAATGAGAAATAGAGAGATTGAGGAAATATTTGAAAGTAGAAATCAATTACCTTTGTATGAAGCAGTTAAAAAAAATAAGTTTACACCTTTTGAAGTTACAGATGGAATGAAAGACGCTTATGCAGATAAGGCTAAAGAAGATGGTATAAAAAATCCTTTGGATAGAAGTACAATTAGAATTATTGAGAAAATTCAAAGAAAACTTGAGAGACAAAGATTAAATAAAGACTTTATAATTGATCCCGAAAAATACATTAGAGAACCTAAAAAAACTTCAAGCCTTGGACTTGGAGAACTACCTGATACAGTGATGCCTAATGCTCAAGTGATACAAGCAGCAGCGGTTCAGGCTTCAGGGGCCCTAAATCAAGGATTGACTGCAACAGAAAATGCTTTATTATCAGAAGAAGAAAAACAAATTACATTAAGAAACAGAGGATTAGCATAACATGGCTGAGATAAATTATAATAATCTATATAACCAAATGGGATTGTTGGATCAAAAATTTTACGATTCAACTTTTAAAAATACTTATGATCCCGATAAATCACAAACTATGTTAGAAGGTAAATCAGGTTATAATCAAATGAAAGCAGCATATGAAGCTGAACAACAAGTCCCTAAAAAAAGTTTTATATCTTCAGCGATGAGTGCTTTAAATCCTTTTAGTGAACTGAGTGCGGCAGAAATGCCTCAAGTTCCTAATGTTAGTTTAGGTACTCCATTACCTAATTTTAATACTGGAATAACTGGTGCATCTAGTGCTATACCAAATATAAACGGTGTTCCAATGATTAATACTGGTGCAATAAATCAAAAATTACAAAACACTGATCTAGTAAGTCAAATAATTGCAGCTAATGCAAGTCAAGTTCCTCAAATTAATAATCAAATTAATAGTCAAGTTCCTTTTAATGATTACTACGGTCCAAATATAGATACTTCTTTTGGAGTTGCTAATGAAGAAGATGAAGAGCAAGGATCTTCATTTAGAAACTCATTAAGTGGAATGGGAAGAAAATTTGGTTTAAGTTCTCTAATAGGTTTAGTAACAGGTAATCCAATAATTGGTTTATTAAGTAAAGGTATTGGAGCTATAAGAGGAGGATCAAGCTTTGTAGGACCAAAAGGTTCTACGGGATATGGTAATGATTCTGCTATGAGTTTATTTAGAAGATCTAATACAGGAGCTCAATTTTTTCAAGGTTTAAGAGACAAAAGAGCCAGAGAAGATGCTGCTAAAAGAGGAGCTGCAAAACAAAAAGATTTAGCAAGAATAAATGCTATGAGAGCAATAAGCGGAAACTCCAGTAATGGTGGTGGTGGTGGTGGAAATCCCGGAACCACAACAGGTGGATCTTCAAAAGATTCTGGCACTGGTGGTTCATTCGGTACTTCATCTAATAATAATAGTAGCTTTAGCGATTACTCATAATGCCTAAAAACGTTGCTTTACAAAAAATAGAATCCCACGAAAAACTCTGTAGAATAATGCAAAAACAAACTCACGAAAAAATTAATAAATTAGAAATACAAATCGATAGGATTGAAACAATTTTAATCGGTTGCGCTGGCGCTTTACTTATAGGTATGGGTGGAATGATTACAGCATTAGTAATTAAATTATAGTTTTTTTTGGGTGGTTGATAGTTTACTATCGGGATCTTTTATGGTGGGGACTATAAAAAATAAATGTGTGGTAGTAGTTAGTTTAACGGGCTAATAAAACTAGGACTAAGAGTCCCGAACCAACTACGGTATTGCTACCAAGAACCTACCACTATCCTTAATGATCGTCTCATGTCCTATTCTGTAATTCTTTAAATCCATTCTCTAAAATCTTCATCCATAATTGCATTAGAAATATTAACTTTATTACGTAAAGCTTTTACAATTCTTTCATCAATAGTATCTTGAGCCATTATATCAATGTAAGTCATTTTTTTAGTTTGACCTATACGATCTATTCTAGCTTCTGATTGTTGGCGTTTCTCAAGGTCATAACCGTTAGAGAAATAAACCATATTACTTCCCGCAGTTAAAGTAATACCATAACCCCCTGTATGAGTAGTGCCTACAAAGAATCTACACTTATCATCTGTTTGAAATCTTTTAATATTAACAGATCTTGCATCAGTGTCTGTTGCACCATAATAATCAACAACAGATTCTTCACCATATACTTTTTTAATTTCTTTAATAATTCTTCTAACATCATGAGTATAGTGGGACCATATAATTGTTTTACCCTCAATGTTTTCAAGAACACTCATTAGTTCAGTTAATCGACTACAAGGTAAATCTTTTATAGTTCCATCATCAGCAGTGAAATGTCCACAAGTAATTTGATGAAGTCTCATTAACTGAGTCATAACCGTTGCTGAAGATTGCATTTTACCATCTAAGAAAGCTATAGCTTCTTGTTTCATTTGTGAATAAACTTTTTTCTGTTCTTTTGTAAGTTCAACATAATGTTTAACAAATGTTTTTTCAGGTAAATCTAAACAATCTTCTTTTAATATTCTTTTAGAAAATGGTTTTATCTTATCCGATAATTCACCTAGGTTTTTATAACCAACTACTATCTCAATTCTTCTACCTTGAACTTCAATTTTTTTAGTAATTGAATATCTAGATTTAAAAGTCCAAAATGAATCATGACCTAGAAGCCATGGATCAAGAAATGCACATTGAGAAAATAAATCTAATGGTGATTTAGTAACAGGAGATCCGGTTAAAATACGTCTGTATTTTGCATGGTGTCTTAGTTCTACTATATTTTTAGTTCTGTTAGATGTTGGAGTTTTAATTGTAGTAGATTCATCAATTGCCATCATCGTTTTATGACAAGATAAGAATTTAGCTGCAAATTCTGCACCATCTCCAGCAGAAAAAGATTCTACATTCATAAGAAGAATGTGAAAATCAGTTCCAGTTTTAAATAAAGTATTTAATAATTCTTGTTGTTTTTTAGATTTGTCAGATGTTTTCCAAAGAACAACTTTCTTTTCTATGTGATCTGGTAAATGAATTGGTATTTCAGAATCAAACCAGTTTTTATAAACACCTTTAGGCGCTATTAATAATAATCCATTAATTAAACCTCTGTCATATAAAACAGCTGCATTATCTAATAATACTTTAGATTTACCTGTTCCCATTTCCATAAAATAGGCAAAGTTTTCTTTATCCCAAGAAGCTTCTAATGCATCCATTTGATGATCAAATGGTTTAGTTTTGAACTTATAATTTTTAATATCCATAATATACTTTACTTTTCTTTCTAATAACTATAATAATACTTTAAAATAAAAAGTCAATGAGCAAAGTTTATTTAACACAAGAGATACCTGTCGATAGAGACACTGGACAACCAAAATACAATGTATTAGGTGCTCAAAAGTATGGCGACATAGTGACGCTGCTTCCTATGTATTCACAAATTATACTATCTCCTGGTCCATTAATTATAAAACTTAAAGGTTTATTAAAAGATTTTACTACTGACGATTATTTACTACTCTCAGGCGATCCCGCAATCATTGGAGTTGTATGTTCAGTTTGTTCAGATATTACAAACGGTAAATACAAGCTATTAAAATGGGACCGTCAAGAAAAAACTTATTATCCAATAGATATAAATATTTTTCAAAATTAGACTTGACTTTTAATTAAAAGTTATTATTATCCTATGTATGAAAGTTAAACAGATAACCAATAGGAATAATATATGTTAATAGATATGCGTAAAGATGCACCAGATCAGGCAAACACTGTTGATCCAGACAAACTATCAACTGAGGTTGAAAAGTTAAGATCCATTCAAAATGAAATTAAATCTTTCGAAGATAAAATAAAAGATTTAAAAGAAGATGAGAAACATTTCAGTTGTATTGTAATTCCAAAGTTAATGGAAGACATGAATTTAAAAAGTTTAAAACTAAAAGATGGTTCAGAGTTAACTATCAAAGATGTTTATTTTGCCTCACTAAAAGCTGATAAAAAAGCTGAAGGCATACACTGGCTTCGAGACAATGGCTTAGGTGATATTGTAAAAAATAATATTACAGTAACATTTGGCCAAGGCGAAGATAACAAGGCTGTCGATTACGCTAGCCTTGCGAGGCAGCGTGGCTATGAACCTATCCAAGAGGAGAAAGTTCACCACGCTTCACTCACAGTAGTTATGAAGGAATGGAAAGACAAAGGTCAAGAAATTCCGGAAGAACTATTCAATACGTTGGATGGAAGTCGAACGTATTTTAAAAATAAAAAATAAATAATAACTCAATAAGGAGATATAACTATGGCTGATACAAATGCTATGACGAAGAAAGATAATGCAGGTGCATTGTCTACAATCAATCTTAGAAGCGATTCTGGGAGAGGTTCTGAAGAAATAAAATCGGATGATATGTCAACACCGATTTTGAAAATCCTACACCAACTATCACCGGAGTGTAATGCGACTAATGCAAAATATGTTGAAGGTTCAAAACCTGGAATGATATTTGCTAAAGGTCTCGGTACACTAGTAGATGGTACTAAAGGAGTGGATGTTTTAATTTGCCATGTGCAAACAAGATATCCAGAATGGCAAGAAATGGGAGACACAGCTTCTCCGCCTGTAACAACACACTTATCTATTCCAAGTGATGCACAGGAAGAAAGAAATGGTAAGTGGAGATTATCAAATGGTAACTACATAGAAAAGACCGCATATTTTTATGTGATTGTTTTAGGTGATGAGCCTAGACCTGCAGTTATTACTATGAGATCTTCTAACTTAACAGCTGCCAGAGAATTAAATCAGTTGATTAAAAATCTTAGATTTAAGGATGACAAAGGCATTTATAATCCAGCAGCATATGCAGCAGTTTATAATTTAAAAACTGTTGGTAAAGTTGCAGGAAGTAAAAGCTGGCATGTTTACAAACCCTCTATGAATAGAGCGTTAGATATATCTAAGAAAGATGACGCTGACTTATACGTAATGGCACAGGAACTACAAAAAACTGTGTCTAAGGGTTCTGCTAAACCCGAGTATGAGAAGAAGGTGGAATTTAAAACTGAGGACATTGTATAATTCACTAAGTGAATACTTCGAAGGTTGGGCGGCTACGGGAGACTGTAGCTGCCCATATAATAAAAGAATAAGGAATAGATATGAAAGATTTTACAAGATATTTTACAGGTTTACAAAGAGACTTTGGTTTCTGTAACATTAATAAAGGTTACAAGGATCCAGAAACAGGAAAGATAAAATTTAACAATGGTGATTATGGTTGGGCCGGAAAACCAATTTCAGATAAAGATTACGAAGAACATATAGAAGGTATAAAATCTATAGGTATTCAACCTTGTAACGATAATGGTTATGCAAGTTTTGGTGCAATAGATATTGATCCTAAAATATATAAAAACTTTGATGTAAAATTTTATTTAGATATTATTCAAGAAAAAGAATTACCTTTAATACCTATTAAATCAAAAAGTAACGGATTACATTTATATGTATTTACAGAAGAACCTGTTAAAGCTTTAGAGATAAAAGAATTTTTAGAACAAGTATTATTTTTATTTAATCTAACTATTAAAACAGAAATATTTCCTAAACAAACTAAACTAGGTTCTAATACTGAAGGTCAAAAGATGAATGGTAATTTTATTAACCTTCCATACTTTAATAAAATAGAAAGAGTTGCATTAAATCCAGATGGTAGTGAGATGGATTTAGATACATTTTTAAAATGTATTGAGTTAAATAAAGTTAAGGTAGAACATTTAAGAAATATAAAAAGTAAAATTATTGAGAACGAATTAAAAGGTGGTGCTGATGAATTTAATGATGGTCCACCGTGTCTTGGAATACTAACTAAAAATATTATGGTTGAAGGTAGAGATCGTTTTCTTTTTAATTATATGGTGTTTGCTAAGAAAAAATATGCAGACAACTGGAAAACAAAAGTATTAGAAGCTGCTAGAAACTATTTTAAATTTGATCAGAACTGGACAGATGATCATGTTAAACAAAAGATAAAGAGTTGGGACAAAGCAACAGCAGGACATACTTGTCATCAAGATCCAATCAATACAGTTTGTGTTAAATCAGAATGTATAAAAAGAAAATTTGGTATAGCTAGTGAAGCTAAAGCAAGTTGGCCTGTACTAGGTAACTTACAAAAGATAGACTTTAAACCAGATCCAGAATACTATTTTACGGTTGAGAGAGAAGATGGTGAGACTATTCCAATCCATGCAAAAGATGTAAATAAAATAAAAGAACAAAAAGAAATGCGTGGTTTAATTATGGCTCAAGCGGATATTCCACCTCCACCTATCAAAGGTATGGAGTTTTTTGAAATTATAAAAGCGTTGTTCTCTAACATTGATACAGTGCAACCGGCTCCAGGGACCAGGCCTCATGAGATATTACATAAACATTTAAATAATTTTGTTAATGGTTCAAAGGCTACTAACTACCATTCATTTAAAAGTGGAAACGTTTTTAAAGATGAGGTGTATGCATATTTTGTTTATGATGAGTTCTATATTTATTTAAAAGAAAGAGAATGGAGAAAAGATTCTTCAAGAACTTCTCATATGATTGAAAAATTATTTGATAAAGAAGAATTTGAAGGTCGACCTAAACCGGAGTTTAACAAAAAGAAAAGATTTCCAGGTAAAGATAAAAAAACAAATAAACCTTATCCAGGTGTAGGGGGATGTGCAATGATACCTTTATCTATTATTGAAAAAGAAGATGAAGATGTAGAAGACATTGTACACATAGAAGATCAAGAGGATATTGTTTAATGATATATAAATTTTTTGGACCACCAGGTACAGGTAAAACCCATAGACTAATATCTAGAGCTAAAGCTTATGCTAGAATGGGTACTCCTCTACATAAGATTGGTTACTTTGCATTTACTAAAAAAGCTGCATTGGAAGCTAAAAAAAGAATGCCTGCAGAAGATAAAAAACTTCCATACTTTCAAACTCTTCATTCATTTGCTTATCATCAATTAACATTAAATGAAGAAGATGTTATGCAACCTTTTCATTATGAAGAACTTGGAAAATTATTAAATGTTAAAGTTAAATACTATGACAAATATAATAAAGATGAAGTTAGTTTTTTAAATTGTGATAGTCCCTATTTTCAAATGATAGGTAAAGCTATGAATAGAGACTTAGATATTAGAGAAGAATTTGATAGAAATGAACATAATAGTAAAGAAATTAAATGGCATTTATTAAAACATATAGATGATAATTTAAAAGTTTATAAACAAAAAAGAAAATTATTAGATTTTAATGACATGATTAAAAGTTTAATTAACAAAAAAAAATTACCTAAATTTAAAGTTATATTTATAGATGAAGCTCAAGATCTATCACCTTTACAATGGCAACTGTTTGATAAATTAAAAGAATATGCTGATGATATTTATTTAGCAGGAGATGATGACCAAGCAATTTACGCATGGGCTGGAGCAGATGTTGAAAGATTTATAAAAGAACCTGCAAAAGAAACAGTGTTAAAATATTCAAAAAGAATATCTAAATCAGTTCAAGAACAATCAGAATTACCTATTGAAAAAATTAAAGGACATAGAAAAGAAAAAAAATATTATCCAAGAAATTTTGAAGGGCACACTGAAAACATAAATAACTTAGATCAAATAGATTTAACAAAAGGTAAATGGTTAATTCTAACTAGAACTATATCTAGATTAATGAAAATTAAAGATGAACTAATAAAAAGAAATTTATACTTTGAAAGCAAAAAAGGTAAAAGTTTTAAAGTAAGATTATACAAAGCCGCAATGAATTATGATTTATGGTGTAAAGGAAAAATATTAGATGAAAAAGACGTTAAAGATATTAATGAATTTATAGGTCATGAAAAATGGAATAGAGAGATTGATTGGTTTGACGCATTTGAAGAAGCAAATGAAAAAGAAAGGCTTTATATAAAAAACATGATTGATAACGGAGAAAATTTAAATGAACCTGCCAGAATATGGATATCTACTATTCATGCAGCAAAAGGTGGGGAAGAAGATAACGTAATTTTATGTCTTGATATTGGAGATAAAATAAAAAAAAGTATGTTGAAAAGCACAGAAAAACATGATGAAGAACATCGTGTTTGGTATGTGGGAATAACACGTGCCAGGAATAATCTATATAAACTAAAAGCTAACTTAAAAAGGAATGAGTATAAACTATGACACATAAAAACATTTTTGAAGGTACATTTCCACAAGATAAACAAATTGGTGGATCACATTATAAAAAATTTAAAATTCAACCCTATGAATTTATATCGCACAACGACTTGAGTTTCTTTCAAGGAAATGTTATCAAATATGTGTGTCGTTATATGAATAAAAATGGCATACAAGATTTAGAAAAAGTAATTCATTATTGTGAATTAGAAATTAAAAAGATGAAAGACACGGGTAAAAAATAATGAATACATATACTGATATTTTTGGTTTGTTAATTATAACAATATTTATGTTTGGATTGATATAATGATTATACCCACTACAGAATGGTTAACACCTACAGAATATCCTGATCTAAGAAAATATGATGAGATTGCGATTGACTTAGAAACAAGAGATCCAGATTTAAAGAGTAAGGGTTCAGGAGCCATCATTGGTAATGGTGAAGTTGTAGGTATAGCTGTAGCTGTAGAAGGTTGGAAAGGTTATTATCCAATTGCTCATGAGATTGGTCCAAACTTAGAACGTAAAAAAGTATTAGAATGGTTAAAAGATATTTGTGAATGCCCTGCTACAAAAATATTTCATAATGCAATGTATGATGTATCTTGGATTCGTCATTTAGGTATAAAAATCAATGGTTTAATCATAGATACCATGATTGCAGCATCTATTATTGATGAGAATAGATTTCAATATTCATTAAATTCTTTATCTTGGGTTTATTTAAATCAAGGTAAGAATGAAGCTCTATTAACTAAAGCTGCTAAAGAAAGAGGATTAGATCCTAAAGCAGATATGTGGAGATTACCCTCAACAGAAGTTGGTGGCTATGCAGAAAAAGATGCTGAACTAACTTTAATGTTGTGGCAAAAATTTAAGAAAATAATTATAGAAGATGATCTTCAAAATATATTTAATTTAGAGACTGATCTTTTCCCTTGCTTAGTCGACATGCGTTTTTTAGGAGTAAGAGTAGACGTTCAAAAAGCTCATATGTTGAAGACAGCATTAAGAATAAAAGAAGAAAACTTAATCCAACAGATAAAAATAGAAACTGGAATAGAAGTTCAGTTAATGGCCGCAAGAAGCATTGCCCCACTTTTTGATAAATTAAATTTACCTTATGAGCGAACTGAGAAAACAGGTGAACCTTCATTTGTTAAAAACTTTCTTGTGAATCATAATCATCCAGTAGTTAGAATGATAGCAGAAGCTAGAAAAATAAACAAGATTAGAACTACATTTATTGATTCTATTATTAAACATGAACATAAGGGTAGAATACATGCAGATATAAATCAAATTAGATCTGATGATGGAGGAACAGTTACAGGTAGATTTAGTTATTCTAATCCAAACTTACAACAAATTCCAGCCAGGGATCCGGAAACAGGTCCATTAATTAGATCTTTATTTCTTCCCGATGAAGGTTGTAAATGGGGAACATTTGATTACTCACAACAGGAACCAAGATTGGTTACTCATTACGCATCAAGATTTGGTTTATCTTCTGTAGAACCTGTTGCTAGCGCTTATGAACAAGATCCAACTACTGACTTCCACAAAACGGTTGCACAACTAGCTAATATAGATCGTAAAGAAGCTAAAACAATTAACTTAGGTTTATTCTATGGTATGGGTAAAGCAAAACTAATGAATGAATTAAGTGTAACTAAAGAAAAAGCTGATGAATTATTTGCTAACTATCACAATATGGTTCCATTTGTTAAACAATTAATGAATAAGTTAATGAATGCTTCTCAAACTAAAGGTCAAATAAAAACATTACTTGGAAGACGTTGTAGGTTTCCTAAGTATGAACCAGTTCTTAGAGGAAGTGATTGGGGAACTTTTGTACCTGCGGAAGATCATGAGAGAATGGAAGAATTAAAAGATATGGGTCCTTATTTAAAAGATAATGAAGATAATTTTATTACAGACAAAGATGGCAATAAAAGAAAAAATTATTGGCATGGTAATCCGACAAGAAGAGCCTTTACTTACAAAGCATTAAACAAATTAATTCAAGGTAGTGCTGCGGATATGACTAAAAAAGCAATGGTTGACCTATATAAAGAGGGTCATTTAGCTCATATACAAATTCACGATGAACTTGATTTTTCTATTGAATCAGATGCACAAGCTGATAAAATAAAACAAATAATGGAACAAGCAGTCGAGTTAAAAGTTCCAAACAAAGTTGATTATGAGTCTGGACCTAACTGGGGAGAGATTAAATAATGGAGATAAAATGTTCGAAAAATACAAAAACAAGTTTATGGTATGGCAATTACATAACAGAACTGAAATTATAATAGCTGGAGTATTTTTTATACTTGGCGCAATAATATTTTAATTACATAATGGTTAAGTGCAAAACTTGCGGCCATGGGTGTCATTGCAATGAAGATAAAATAGACTCGGAACACTACACACCTTTAATGGATTTATGTGAGTGTAAAAAATGTCAACATGAAGTAAAAGAAATTGAATACGAGGAATGTTTATCGTGTCAATAATGGAGGGTGCCTATATGGAACCAGAAGATATGAACTACAAGTTTACAGCTATTTTAATTATAGCTATTTGTTTATTAGCTGTCTTTGGTGGACCGGCTAGGTGAGTAGAAAAACTAATACGATGTTAATTGGATTGTTAGGTACAATCTTAATGGGATTAGCTACATGGACTTTGATTACACTTATAGAACTTCAGTTAATGGTAACTATGATTCAACAAGACTTATTCAGTATTGACAAACAATTTGGAAGAGTTTACAGTTTCATCGATTCTGTTAGAAGTAAATAATGAACCTTTCTAAAAATTTTACGCTTCAAGAACTGACCAAGTCAGACACTGCTGTCCGTAAGGGCATAGATAATAATCCAAACTCAGATCAAATAGCAAAACTACAATTGCTTTGTGAAAATATTTTACAACCCGTCAGAGATCATTTTGGTCCTGTAATGGTGACATCAGGCTACAGGTCTCCGGAATTATCTGTTTTAATAGGTAGTTCAGTTAACAGTCAACACTGTGATGCTGAGGCCGTTGATTTTGAATGTCCAGGTGTAGATAATGCTGAGCTCTGTGATTGGATCTATAAAAATTTAGACTATGATCAAATGATTTTAGAATATTATAAGCCTGGAGAACCCAATTCTGGATGGTGCCATTGCTCATATATCGTTGATAAACCTAGAAAACAGTTCTTACTTGCATATCGAGATGAGAATGGTAAAACAAAATATAAACCAATACTTGGAAAAGCGAAGGACTTAGTTTAAAAATTATGAAAGTAAAAAAAAAAACTTTAATGGAAACCATAATGCTTAGCAATCAAATTGATACTGTGATGGGAACATGTTCTGAATGTGAAGAAGATACTGTATTAGTAGCTATCGTATCTGATTATTATAGATGTACTAATTGTGGTTTTGATAATAGACAACATGTTAATGGTAAAATTAGTTATTTAAAATTAACTGAATCTGATAAAACATATTTAAGAAAAGCAGCAAAATTAGATAATGGCAAAGAAATTTAAATAATGGATAAGAAAAAAATTTTAGAAAAACATAGCAAAAATCATAGTGCTAAACACATGAAACAAATGAAAGCTGATATGAAAAAAGGTGATTCATTTACAAAAGCTCACAAGAAGGCTCTTAAAAAAGTTGGTAAGTAGTGGCTAAAAAATTTAAAGAACATCACGAACGAGATAAGCCTAAAAAAAGAGGACCTCGACAACATAAGAAATCTTTGAATAAGGATGAAAAACGTCAAAAACGGACTAAACGTTACAAGGGTCAAGGTAAAGGCTAAAAGAATCAGGCCTCAGGCTTCAGGGGTTGTTCTACTTTCTCACAAGAAAATCTAGGATATAATTCTGCAATATTAATAATTTCAGTATTAAATAAATCACTATCAAATAATATACTATAAGACTCACCTAACCCTTTTTGAACACATTCATAATGGGTATCATAAAATCTATCATAATCATGCTTATCCACAGGTGTTTCTGCGCATTGTTGCGACACAACTGAACATATATATATTGTTAAAAAAAACTTCATTGACATCCTTGTAAAAAAATATAATAATCCTATATAATTATTTATAATAAAGAAAGAATAACATAATTGATAATATAACAAAAGGAATTTATGAAAGATTATAGAATTAAAATAACAATTAGAAATGATAGATTATTATCTGCTATTGAAGGAATGGGCCATTCATCCGTTATGTCTTTTTGTAAAAAATATAGTTTACCTTATGTTCAAACAGCTGGAACAGTAAGTGGTAAAATACCTCCTTTAAAAGATGACGGAGATTTAACAAAAATTTGTGAGAATTTATTATCTATATTGGGATTAGATAAAGAAGAAGCTTTTACTGAAAGACAAATGGAAGGTTTTAGTAGAACTTCTTTTGAAACCAAAATGGAAGAAAAACAATTAGTAAAATTAATTGATCCAGTTAAAAATTTAGAGATTAGAGCAATTGAATCTGATGTATCTTCTAAAATAACTGAAATCATGTCAAATTGTTTATCCCCTAGAGAAGAAAAGGTTATTAGAATGCGTTATGGAATAAATCCAGAAAAACATTGTTATACTCTTGAGGAAATAGCTTTAAAATTTCAAGTAACTAGAGAAAGGATTAGACAAATAGAAACTAGATCTTTAAATAAATTTAGAAATATTAAAAATTCTAGAGATTTATTAAACACTGGTTTTTATGAAACTTTTACTTCAGTAAATATAAAACCGGAACAGATAGTTGAAGCTGATTTTTTTGGAAATGTAGAATTAGAAGAAAAAAAGAAAAAAATTGATTACAGAAATCAAATGAGTAAATTTATGAATAAAAATTATAATGAACTATGTAACAAAATAGATAAAGAATCTGTTTTTAGTTCTAATAAAAAAGTGCAAATACATAAATGGATTAGATATGTAATAAATAAAAATTCTAGAATGGAAGAAAAATATTTTTTAAATTTTTTAGGGGGTACTGAAGTGTATGCTTATAACTGGATGTATTATCAAGTTAAAGACATTAGAAAACAACTTAAAAAAACTAAAGGTGAAATATATGAAAGAGCTGAAAGAGTTATGAATAAATTACGAAATAGAAGTTATGTTTATTTATCTCCAAATAAATATGTATCAACATATTCAAAATTTATAGAAAATAAATTTGTATATTATAAATAACAATGAAACTAAGAAATATAACAATAAACAACAAAAAGGAAAAAACAATGACCGACATAAGTAAATATAAATCTGTTGCCCTCTCCCACGAGGCTTGCAACAAATTAGATAAGATAAGAAAGATTATTGTTCCAGAAATACATGTTTCTAGAGCAAAAACATTAGATATACTAATCAATGAGAAAGTGAGAAAATTAAATGGCAGACTTAGATCAAAGAACGCTTAACGAATACGATACATTTAATCCAGTAAGAAATTTATGGAGGAATGTTTTAATAGTTGCAATTGAAGATGTAGTTAAAAAAACTACAGTTGCAGCCAGGTTTAAAAACTATTATTCCCATGCTCAACAAACTGCATTGAAATATTTTACAATACCTAACCAAGACTTTTATGACGTTTGTCAATTTGCAGAAATTAATCATACGCAAGTGAGAAAAAATGTTTTAAAAAAAGTTAAACAAATACAATTGAAAGAAGGATTAAATGGAAAAAGTTATATGTCCGTATTGCAAGGGCAACGGGTACAGGCGAACGCTTGTTGAAGAGGGTAGAAAAGAAATAATTATTGATTGTAAAACATGTAAAAATTAAGGAGAAATAATGTTAGATAGAGAAAGATTAGAATCAATTTTAAATAACAATAATACAAGTGTAAATACTGAACGATTAATTTTAGATTCTAAATTGGTTAAAGAATTAAACGGTATCATTAAAAAATTAAATGATGAGGTAGATATGTTAGCTAAACAAAAAATGTATCTACAATCTAAATTAAGAGAGAAGGAGCAAA
>Ga0208414_1001945_pt1 | contig 14532 bp, 17 predicted proteins | sample AntAceMetag02UKE_FD_184770 | JGI IMG/M metagenome (GOLD analysis project Ga0208414, IMG submission 184770) | Saline lake microbial communities from Ace Lake, Antarctica - Antarctic Ace Lake Metagenome 02UKE (SPAdes) (version 2) | ecosystem: Environmental > Aquatic > Non-marine Saline and... | reverse complement strand
CCCACAACCCCACATCCTCACGGCCCGGTAGTCTGCTGCTGTGAGTGACTTTTTAATCGGATCCCGCCTCGTAGGTCCTGACCAGCCCACCTATTTCATCGCAGACGTTGCCGCGAACCATGATGGTTCACTTGAACGTGCGAAATCTCTCATGACCCTTGCACAAGAAGCCGGTGCGGACTGCGCGAAGTTTCAGCATTTTCGCGCCGAACACATTGTTAGCGACTTCGGTTTTAAAGCTCTGGGCGGACAGCAGTCACACCAAGCAAGCTGGGATAAATCGGTTTTTGAGGTCTATCAAGCAGCTAGCCTTCCTTGGGAGTGGACAGCCCCACTCGCAGCACACGCACAACAAATCGGCATTGAGTTCATGTCCGCCCCTTACGACCTAGAAGCCGTTGCCCACCTAGACCCTTATGTGAATGCGTTCAAAGTCGGATCCGGTGACATCAACTGGCTTGAAGAGCTTGCGGCTATAGCAGCCCTAGGAAAACCAATACTTGTCGCGACGGGAGCAGCATCCTTCGAGGACGTAACACGCACAATGGATTTCCTTTTGCAAACTGGGGTACCTCTTGTTCTCATGCAATGCAATACGAATTACGAAGGCAGCACTGACAACATTCATCACGTCAACCTCCACGTTCTGCGGCAATACGCGCAAGCATTCCCCACGGTCACCCTTGGATTGTCAGACCACACCCCGGGTGACCTCACCGTTTTGGGAGCGGTTGCCCTAGGAGCACGAGTTGTTGAAAAGCACTTCACCGACGACACTGCCCTACCAGGTCCCGACCACGGATTCTCCATGGATCCAACAACCTGGCGAGCAATGGTTGACGACACCCGAAAGCTCGAAGCCGCACTAGGGACCGGTGTCAAGGGAATCGAAGACAACGAATCTCAGACAGTTGTTCTCCAGCGACGGTGCGTGCGAGCACAACGTGATCTACCACTAGGAACCACGCTCACCCGCGACGACCTAGCCGTTTTACGGCCCGCACCCCTTGAAGCAATTCCCGCGCATGAAATAACCCGGGTTCCAGGGAAAGTCACAAAAAGGTTGATTCCAGCCGGAGACCTGATTACCTGGGACGACCTCAACTAAGCCATCAAAATTGCCATGGAAAAAAAGTGTGTCTATCTCAGCGAAACGCAAGGGATTCATGACCTTCGCTGGCGTAATGCCCTCTCGGACATGGGCTGGGAAGTCTCACTCGCAATCAACGACTCACACTCACCAGTGGTCGCAGGGCCTCTCACACCCGAACTCATTGACTCGATTAAGAATTCACCGAATCGGGCAATTGGATTGTCTTGGGGTTGGGATTTACACGCCGCACAGGGCGTGCAGCCGAAGGACTGGCTCAGCAATCTAGATGGGCTGGTCGTGGATTCTGAGCCAACCAGAAACATTGCAATAAAGCTCGGCATGAATCCACGCTCAATTACCTACATTCCTTGGGGAATTGAACTTGATGAATTTGAACCTGGAGCAAGAAACCGACCTTCGAAGTTGTCGATTCTTAGCCTTCGCGCACATGAGCCGCTATACAGAATAGAAACGATCCTTGAAGCGGCGTCTCTCCTCCAACGCGACAACATCGACTGCTCGTTGACGGTCGGCAACGAGGGGTCACTTACCGCGCAATTGGAGCGTAAAGCCATTGAACTTGAACTCAGGGATTGTGTATTTATCGGTCGTACCCCAGAAAAGAATCTGAGCGAACTCTTCCGTGAACATAGTGTGTACGTTTCAGCCGCCGAGACAGACGGGACTTCTGTCACACTCTTGCAAGCATTGGCCATGGAAATTCCCGTTGTAGTCTCCAATAGCCTTGGAAATATTGCGTGGCTTAGTCAGGGAAGAGAACTATCCGGAAGAATTTTTGAAATAGGTGATTCACAGGACCTGGCGCTCAAGGTAACGGAGGTTGAAAAGGCTCCTGATCAAACTCAAAAAATGGCGCGGGCCGGCAGGGACATAATAAAAGACCAGGCGAACTGGAATAAGAATATCTATCGACTGGACGACCTGCTTGTTTCACAATTGAAGTGAACGAATTAACGCACAAGTTAATGTGCTTCCCGACTATCCTGCAATCATGACAGATCAGCGAACAATAATTTTTGACCCACGGAATGTGTGGCGAACTAGCTTCATAGTCCTTGCGGTTATTGCGATCGCTTTGCTTCTCCAATTCTTGCTCAAGGATGGCGGTAATGTCCTCTTCATTGTCTTGATGTCTTGGTTCGCTTCAATAGCTATAGAACCTGCGGTTAGTCGCCTAGCGCGATACATGAAACGAGGTTTGGCTACCGGGACGGTTCTCATTTCAATCGTTCTGGCACTTGTGGTGTTCGGCGCAACTTTCGGCAACCTACTCTTTAACCAAGTTGCTGAACTACTGGAAAGTCTGCCAGGTTTGCTGGACAGTGCCCTCGCTTGGTTTAACCAACGGACTAACTCCACCTATCAGGTCGCGGATCTTTGGGAACAGCTCAACCTGACACCCGCTAAATCGGCAGAATACGCAGCGATCGTCCTTCAGGGAGTTATTGGTCTTCTCGGATCTCTCGCCCTCGGTTTCTTCGGACTATTCGTTTTTGGGCTATTCACTTTTTACCTGTCAGCAGATGCCCCGCGTTTCCGCCGATACGTACGCTCACTTTTTACTCCAAGAGTCCAACCGGTGGCCGAGCAGGTGTGGGGAATTACTGCAGAGAAGACTGGAAACTATGTAGCTGCTCGAGTTCTCCTCGCCTTTATTAATGGAGCAACAAGTGCCATTGTCTTCCTTGCAATCGGAATGCCATCTTGGCTCGCACTTGGAATTTGGACCGGCGTTGTTGCACAGTTCGTGCCGACTATTGGAACCTATATTGCAATAATCCTCCCCGTCTTGGTCGGATTGCTGAGCGGAAACCCTTGGATTGGGGTTATCGCACTGATCTGGGCAATCCTGTACCAGCAAGTGGAAAACCTCACAATTGAACCAAAGATCAACGCGCGCGCGGTCAATGTCCACCCGGCTGTGGCATTTGCCTCAGTTATGCTGGGGGCATCACTATTCGGAGTAGCTGGCGCTTTATTGGCTGTTCCCGTTGCAGCAATGGCAATTAGTTTGATTGAAGTTCGAAAATTAAGATACGAGATACCAGAAGACGAAGACGAAAGTGAGATAGAGCCGGATCCAGACGAACCGTCTCAGAAAAAACAACGCAAGTTGACTTGGAAAAGAGACTCATGAACATCACAGACCAGAGCTTGCGCAAGTGGAACCTGATCGCGGGATTCGCGCACCTGATTCAACTCATCCTGATCCTTATCCTGGCTAACGACTTCACTATTCCCGTTACCGCGACCTACCTCGAAGGACCGCCAGGCACGACCCCGAGTGACTTTGTCACCGTGTTCGATTCACCAATCGCTTTGGGTGTTGCGCTGTTCTTCGCCCTCTCGGCCTTTTTCCACTTCCTCGTGGCAAGTCCCCTATATTTCAAGAAATACATTGCTGGTTTGAATCTTCAGCACAACTACTTCCGCTGGGTTGAGTACTCAATCAGTTCGTCCGTCATGATCGTTCTTATCGCCCAAATCACGGGCATCTCCGACATTGCAGCCTTGGTCGCCATTTTCGGCGTGAATGCTTCCATGATCCTTTTCGGGTGGTTGCAGGAGAAATACGAACAACCGGGCAGCGGCGGCCTTCTGCCATTCATTTTTGGTTGCGTAGCTGGAATTGTTCCATGGATCGCTATCACGATCTACGTGATTTCTCCGGGATCAACATCAAGTGCTGAAATTCCCGGTTTTGTCTACGGAATTATCGTTTCCCTCTTCCTGTTCTTTAACTCTTTTGCTTTGGTTCAGTACCTGCAGTACAAGCAGGTGGGCAAGTGGGCGAACTACCGTTACGGCGAGCGCGCTTACATTTTCTTAAGCTTGATCGCAAAGAGTCTTCTCGCGTGGCAAATTTTTGCAGGGACGCTAGCCAACTAGCACTTCACATTCAATGAGATCGGGGGACTCATGAAACTCAAGGAACTCAATCCAGCACGTGGGATCATCGCAATCGCGGTCGGCTTTGTAGTTGGAACCGTCATGCTTTGGTCAGGCCTGATCTGTGTGGTCACACTTGTTCAACAAGTGCTTTCTGGCTTCTTTGACCTTTCACAGGCCTCATGGTCACAGGCATTTAACCCCGCCGTCTGGTTCGGTGTTGAAAGTATCGGTGGGACAGGCGGATTCCTCGACGCACTCATTGGTGGCCCGGGAGCACCGGGAGGAACCGTGAGCCGCTATGTGACGTTCATGGTTTTCGGAATTCTGACCGCAGGCTGCTACTTAGTGGTCACTTTCACGTGGAATTGGGCAAAGAAGGATCAGGAGTAACGGTCAAAGCGAGAGACCAGAACCTGACTTTGCCAGGCCGTCACGGCGTAATTCGGGAAGTACTTCGAAGTAAGGACCTCCCACACTTTTTCAACTACTTCCCTAGAGGCAAGCACCTCAATTTTTGAATTTCCTCCCTCAATTTCGCTCAGACGCCTATTGGCTGGACCCACACCGCGCGCCGGCGTGATAGTCCAGCCTGCCACCCCGCATGCCGACAGATCTTCGAGCAGTCGGTTCTCAACTAATGATTCGGTTACAACGGTGAGTAGTGCTACTTCGTGCAATTCTTTGCTCACGTGAACCACCCTTCAAGTGATTGGGCAATAAAGAGATAGATAGGAATGCCGAGTATCAGGTTAAACGGGAAGGTAATGCCCAGACTAGCCGTGAGGGTTACACCCGGATTAGCAGTTGGCAGTGCAAGTCGAACTGCGGCCGGGGCGGCAATATAGGACGCACTAGCGCACAGCACCCCGAGGATCATTGCGCCGCCGGTTGAAAGCCCGGCAACGAAACCCCCAATAACACCGAGCGTTCCAGAAAAGATTGGGAAAAGGATCGCGAAGGCGATCAGACCGAAGCCCGCCTGCTTAACCGAACCGATTCGACGACCTGCCAGGACTCCCAATTCCAAGAGGAAAAGGGCAAGGACGCCGATAAATAGCGAACCGAAGAATGGTTCAACACGTTCGTAGCCTTGGGCTCCGGTGAGCAGTCCAATTATTAGTCCACCACCGAGCAACAGGATTGATTTCCCGAAGATAATCTCGCGAACCCAACCCTCTTGCTGCCCACCAGAATTCGACTTGTTCAAGTACCGCCCGGCGAGCAAAAGCCCAACGATTATTCCGGGGATTTCCAAGATGGTGAGCAGGGTTGGCATAAAACCTTCAAAAGGTATGTCAACTGCTTCAAGGAAAACAATTGCCGCCGTGAACGTCACCAAAGATGTCGACCCGTAATGGGCAGCCATTGCACCACGGTCAACCGGGTCGAGCCTGGTTACGTATCGAAGCACGACAAAGGCGATCAGAGGAATCGTCACTCCGAGTAAGAGCGCAACTCCTATCGGCGCCAATACTTCAGCTGGCTCCGAGGCGCGAAGTGCCACACCTCCCTTTAGTCCTATTGCGAAGAGCAAATACATAGATGTTGCTTGGTAAACCGCGTCTGGCAATCGGAGATCGGCCTTGAGCGCTACCGATATCAAGCCAAGAATAAATGCCAAAACTGGGACGGAAACGAAGTTCGTTCCGGCCTGCGTGAGTGAGGTGGCGAAGTCCACGCGCTTAGACTAAAGGCGGACGTTGACCGGCACTAAGGCGACTAACCCAATTCAAGTTGGGATTGTGCTCGCGAGATCAACGTGTTGACGGCCAAGCCAAATCCAGCAAAACGCGAATTCGTTGAGGCTCCCGACTGGTAGCGAGCCCATATTTGTTGAATAATCACGGCTAGGCGGAATAGTCCATAAATTTCATAAAACTGCCAGTTTGCTTTGAGTGATTGCTCAACTTCACCACCCATTTTCCGCCCATAACGCTCGACAACTTCAGTTCGCGTCAACATTCCCGGCGCGTCAGTGGGTTGCAGTCGAAAGTTTCGGAAGGCGGGGTCGTCGTCTGTTTGAACCCAGTAGGCGAGTGCTGCACCTAGGTCCATACATGGATCCCCCACGGTTGACATCTCCCAATCCAAAATTCCAATCAATTCACCCTGTGAATCGAGGACTAAGTTGTCAAAACGCCAATCTCCGTGAATGAGGGCATGACCAACGTCGGGTGGCTGATTTGCTTTCAGCCAGTCCATGAGAACTTCCGCCTCGGGAACGTCAGGTGTCCGGGCATCGCGGTAACGCTTTGACCAGCCGGAGATTTGACGCTCAACGTACCCATCACCCCGATCAAGGTCGGCTAAGCCAATGTCCACGACACTTGCTTGATGCAGAGCAGCTAAAGCGTCGACCATCGATTCGCTTAAGGATCGAATCGATGCTTCCCCAGTATTGAGTTCGTCGGGAATTTCGCTACTCAGAATGTGCCCCTTCACGTATTCCATTAAGTAAAAGGGGGTCCCCAAGACAGAATCGCTATCGCAATATGCGATCACATTGGGAGCGGCTGCAAGCCAGGGTCCGAGGGCACTGAGAACTCTTGCCTCGCGACCCATATCGTGTGCGCTTGCTGCCTTTTTTCCGTGCGGTGGTTTACGTAGCACGCAGGACCGTCCAACTGAGTCGGTCACCAGATATGTCAAGTTGCTCGCACCCCCTTGGAACTGAAGGAGTGACAGCGGTCCAACAAAATCCAGCCCTTGCTCCCTTGTCCATTGGAGCAATACACCCAAATCTAGTGAATCCTCACTTCGAACTTCCGAGGTTCGGGCAGGTAGTGAACTACTCACGCTGCGAGCCTTTCGTTATTTCGTGATTCTTTACCTCAAGTCGAGCTAGGTCACGTAAGTGCACTTCGTCTGGGCCGTCAGCGAACCGCAAAGAACGTACACCGGCATACATGCGGGGCAACAGCGTGTCAGGACCAATTCCTGCACCACCGAAGGTCTGCATTGCTCGGTCAATTACTTGCAAAGCCGCGCGAGGGGCGACGACTTTGATGGCGGCAATCTCTGTTCGAGCATTTTTCGCACCGAAATTTTCAATTACCCACGCAGCCTTCAAAGTAAGAAGCCGTGCTTGATCAATTGCTATGCGTGACTCGGCGATCCACTCTTGAATTACGCCTTGATTAATGAGCGGTCCACCAAAAACTTCTCGTTTTTGGGCACGGTCGACCATCATTGAAAGCGCTCGCTCTGCAATTCCAATGGTGCGCATGCAATGGTGAATTCGGCCGGGACCTAATCGAGCCTGTGCAATGGCGAATCCACCGCCTTCTTCACCTAGCAAATTCGACACGGGAACACGAACGTCTTCGAAAGTAACCTCACCGTGACCGTGTTGATCGTGATAACCAAAGACACTGAGATCACGAATCACGGTGACTCCGGGGGTGGCAAGGGGTACTAAAACCATCGACTGTTGCAGGTGACGCGGTGCACTTGGGTCCGTCTTACCCATCACGATAAGGATCTGGCAACGCGGATCCATGATCCCCGATGACCACCACTTGCGGCCATTGATCACGTAATCGTCGCCATCGCGTTGAATTGAAAGTTGAATATTCGTAGCATCGGATGATCCGACGTCGGGTTCGGTCATGGTGAACGCGGAGCGAATCTTTCCTTGAGTCAACGGCTCCAGCCACATGGCTTTTTGTTCGGATGTTCCAAACATGGACAGGATCTCCATATTGCCCGTGTCCGGTGCCGCACAGTTCATAGCTTCAGGTGCAATGTCAATTGACCAGCCCATTCGTTCTGCTAAATACGCGTAGTCCACCGCACCCAAGCCGTCTGAGAGTGAGGGAAGGAATAGGTTCCATAAACCTAAAGCTTGCGCCTTGATTTTCAGTTCCTCAACGATTGGTGGGACCGTATGTAATTCCCCCGCAGCGATTAGCTCAGCCCGCTGCTCCCAATAAAGGGACTCGGCCGGGAACACCTCGCTCTCCATAAAAGCATTTACTTGAGAGAAAACTTTGGAACCGCGTTCACTTAGGCCTAGTTGCATTGGGTAATCATGTCGCATGTAACTGTGATCAGCCACCGACTAGTCAATTCTTGGTCGTAAGCCGGTACACCTGATCGTCTTTCGAGGAGGCATCTCCCCTGCCATCCGTGTTGCTCGAGATCAACCACATGGATCCATCCGGTGCAACCTCGATCGTTCGCAGTCGGCCTAGCTCACCAAGCTTCACCGCGATCGGCTTGCGAGCCGTGGGTGAACTTGTTGCCATCTTGCGTAGGGGCACCTGCCACAACACCTCCCCTCGAAGGCTGGCAACAAATGCGTTGCTGTCCTGAATTGCTATTCCACTCGGAGAGGCCAATGAGGTCGGCGCCCATTGCATTTTTGGGCTTTCGTAACGAGCATTTGAACTGTAACCCTCGAATAGTGGCCACCCGTAGTTTTTACCGCGCTCAATCAAGTTGAGCTCGTCTGCCTTCTGGCTCCCAAATTCGCTGGCCCATAACCGTCCGCGATTGTCCAAAGCCAACCCTTGAACATTGCGGTGACCCGAACTAAACACTCGGGATTTGTTTACCGGTTTTCCATTGCGATCAACCAACAGAATTTTCCCCGCCAGACTGCCAGCCCGTTGTGAAAGTTCAGGGACACCTGCATCACCCGTTGCAATAAATAGTCGGCCGTCGGGTCGCACCAAAATTCGGCCACCGTTGTGAAATGTATTCTTTGGAATATTTGACACGATTACCTTCGGGGTTCCCAAACTCCCATTAGTAATGGGAATTCGGGCAACCCTGTTGTCTTTGCTCGCTGTGTAATACACATATAGCTCAGACTCGTCATTGGCTAAGGCAATTCCTAGTAGTCCACCTTCACCTTCAGGAACAACCTGTCCTATTTTTCCCACCGTGCGAACGTTGCTGCCCAGTGGGCGATTCGGATCGATTTCCTTGATTAGGGCAGTATCCCGTTCGCTGACCCATGCTTTCCCGTCTGCAAGAAAGGTCAAGCCCCAAGGCGCCTTAAGCTCTTCTGCAACAACGGAATCGCGTTGGACAGTTGTTGCGCTTGCAACTGGGACAAGAGTGATCAAACTAAAAAGAAGCCCGAGGCTAGTCGTTAGAGCGATTGACGAATACCGTTCCACACTTCTATCAGAACACAGATTTTGCAGTGACGCATTTGTTAGCGCTGCAATCTAATGACCAACGGGTAACAACTATTCGCTCATGACCACAATCACGCGGTCCTGGGACCGAAGCGCCATGACGAGTGCAATTACCCAGCCGATAATTGTCCAACCGAGTAACAGGTTGACCCAGAACACACCCCAGTGTCGAACGTCACGCAATGCCGCAACTGCCCACGGCAACATGTAGAGCCCGGAAGCAATTGCAACAATGATTGCGACAACCTTGGTGACGGTCCAAGACTTATTCACTGGAGTCACCGAGTACGAGATTGAAGGATCGTTTTCCATACCGAGAATGTAACACCAACCACTAGGCTCTTCACATGAATGAGAACACCGACGTACCGATAACAGTCGAGGAACGCGGACACGTCCTTTTAATCGGAATCAACCGCCCAGAGAAATACAACGCTATGAATCTGGAGGCAATTGACCAACTTGCCGCCGCCTATCAACTCCTTGAAGACTCTCCGCACCTACGAGTTGGGGTCGTCCACGCCCACGGAAACCATTTCAGTGCCGGACTGGATCTAGCAGAAGTCGGACCTGAAGTCGCGAAACGTGGACCAGATGCACTAGCAGGGAATTCCCAGATTGACCCTTATGGGCTTTGGGGAGAGAGAGTAAGCAAGCCAATTGTTGTTGCCCTTCATGGAATTTCGTTCACTCTGAGTATCGAACTCGCACTCGCCAGTGACATCGTGATCGCGGCGGAGGACGCTCGATTCCGTCAACTAGAAATCGGACGGGGGATTGTTCCTTTTGGTGGCGCAACAATTCGAGCAACTCAGCAACTCGGTTGGGGTAATGCCATGAAGTTCCTGCTCACCGGTGAAGAGTTTGGCGCCGAAGAAGCCCTGCGAATCGGTCTCATTCAAGAGATCACGCCCGTTGGGCAAGACACCTCTAGGGCGATAGAGATCGCCGAGATAATCGCTAGACAAGCACCGCTGGGTGTGTATGCGACATTGGCAAACGCCCGGATTTCAAACCGTGAAGGTGAAGCGGCTGCAATTGAACATTTGCGAGCCACCCTGCCAGGAATCCTGGCTAGTGAGGATGCAGCCGAAGGGGTTCAGAGTTTCTTGGAAAGGCGCGAGGGTAACTTCACTGGAAAGTAAGGCACGTACTGACTCGCTACTGTGTGAAAGCCTCAATGTTTAGGGCTTTCACACTCACCCACACGGGAGTTCCAACACCTAACTTGAGTTCAGCGACCGAGGAGTGCGTAAGCGTTGCAACGACGGGTGGTCTGGCCTGGATTGTGACACGGATCCGGTCATGCATGGGACTCAAAGCACTTACCGTCCCCTGCCAGACATTGCGCGCACTGCCCTCTGGCTTTATCAGGTGAACGGTGATTGATTCTGGCCTGATAACTGCTAACGCTTCACCCTTGAGTTCATGTTCGGTTACGTGTAGGACACCACCCCCATTGACACTCAAGCTACCCTCGTGGGCCACACCACGAATCAAGTTGACCCCCATAAGCGTTGCAACGTAATCAGTTTCAGGTCTGGCCGCTAGTTCCCCGGGCGTTCCCTCCTGAGTGATGCCACCTTTTTCAAGGACGATTACTCGGTCTGCGAGCAGCATCGCATCTAGTGGGTCGTGCGTGACGAAAACAACGCAACCCTTGAACAGCTTGATTTGCTTCTCCAATTCAGTTCGAACATTCTCCCTAGTTTGAGCGTCAAGTGCGGCGAGTGGTTCGTCTAGCAGCAGAACACTGGGGTCAGTTGCCAAGGCGCGGGCAAGTGCCACACGCTGTGCCTGGCCACCTGAAATTTCAGATGGCTTCCTGCCTTCTAGATCTGTGATCCCAAGCAACTCTAATTGTTCGAGGGCAATCACGTGCGAACTTTTTTTCGATGAACCGCTCGAACGCGGCCCGAACGCAATATTTTCCAGGACACTCATGTGGGGAAAAAGCGCGTAGTCCTGAAATACAACGCCAACGGAGCGATCCTGCGGTGGTACGCGGACAGAGGGTGCCGCGTCCACCACCGTGTCACCAAAAAGAACTTCGCCAGAGTCAATTGGTTGCAGACCGGCGAGCACCCGCAAAAATGTTGACTTGCCTGAACCATTTGGTCCAAGGATTGCCGTCACGGTTCCCGCATTGACTGTTGTGTCAACGTCAATGGTGAAGTCACCACGCGTGACTGAGAACTTCGCGCGAATTCTCATGAGGCCCTCGTGTGTAAGTACTTACCTCGCAGAGCAACCAGCACTGCGACACTGACCGTTAACAGCACTATCGAAAGAGCGATCGCAACTGATCGGTCCGACTCGAGTGCGGTATACACGGCAAGTGGCATAGTTTGAGTGACTCCTGGAAAGTTTCCAGCGAAGGTAATTGTTGCGCCAAACTCGCCCAGCGCTCGAGCCCAACAAAGCACGAGTCCTGCGATCGCCGCGGGTGCCACCATCGGCATCGTGACTCTGAAGAAAATGCGCTTAGAGTTTGCTCCCAGTGTTGCGGCAGCGTCTTCATAGCGTTGATGGAGCGAGCGAAAGCCTCCCTCCATCGTAATAATCAAGAATGGCATTGCCACAAAAGTCGTTGCAATCACTACTCCTAGAGTCGTGAATGGAAACGTGATTCCGAATTTGTCGTAGAGAAATCCACCGACTAGCCCTCGTCTACCGAGTGCTTCAAGGAGTGCAACTCCAGAGACTACTGGTGGGAGAAGTAGCGGCACGATCACCAGCGCTCGGAGTAACCCAGTAAATGGCAATACTTCTCGGGCCAGCAACCATGCCATCGGGATTCCAAGGAGGGCCGCAAGTGCTGTCGCCGCGAGTGAGGTGATCAGTGAGAGGCGAAGTGCTTCCAAGGCTTCCGGCGAAGTCAAAATTTGCGGAAAGGCACGCCAAGGTGTTTGCGCGATCAGAGCGATCAAAGGAATTACGAGAAAAATGAGAGCAACTACCCCTGGAATCAACAGAAAAAGTGGGGCACGCTGATTCCTCATTTGATTTACCAGGGCTTAGCAAACCCAAAGGCCCGCAAGATTCCTCGGGAAGCCGTGCTGAACCTTACAAAGTTTACGAAACGCTGAGCAAGTTTAAGATTTTTCGAATCGGCGACCGCGGCCACCGGGTAGGTCGTCATGACATTATTTTTTGCGGGAATCTCTATGTACTCAATTGTGTCTTCAGCGGACTTGACGTCGCTTTCGTAAACAATCCCGGCGTCCAAGTCGCCAGAAATTACCTTGCCCAGTAGTGAGCGCACATCAAGTTCGCGCGTGACGGGAACAACATTAATTTTGTTTTTGGTGAACAACTCAGCGGCTGCGCTTCCACAGGGAACTGCAGTGTCACACACACCTAAAAGCACACCCTTTCGTTGCAGGTCTGACAAACTCTTAATGTTCGCTGGGTTTCCTGCAGGAACAGCAATTGCCATCGAATTCTTTGCAAAAAGAAGTGGTCGGGACACCAAGTCCATGTCGATACCAATTTGCATAATTGGCTCAGACGCCGTCGCTACTAAGTCAACGGGTGCCCCGGCAATGACTTGATTCATGAGCGTTGAACTCCCGACAAAGTTAAAGCTGATGTGGGTATCGGGAAATCTTTTCTTGAATGCATCAGCGATCACGGGAAATACGTCGGTGAGTGAGGCCGCCGCCGAGACGGTCAGCTGCCCACTTGGCTTGGTCGCTGCAACAGATGCACCAGGGAAGAGTGCACCTAACCCAACTACCAAAGCCATCGCAACGAGTGCGCGCGCAATTTTGTTCATGAATTTTGCTCCAGTTCGATCACTACATTCGTTGACTTAACAACCCCCGTAGCTCGCACCCCCGGTGCCAATCCAAGTTCCTCAACTGATTCACGACTCAACAACGAGGTGACGCGATGTGGTCCGGCTTGAATTTCAACAAGCGCCATGACGCCGTCCTTTTCAACCCGCGTGACGATTCCAGGAAAACGGTTCCGTGCTGAAGTGCTGACAGCCGAGTTGTCAATGTGATAGGCCGCTCGCATATACAAGGCCAAACTTTCAGCGCTGACAGTCCGTGGCCCGTTACCCGGGGAGCCTGCGGTGAGTTTGCCAATTTCAATCCAACGGCGAACGGTGTCGTCAGAGACGCCGAGCATTAATGCGGCATCGGAAATCCGTATTTCAGACATAATCCAAAGAACTTAGCAGCATTTACGGAGTAATGTCTATTTTTTCTATGAATTTTCGGGAATTATCCCTGAAATAGTCCGAATTTTCGGATCTAGGCAATAAAAGTGGCCCCCGGCAAACACCGGGGGCCACTCTCAGAAGTCTGTAATTAGACGACGCGAACCTTGTCAGCCTGTGGTCCCTTTGGGCCCTGGGTGATGTCGAATTCGACAGCTTGATTTTCATCTAGTGAACGGTATCCACTGGAATCAATTGCTGAGTAGTGAACGAATACGTCTGGTCCGCCGTCAGCCTGCTCGATAAAGCCGAAGCCTTTTTCTGAATTAAACCATTTTACTGTTCCTGTTGCCATGTTGCTATTTCTCCCTAACATAAAACACGAGGGGCAACGTGCCCTTCGTACAGAAGGCACCCTCGATCCGAAGACCGGGCCGCGCCCACTGGTATAAATGTCCTCTCCCCCCTCGCGCGCTTGTGCACCGCCCCCCATTAGGCCCGAAACCTCGCATTGCCATTGAATCCGATACTCCCAATACCTCTTGTTGTTCATCAAGAATTCTCTTTCAGATTCACTCCAATTGTTGACAGGTCTTTCGCGGGTTGGCAAACTTTCATATTGATGAGCGTCAATATAGAAAAAATCGGAACTCCGCGACTTTCCACACTGGATCGGTTTTTGCCAGTCTGGATCGTGATTGCGATGGCAGGGGGACTACTCCTTGGGCGCGGGGTGCCCGGATTGCAAGAGACACTTGATGCGGTCAAAATTGACAATACGAGCGTCCTGATAGCAATTGGTCTTTTTGCAATGATGTATCCGGTACTTGCCCGCGTTAAATACGAAGAGATGGGTCACCTCGCTGGTGATCGCAAAATGCTGTGGTTATCGCTCCTACTTAACTGGTTGGTCGGCCCATTACTCATGTTCGCCCTTGCTTGGATTTTCCTTGCAGACTACCCAGAATTTCGAACAGGCTTGATCGTCATTGGCTTAGCGCGATGTATCGCCATGGTCTTGATTTGGAATGACCTCGCGTGCGGTGACCGCGAGGCGGGTGCATTACTCGTTGCTATCAACTCTATTTTTCAAATTATTGCCTACGCACTTCTGGGGACCTTCTACCTTGCGATCCTGCCCGGGTGGTTGGGTCTTGACACTCAAGATGTTGAATTCTCCACCTGGGGAATCACCAAGGCCGTGCTCATAT
>Ga0208414_1001942_pt1 | contig 14536 bp, 15 predicted proteins | sample AntAceMetag02UKE_FD_184770 | JGI IMG/M metagenome (GOLD analysis project Ga0208414, IMG submission 184770) | Saline lake microbial communities from Ace Lake, Antarctica - Antarctic Ace Lake Metagenome 02UKE (SPAdes) (version 2) | ecosystem: Environmental > Aquatic > Non-marine Saline and... | reverse complement strand
TTATGACACTTTGCGCACACCACGTGGGAAAGGCAAACCAGGTGGTTCACTCTATGAAGTAAAACCGGTTGACCTCGTGGCCTCGTTGCTCGCAGAAATCCCCAAGCGCAATAAGGGCTACGATCCGCAGCGAGTCGACGACGTTGTTCTTGGCTGCGTCACACCGGTTGGTGATCAGGGTGCTGATATTGCAAAAACTGCGGCGATGGTCGCGGGATTGCCAGAAAGCGTCGCAGGCGTGCAACTCAATCGCTTCTGTGCATCAGGACTTGAATCGGTGAATCAAGCAGCTGCGCGGATTCGCTCAGGCATGGAAGACATGATCATTGCCGGCGGCGTTGAATCAATGTCACGTATTCCCATGGGTACTGACGGTGGCGCCATGGCACTCGACCCGCAAACCGCCTTTGACGTCAACTTCGTACCGCAAGGAATCGGGGCGGACCTAATTGCAACTATTGACGGATACACCCGCGAAGACGTTGATCGCTTTGCTGTGTGGTCCCAGGAAAAGGCAGCGCGTGCGTGGGACGAAGGTCGATTCGCCAGGTCAATCGTGCCGGTGAAAGATCGCAATGGACTCACCATCTTGGATCATGACGAATTTATTCGCCGGGGAACAACGGTCGAATCACTGTCATCCTTAAAACCATCCTTCGCCATGATGGGTGAGCACGGCGGTTTCGATTCGGTCGCCCTCGAGCTGTACACGAATGTTGACGCGATTAATCACGTGCACCACGCTGGAAACTCGTCAGGAATCGTTGACGGTGCAGCACTTGTGCTAATCGGTAACGAACAAGCCGGTAAAGACATGGGACTCACTCCGCGTGCACGAATTATCAGCATGGCTGTCGTTGGTTCTGAACCAACCATCATGCTTACCGGCCCTGCTCCTGCCAGCCGCAAGGCACTCGCAAAGGCGGGTCTCACTGCGGATGACATGGACATAGTCGAAATCAATGAAGCCTTCGCATCGGTTGCCTTGCGTTTGCAAAACGAACTCAAAATTCCCGACGAAAAAATTAATCCAAATGGTGGATCCATTGCCATGGGCCACCCACTCGGTGCGACCGGTGCAATGATTTTGGGAACGTTGGTCGACGAACTTGAGCGCACTGGCGGTCGCTATGGCCTTGCCACACTTTGTGTTGGCGGCGGTATGGGAATCGCAACAATCGTTGAACGTATCTGAGATAAAGGGTAACCATGATTTCCTATGAAAAAGATAATGACGGAATTGTCACGCTGACGCTCGATGACCCGGATGCAGGCGCCAATACCATGAACCGAGCATTCTTCGAGAGTTTGGTCGCAACCCTGGATCGCCTTGAGTCTGAGGTCGACTCAATTACCGGCGTGATCGTGGCGAGTGGTAAAAAAACTTTCTTCGCCGGCGGCGACCTCAAGTCACTCGTCAGTCTCAGACCAGAGGACGCGGAGCAACTATTCGTCCAGGTCGAAGGAATCAAGGCGTTACTGAGACGGATTGAAAAATTCAATCGCCCCGTTGTGGCTGCAATTAATGGTGCTGCACTTGGCGGTGGCCTCGAACTTGCACTCGTGTGCAATCACCGGATTGCAATCGACGACAACAAAACTGAAATTGGTTTCCCTGAGGTTACTCTCGGTCTGCTCCCAGGCGCGGGAGGTGTCACCCGCTCGGTGCGCAAACTCGGGATAGCCTCGGCACTCGTCGACTGGCTACTTCAAGGCCAGCGTTACAAGCCAGCCAAAGCTAAAGAAAAAGGTTTGATCGAACAACTTGTGGCAACCCGCGAAGAATTACTTCCTGCAGCCCGTCAATGGCTTGTGGAAAATAGGGACAACGAAGCATCGCGGGTGGCGCCGTGGGATGTCAAGGGTTACAAAATCCCCGGTGGCACCCCGAGTACTCCTGCCCTCGCGGCAAACCTGCCAGCATTCCCCGCGAACTTGCGGAAGCAACTCAAAGGCGCGGACATGCCAGCACCAAAAGCAATTATGTCTGCAGCAATTGAAGGTGCTCAGGTCGATTTTGATACCGCAAGCCGGATCGAGTCGCGTTACTTCACAGATCTAGCTGTTGGTCCAATTTCGACAAACATGATCCAAGCGTTTTTCTTTGACCTGCAAAGCCTGACCGGTGATTCGCTGCGTCCAGCCGGTTTTGAAAAGCGCAAAGTTGCCACAGTTGGAATCCTTGGCGCAGGCATGATGGGCGCCGGAATCGCTTATGAGTGCGCTCGCGCTGGCATGGACGTAGTACTCAAAGACATCTCCATGGCTGCCGCCGAAAAAGGCAAGGCTCACTCGGAAAAGTTGCTCAACAAAGCAGTTGATCGCGGACGCATGAGCGCAGAAGCACGTGATGAAGTACTCGCCAGAATCACACCAGCAGAATCAGCATCAGAGCTTGCAGGAATTGATGTTCTCATTGAGGCGGTCTTCGAAGACGCAGATCTTAAAGCAAAAGTATTCGCTGAGGCGCTCGAGTTTATTTCTGCTGACTGCCTGCTGTGCTCCAATACGTCGACTCTTCCCATCACAGGTCTAGCTCACAACGTTCCCCGGCCAAAGGATTTCATCGGCCTACATTTCTTCTCACCCGTTGACAAAATGAAACTTGTTGAGATTATTAAGGGTGCAGAGACATCGGATGAAACCGTGGCCCGCGCAATTGACATCGTGCAACAAATCCGCAAAATCCCAATCGTTGTCAATGACAGTCGCGGGTTTTACACCAGTCGAGTTTTTGGTACTTTGATCAGCGAAGGTGTTGCCATGGTCGGTGAAGGTGTTGACCCCATGACAATCGAGCGCGCAGCAACCCAAGGTGGATTCCCGGCACCACCACTTGCCATGTTGGATGAAGTCTCGCTAACCCTCACCCAACATATTCGCGCCGAAGCACAGAAGGCTGCGGACGCAGAAGGAACGGCATTACCAAATGAAGTTGGTGCCGAAGTTATCGAACGCATGGCAAATGAATTTGGTCGCAAGGGTCGCGCTGCGGGTTCAGGGTTCTACGACTACCCAACTGACGGTTCACCAAAAACCCTTTGGCCAGGTGTACGCGAACATTTCACCACTGGAACCCAGTACCCCATGGCAGACATGCAAGATCGTTACCGGTTCATCATGGCTTTGGAAACTGCAAAGTGCATCCAAGAAGGTGTGCTTACCGACTCGGCCAGTGCGAACATTGGTGGAATATTTGGAATTGGTTTCCCCCCAGCAACGGGGGGCCCCGCCCAGTTTATGACCAACTACCAGGGTGGTCTCGCCGGGTTTGTGGCTCGTGCGAAAGAGCTCGCAGCCACTTACGGTGATCGTTTTGAACCATCAGAATGGTTGGTCAACAAAGCTAGTTCCGGCGAAGGCTTAGTCGGTGACTAACCTGCCAGGCGTAAGCCGCGGCCTCCTTGACGGGGTGGTGGCAGTTTCCCTTGCAATTAATCTTCCTGGACCACTAACCGCGGCCAGGCTCACCAAACTCGGGGCAAGTGTCACCACAGTTTTACCACCAAGTGGTGACCCATTAAAAAACTATGAACCCGGTTGGTTTGCCGACCTCCACTCCGGTCAAGAAGTCACAACCCTTGACCTGAAATCACCCGAAGGAATCAAGGAATTTAATTCGCTACTGGCCGGTGCCGACTTACTCGTTACGTCTTCGCGTCCCAGTGCACTAATCAGACTAGGACTAGACCCGCACACGGTTGCAATGAAACACCCGCGTCTGTGTCAGATCGCGATCGTTGGTGAATCTGGGGCGAAAGCAGAAAACCCGGGGCACGACCTGACCTACCAGGCGATAAACGGACTTGTTAAACCACCGGCAATGCCAACAACACTGATCGCAGACATGGCAGGTTCTGAACGCGCAGCCCAGATCGCAATCGCAGCGCTACTTCACCGCGAACGAACTGGCAAAGCAACACACAACGAGGTAGCGCTAGCAGACGTCGCCCACGACATGGCGGAACCGAATCGTCGTGGATTAACCAAAAGCAGTGGTGGACTCGGTGGAGCGATTGGTCTCTATGGAATCTATGAAGCCCAAGAAGGCTGGGTAGCACTCGCCGCAATTGAGCCGCACTTCGCGCAGAGGACTCTTAGTGAACTACGAGTAGATGGCACCGTTGAAGCCTTCACAAAAATATTCACCACCAAAACTGCGCAACAATGGGAACACTGGGCCAACCAAAAAGACATCCCACTCGTAGCACTTTCACATTAAGAATCCAACACAAAAAGGAGAAAGCCATGTTGACACCTCAGCCCTATGAATCACCGTGGGTGACCGAGGACGTCAAACCGGTTGCTGAACTCGCGCGGACCTTTTTTGAAAAAGAAGTTGTTCCCCACCTTGAGCGCTTTGGCCAGAACCATCAAGTTGACCGGGATTTGTGGAATAAAGCAGGTGAGGCCGGGCTACTCTGCATCACGATCCCCCAGGAATACGGCGGTGGTGGTGGAGACTTCGCCCAGGAAGCTGCCGTGATTTGGGAACAAGGCATGAGCACCGATGACAGCTTCGGCTACCTCGTGCATTCCACGATCGTTGCGCCTTATATTTACAAGTACGGCACTGAAGAACAAAAACTTAACTGGCTCCCCAAACTCGCCACGGGCGAACTGGTCGGCGCAATTGCCATGACCGAACCGGGCGCTGGATCAGATCTTCAAGGAGTCCGCACAAGTGCTAAGCGCGAAGGCGACCACTATGTAATCAACGGTAGTAAGACGTTCATTACCAATGGTTCCCATGCAAACCTGATAATTGTGGTCACCCGGACCGGTGGCGATGGCCCCGAAGGAATTTCACTGATTGTGATCGAGACCGATGGCCTCGCTGGATTTGAGCGCGGTCGCGTTCTTCAAAAAATTGGCCAACACGGTCAAGACACCCGCGAACTATTCTTCGCCGATATGAAAGTCCCCACCGAGAACCTATTGGGAACCGAGCAGGGACAGGGTTTCTATCAACTAATGGAAGAGTTACCCCAAGAGCGCCTAGGCATTGCAATATCGGCCGTTTCCTCAGCACAGATCGCAACGGAGCTCACCATCGCTTATGCCAAGCAACGCGAAGCATTCGGCCAACCAATCTTGAATTTTCAAAACACCGGATTCGTTCTTGCTGAAGTCACGACCGAAGTAATGGCTGCCCGAGCATTCCTTGACTACTGCATTGGCCTGCACATCAAAAACAAACTCGATGCTGCCACAGCCTCCCGCGCAAAGTATTACTGCACAGATCTCCAGGTGTCGGTAATTGATCGCTGTGTACAAATCTTTGGCGGTTATGGGTTCATGGCGGAGTACCCAATTGCCCGAATGTATGCAGGTGCCCGGGTCCAACCAATTTACGGTGGAACCAACGAAGTCATGAAGGTTCTGATTTCACGAACGTTGTAGAGCCAGTCACCCCACCAGAGATTGCAATACCTGTGCCCAGCACACTTGCCCTGTCGAGAGGTACACATGCGACCGACAATTTAGGTGTTCCACTTGAAACCAGCACAATAATCTTCTCGATTTTTACTCGAAGGCGTGAGGCGTTTTACTGGCTTGCAATCTTGGTGACATTTGCACTCGGAACAGTGGTCGGTGACTTGATCTCTGAAGGACTAGGTGTTGGTTACTTCTGGACGGGCACGCTGTGTGCTGCGCTCATTGCGTCGGCGGCCCTTGGCTGGAGGATGGGACTCAATGCAGTTCTTGCATTCTGGATCGCCTATAGCTTGACTCGACCACTCGGCACATCGCCAAAGCCAACGACCGAGGTCAGTGCCCTTAACGCGTTATTAGCTCAAATGACAAACCCCGCATAAGGGTTTTCATATTCGGGACCGGCCGGTGCCCCTCGTGTCTAGTTCTCACGGTGGGCACTGGCGCGTTTCTTTGTGACAATAATTCCAGCCACACCAACCATCACGATAATGAAAGCAAGAGTGATCACTAGGCCGGAGTTTGCGCTTAGCGTGTTCACCACCCAAGCCTGAGCATCCGTTACGGCGCTAATGATTGGATCATTCACTCGCTCACCGGAGTTCACTCGCCACTCAAACCAACCAAACCAGGCAACGTAAAGTCCCGCAAGAATGACTAGTGATCCAGTGAAGCGTGAAATTACCTCGGACTTGGAGCGCATCCACACACTGACCTGTGATCCGGTTAACGCGGTAGCCACCGCAATCACACTTACGGCAGCTCCCATTCCGAGCGCGAATGCGACGAAAGTGAACACGATCCCAAAGAAATCACTTGAGCGAATCGATGCACCCGTAACCGCAAGGAACGGACCCAACGTGCATGACAAAGAAACGATTGCAAAAGTGAGTCCGTACCCAACTTGAGAGAACCAACTCTCCCCAGGTGACCATCCCTTGATTAAGCCAGCGCCGTTACCGACCTTGCGGCCAAGGAGTAACCAAAATCCTAGGGCGACAATTAGCAGCCCAACAATGATCGTGACGATTGGTAGATAACGTGATATTGCCGATGCAAACGGCGCGAACACCACACCAAATGTGCCGAAAAGCAAAATAAAACCGACGGTCATTCCGGAAGCAAAGCGCAGCCCGCCAATTAATGCTTGCGACTTGGAGCGCCCTTCATTTGCGGCAGCGATCATGCCCATGTACGCAGGGAGTAAGGCAAACCCGCATGGATTAAATGTTGCTAGCACACCCGCGACGATTGCTAGTGACAGCGTCGCGGTGTCCACTGAGAAAACCTACAGTCCTAACTTAGAGTCGCAGCGCGCTCAAGGATCTCGTTCTCATCGATTGAACCTTGTACAACGTCAATTGATCCATCTGCACTAATGAACGCGAATGCAGGCTGGGATGCAACTCCGAAAACACTCCACACTTCCGCATCAGGATCAGCGAGCTGGTCAAAGTTTTCAATTCCCGTGTCACTGACAAATGTCTTCATCTCATCAATACTCCCAAGTGCGGCCACTCCAACGACATCAACGCTGCCATCAAGTTCATTTGCGACTTTGGCCAAAGTTGGTGCTTCTGCTCTGCACACTGAACACCAAGGGGCCCAGAACCACATGATCGTTGGCTTACCTTGATAGTCAGCCTGTGTTACCGGCTGTCCTTCGAGGGTTGTGCTAGAAAAAACAGGCAGAGGATTCGTGACCACTGCGGGATCCGTCTGGGATTCAACCGGAGTGGTGCTCTCAACGGCAGCACTCTCACTCGGCGCAGCGGAATTATCACTCGTATCAGAGGAACACCCAGCAAGCAGTAAAACACCCGCCGCGAGGCTGGCTATGGCAGCGGTTAACTTTGCGTGTGTTCGAGGCGTATTCATAACGGTTGAGACGCAGTCTAGAGCAATTGGTTCCCACCAAAATCAAATTGCTCTAGGACTTGTAATAACTAGCTACTGGCAATCAGCTTCGCTTTTGCAGCGGTGAATTCTTCCTCGGAGAGAACACCTGACGCCTTCAGACCGGCAAGCTTCTCCAGTTGGGCGACCATGTCGTCGACTGCAGGCACCGCCGCCGCCGGTGCAGCAACTACCGCTTCCTGTTGATCAGCCTGCTGCCCGGCCCTCTGTTCGGCTTGGGCTTGTGTTCGATTACTGACTACCTTTGCAGTTGCCGCGACTCCAACAATTCCCATTCCCCGACGACGACCAACCATAATGAACTCCTTCAATAGTGAAACTCTACCCGGGCCTTTAATTGATCAGATGTGATCCAACAGATTCAATTCTCGCAGCTTCAATTCAATTTCAGACTTGGAAGGCTCCACCAAGTGGCTTGTGTCGGGGAACACCACCACTGGAATATTTGGCTTACTGCTGATTTCAACCGCACGGGATTTGTAGTCGGGATTGGCGTCAACATCGAGGTACTCGAACTCAACACCAAGTTCAGTGAGTTGGGATTTGGTACGACGACAGTCACCACACCAGTCCGCTCCATACACGCTGATCACTGGCACATACCTCCATCACAACACGGTTGGATATAGAAGCAGCGTGGACAGAAATCTTTACCGCCGCGGCGCTCCAAGTCCGTTGTCTCACATGCCGGGCACGGTCCAGGATTTCCCATCACGTTCCCATTATGACGGAATAAGGATCTGTATTCCCATTTGCCGAGAATTAGCGACATTTGCATTGCTGTGCTGGCGGTACATCTGCCATTACATCGGCAATATGCTCGCCGCAGCCGGACCAGGTAACTTTTCCGCAGGAAAGACAGGGTTCCGGACTACACATATAAATGACTCCTTATTTGGCCGATAATTATCGATGACCACCGACGCATTCATCAGGTGGGATACAACCCTAATTTCTGGTGGACCCTCTCCTATGAGCGCGGTATCACTTTGCCAGACTGTGGGCATGCTCAAAGGAATTAATCCCCTCCTGCGCGGAGACTTGCTAAAAATCCTGGACGAGATGGGTCACGGTGACCAGTTGTTGCTTGTTGATCGCAACTACCCGAGTTACGCCTGTGGAAAACCGGTAATTGAAATTGCTTCAACATCAATCCTTAAAGTGTCGCAGGCGATCCTTGATGTTTTCCCAATCGACACATTTATTGAGCATCCGTTGGAAAGAATGGAAGTTGATCAAGACCCGAATAAAACTACGCCGGTACAGGACGCACTATTGGAACAGGTCAGAGCTGTGCACCAGCCGGATCTCACATTCGGTGTCATCCCACGAACAGAAGTTTATGAACGAGCTAAGTCAGTATTTGCGGTAGTTCACACCCTAGAAGCTGCGCCTTATTGCGTTTTCATTTTGCATAAAGGCGTCATCGTTTAGTGGGACAGCCTTCAGTTTCATGACTCACAGCTAGATGACTCACAACCAGATCAAACGTGTCCCCCACCTACGAGGGAGCTCGGCATAGAGCCCGATGGGAATCGCAACTTGCTTGCTCAGGCAAGAGAGAATTCCCAGTGAAATCAGATTTCGACTATTCTCCCAACGAGAGAGTGTAGATTGATGCGTTTCCAGCCGGTATGCCAATTCATCTTGGGAGAGTCCGGCTTGGTCCCGAATTTCTCGAAGCCAAAAGTTCATCCGCCAGGCGAGCAACATTCGATTAACTGCACGCGGGTCCTCAAGATCAAACTCACCTTGCCGAAAATATGGTGGAGCGTGCCGGGACTGTGAATCCGCCCACGTGGACCGGTCATAAACCCCCCTGACTTGCGGCTCGTTTACGTTCATGTCGCAATCCTGCGGATGCGCACTCAGGTATGCAAACCGTTATCCACAGGCCGGTTACAACTGTAATCCCACGAATCGTGTGAACATCACGGACTAGTGACACCGAAAATTTTTTTGCAGAAATAGGAATATGTCATCAAAGTGATATCGCATTGATGACATATTCAATATTTTCGTTTTATCTACGAGCCGAAGGCCGAACCCACGCCAAACCAACCCAACGCACGTCCGAAAACGGATAGACCCAATCAGGTGCTTCATCTACGGTTACACCGTGCCCATCAAAAAGCCAACTACTCAGCAAATACGACTTCAGATAGCACTTAATTCGATCATCGAAAATGGTGGCCCAATCCCGACTACGAAGCTGGCGGCCCAAATCCAATGTTCCGAGCGACAGTTATTGCGCGATTTTATAGAAGCATTCGCGATCACCCCACGCGAATACGGACAACTTGTTCGAATAAATCGATCGAGACAACTTCTACGCGAGCAATCAACGGTCTCGGATGTAATTTTTGCAGCAGGCTACGGATCCGTCCGAGCGTTTTATGAACAGGCTGCGAGACGACTCGGCATGACACCAACGCAATACGCACTGGGAGCACCCGATCACACACTTCTATGGTCTACAACGAGCACGCAACTTGGAACAGTAGTCGCTGTGGCTTCACCACGTGGACTTTGTGCGGTTCGGCTTGGAAATGAAGAAGTGCTCGTTGCGGAATTAGCAGCAGAGTTTCACAAAGCGGTCTTAATACGCGATGACTCGTCAATGGTTGACGTGATGACCGCCCTGCAATTACTGGCCGATTCGAAAATTGCACCGAACCTGCCGATTGACGTTGCAGGAACTGCTTTTCAAGCACGAGTCTGGAAGGCTCTGCGTGACATCCCCAGTGGTGAGGTTCGCACGTATAAGCAAGTCGCCGAAAAAATAGGTGAACCAACAGCCTTCAGGGCCGTGGCGCGATCCTGCGCCACGAACCCGGTAGCGTTAGTGGTTCCCTGTCACAGAGTGATTCGCGCCGATGGATCACTTGCCGGTTACCGGTGGGGATTGGAAGTCAAAGAGCAGCTACTCAATCAGGAGCGCAATTAGTGTCGACCCAGGGTAAGACCGCCCGATCCTGGTTACCGGCATATTTGTTACTGGCTCTTATTTGGGGCTTCTCGTTCTTTTTCATTAAAATCGGACTGGACACGTTCACGCCCGTTGGCCTCGTCTTTGCACGGATTGTTCTTGGAGCCGTGACGCTCATCATTTTGAGCCTGGTGACTAAAACCCCATTACCACCCAAATGGTCATGGAAATATATTTTCTTTGCAAGTCTGTTCTGGGTGTCATTCCCCTGGATGTTGATCTCGTTTAGTGAGACCAGAGTTTCCTCGGCATTCGCAGGAATTCTTAACGGCGGGATACCGCTGATGACTCTCGTCGCGATCTTGCTGATATTTCCCGAAGAGAAGCCAACCAAACTACGAATGCTTGGACTCGCGCTGGGCCTTGTCGGAATATTGGTAGTCGTCGGAATTTGGAATACGGGCGGTGCAAATAATGGATCAGGAATTGATCTCCTTGGCGTGGGCGCACTAATCCTCGCTATTTCCTGCGCCGGCACGGGATTCCCGTTTGTTCGGCGTTACCTCACCGGACCAACGGTGCGTGAGCCACTTGATCCGGTTGCATTAGCAACAGGGATGATGCTGTGGGGCTTGGTTATTACCGGCCCGATCGTGGCATTCACTGGAATCACCAACGCCGAATTAGCAGCGGGTCCATTACTTGCCGTGGCGGCTTTGGGAGTCCTAGGAAGTGGCGTAGCTTATGTTCTTAATTTCAAAGTCGTCACCGCGGCCGATGCAACAACTGCGAGCACAGTCACTTACATAACTCCACTCGTTGCCGTAATCGTTGGAGCGATACTTCTCAATGAACATATTACGTGGAATCAGCCGGTTGGGGGATTATTAGTTGTTTTAGGTGCAGCCACAGCGCAAGGCTTACTCCACCGCAAAACTCCGAAGCACTAACATCTGTTCGTGATCCACATTGGCGCCGAGAGCGCAAGCCTGAGCACCGAATTGAACTCGCTTTTCTTCATTATGTTGATCGCCGTATTGGCGCCACTACTGGTGGGATTGCTGCGACTAAAAATTGCTGAGGTTGTGATTCTCTTGGGGCTGGGGATTCTGGTGGGTCCAGAGCTGCTTGACCTCGTTGAAGTCGACTCCAGTATTTCACTGCTTTCTCAATTGGGACTTGGTTTCCTTTTCTTTTTCGCAGGGCTTGAGCTTGAGCCGGAAGCGATTAAAGGCCGGTACGGCAAACTCGCGGCAATTGGCTGGGGCACGACTCTGTTAATTGCGGGCTTATCAGCGTGGACGTTGGACACCTTGGGCTACATCGAGAACTTCTTAGGGTTTGCCATTGTTTTGACAAGTACAGCGCTAGGGACTTTGTTGCCGGTCCTGCGTGACAGCGGCGAACTACAAACCCCATTTGGTAAATTTTTTATGGGCGCCGGAGCAATTGGTGAGTTCGGACCAATCCTTGCAATATCGCTACTTCTGAGTTCCATGAGTTCATTCGAATCAATCCTGTCACTCATTGCCATGGCAGTGGTCGCCTACATTGCATCCAAGATTCCCGGTTGGTTGAGTTCTCGTAAAATGAGCAACCTTGTCATTTCTGGACATTTTTCGTCCTCACAAACTCCAATGCGAATCACGATCCTGTTCCTGGTGGGACTGCTAGCAATCGCGGCATCCCTTGGACTCGATGTAGTACTCGGGGCATTTATTGCCGGAGTAATCTTCCGACTGAACACGCCACGCGGCGCCGAAAATACAATCCACGTAAAAGTCGAAGGAATTGGTTTCGGATTCCTCATTCCAATCTTCTTCGTCGTGTCCGGTGTGAATATTGACATCCGCTCGATCATCGAAGACCCAGCGCCGATGCTTGTGGTCACGCTGCTTCTACTTTTTGCACGAGGGCTTCCGCAATTTTTCATCTACCGCAACGCCATACCGGTGACGCGGGACCGAATCCGGTTCTCCCTTTACGTGGCAACTGCTCTACCAATCATTGTGGCCGTGACTTCGGTCCAGGTTGAGGCTGGTGTGATGACGAGCGCTGATGCGGCCTCATTAGTTGGGGCCGGAGCATTCTCGGTTCTACTGTTCCCGCTGGTCGCCTACTTTGTTGGACGTAAAGAACAGCAACCAAAGTCCGAACACGTCTGATTTGCGAGAGTTCGCGATCTTAATTTGCGCGACTTCACGCATCAAGGAACACTTAGGCAGTCATGAAATCACAAATTACCGATGTCCTAGTGGTTGGCGCGGGTCCGGCAGGTTCAGCCGCTGCCGCTTGGTGCGCCCGAGCAGGTCTTAGCGTTTTACTCGTTGATGCGGAAACCTTCCCCCGGGATAAGCCGTGCGGTGACGGATTGACTCCCCGGGCAATGGCAGAACTCGACGAACTGGGTCTTTCGACGTGGCTTGAGGGTCGCGCCCGCAATAAAGGACTTCGAGCTGCCGGATTTGGCCAAGAGCTTTACCTCCCGTGGCCCGGTGGCAATCTCCCAAATTACGGCGGAGCGGCGCCACGCCTTGAACTTGATGCTGCAATCCGCCAAGTGGCAATTGATGCCGGTGTTGATGTGCTGGAAGGCTTGCGCGCCGTTGATGCGGTCATGGATGGTGACAAGGTCGCCGGTGTGGAGTTTAAAAAAGGTCGAGGCAAGGGCGCAGAATCGGAAAACATCACCATTCATTGCCTGCGCTTGATTGTTGCCGACGGAGCAAAATCACAACTGGGCCGCACCCTAGGCCGCGAGTGGCATCGATCCACCGCATTTGGTGTCGCTGCTCGTGGTTACATCAAGTCGCACCGCTCTGACGACGAATGGATTTCAAGTCACCTGGAACTTCGTGGTGAGAAAAACGAGTTGCTTTCCGGTTACGGCTGGGTGTTCCCACTGGGCGACGGTGAGGTTAACGTCGGCGTGGGAACCCTAGCAACGGTGAAACGGCCAGCAGATGTCAACCTGCGCAGCCTGCTGACTTTTTACGCCGATCAACAACGTGACACCTGGCAACTCGAGGGTGAGGTCCGTGCGCCGTGGTCGGCGTTGTTACCCATGGGTGGCGCTGTCAGCAATGTTGCCGGCGCGAACTGGGTTCTCATTGGAGACTCCGCCGGTTGTGTCAATCCGCTAAACGGTGAAGGAATCGATTACGGGCTGGAAACCGGCCACCTGGCCGCACAGTTATTTGCTGATACGCCCGCGAACTCCCGGATGGACTTCACAACCGTGTGGCCGCAGATTTTGGTCGAGCACTATGGAACCGCATTTTCAATCGCCCGCCGACTCGCAGGTTTGATCACAGTGCCGAAGTTGCTGCCAACATTTGGCCCAATTGGAATGCGTTCAAAATTCCTAATGACAATTGCATTGCGAGTAATGGGTAATCTGATTACGCCAGAAGATAAGGACGTCACCGCGCGACTGTGGCATTACGCGGGTAAGTCAAGTGTAAAATTAGATTCACGACCACCCTTTAGCTGAGCGAACTCACTCAGATAGACAAACTTAGATGGACAGATCCAGGATCATCATGTCCGGATCGGACAGAGCACTTAAGTCTTTGAAATCTGATGTCACGATTGCCACGGGTTTTGGAAGTCTGGATGCAACTTCGACGACTAACGCGTCGATCGTTACGTTGCCGCGGATCGAAGTGCGTCCGACCCGTAAACCTGCGGCTCGTCCAACACTGCCATCAATTACCTGGACGTTAATACTTGTCAATAGACGGTTAATGTTGACATCACGTGAGCTGCCACGAAGCACTTCCGTCAAGGTCGCCGATGTTGTGTAGATACGTGTACCTCGAGCAGCTGCTTTTCTGAGTTGGAACCGTAGGGGTGAATTTTTGTCGCTCGCCGCACCAAGGGCTGATGCATCTAGGACAAGGCTGTGGATGATTCGTAGCGCTGCCACATTTCCTCCCAACGAAGATCGGCTGTAGCTAGCTGCTCGGCACTGGGAGGCCCGAACTCTTCGTCGAGCTGGTCAAGAAACTCAATAAGGGCAATTCTTTTCTCTTCTTGGGCAAGTATGTCGGTGACGTATGAGGAAAAGTTTGATTGTGAAGCACGCTCCGCAACACGAGCCCTAAGGCCAGTGGGAATAGTGATACTCACTTTGTCAAATGGCCCTGCCAGCAAGTCGGCTAAGGCTTCTTCGACGACCGAGGGTTGAACAGCAGGATTTTCGCAGGATTTTTTTGCTTCACTGGAAGGGGTCACTTCTTAATCCTACCCACG
>Ga0208414_1001937_pt1 | contig 14570 bp, 16 predicted proteins | sample AntAceMetag02UKE_FD_184770 | JGI IMG/M metagenome (GOLD analysis project Ga0208414, IMG submission 184770) | Saline lake microbial communities from Ace Lake, Antarctica - Antarctic Ace Lake Metagenome 02UKE (SPAdes) (version 2) | ecosystem: Environmental > Aquatic > Non-marine Saline and... | reverse complement strand
CCGCCGTTGATCCGAATCCGATTCGAGTAAGGAACATCTTCATCTGCGCGGCGGTTGTGTTTTGGCTTTCATCTAAGATGATGAATGAATTGTTTAACGTGCGCCCGCGCATATAGGCGAGTGGGGCGACTTCGATAATGTTCCGCTCAATCAGCCGTGCTACCTTTTCAAAGCCTAACATCTCGTAGAGTGCGTCATACAAAGGTCTGAGATAAGGGTCGATTTTTTGGGCGAGGTCACCTGGCAAAAAACCTAGCTTTTCTCCCGCTTCAACCGCTGGGCGAACTAAGAGTATTCGGCTTACTTCTTCTTTAAGTAGCGCTTCTACAGCGCAGGCCACCGCTAGATAAGTCTTGCCGGTGCCAGCAGGGCCTATTCCGAAATTGATATCGTAGCGCCAAATACTTTTGACGTAATCCTGTTGGTGGCTGTTACGGGGTTTTACGGACGACCTTGGTGTCTTGAGCACAAGCTCGTCGCCATCATTAATTGCTTGACCGTCCCAGGATCGGATTTCCTGCAGTGCTAGATGCACTTGGTTCGGGCTTAAGTCTGGGTTCTGCTCAGTTTCTTTATAAAGATCTTCCAGTACCTTGCTCGCGCCATTTACCGCAGATTCCAGCCCAGAAATCTGAAATACGTTTCCCCGTTGCCGAATTTTCAGGCTCAAGAATGATTCGATCTGTGTTATGTGCTCGTTCAGTCGGCCGCATAATATTGCGAGCCGTCGAGCATTATTCGGAACAAGAGTTAGGTTGAGAGTTAATGTGGACATTAATTATTTAACAGCATATTGCTAATTGATTGGTTTTTAGTATATCAATGAATTTGAGAGTTGACGCTTTTTAAATAAAAATTCTTGCGCCGCTTGGGTCTGCCGCATTGCGATTTGGCCGGCCTGTTTACCTTATAAAGTGCCTAAAAGGGAGTTTGGAAGCGCGTCGGTAACCTTGATTGAGGTGAATTGCCCGATCAGACGTTGATCATCGCATTTAAAATTCACGACTCGGTTGTTTTCGGTCCGGCCCTGCAAGTCACCCGGATCCTTTTTTGAGTGTCCGGTAACTAAAATACGTTGCTGACCGCCAACCATAGATTCACTGATGGCCTTGGCATGCATAACGATCTGAGATTGCAAAGTTGCGAGGCGATGTTTCTTTTCTTGCTCTGGAGTTAGATCTTTTAGATCGGCCGCGGGAGTGCCGGGTCGCGCACTATAAATGAAGCTGAAAGACGTATCAAAACCTATGTCTATGATTAGTTTCATGGTGTCTTCAAAGTCTTTATTGGTTTCGCCAGGAAACCCGATGATAAAGTCAGAGGATAAGCTAATGCCCGGCCGATTAGCCATTATTTTACGCAGCAAAGACTTGTATTCCAATGCTGTGTGGCCGCGTTTCATTGCAGCTAAGATGCGATCTGATCCACTTTGAACGGGTAAGTGTAAGTGTGACACAAGCTCAGGAACTTCGTTGTAAACGTCAACTAAACTACTCGAAAATTCAACTGGGTGCGATGTTGTGAAACGTATGCGGTCAATGCCGTTAATGCTCGAGATATACTGAATTAGTAAGGCCAGGTCCACAATAGTCCCTTCGTCGCTCAATCCCCGATACGCATTTACGTTCTGTCCAAGCAGATTGATTTCCCGCACACCTTGCTCGGCAAGATGCACAGCCTCGGCGAGAACATCATCCAATGGTCGGCTTACTTCTTCGCCGCGGGTATAAGGAACAACGCAAAAACTACAATATTTGCTACATCCTTCCATAATGGAGAGAAAAGCTTGGCAGGAGTTAACGTTCGGCTCTGGGAGCCGGTCAAATTTTTCAATTTCAGGAAAACTTATATCTACAACGGGTTTGCTTCGAGGCGAAGACGCGTCCAGCATTTCAGGCAATCTATGCAGTGTTTGCGGACCAAAAATAACATCGACATAAGGTGCTCGTTTGCCGATTGTAGCCCCTTCTTGACTCGCGACGCAGCCACCAACGGCTATTTTTACGTTGGGGTTCTTTTCTTTGAGGCTCCGCCATCGGCCTAACTGATGGAATACTTTTTCCTGTGCTTTTTCGCGAATTGAGCAGGTATTTAGCAGTAAAAAATCTGCTTCTTCTGCTGTTGCAACCAAAACAGCACCGTGAGTTTCGCCAAGCAAATCGAGCATTCGCGAAGAGTCATATTCGTTCATCTGACACCCGTGGGTTTTTATGAACACTTTCTTGGCAGGTTCTGTGGATGGCTCTGGCAAGTTGTTTTGGCTGTCTTGGGCGGATTTCACGTTTTGTCCTGTGTTTCGGTCATCAATGGCTAAGTGGCAACATTATAGCAGCAATTTACTTAAGCTTTTAACGCGTTAATATCGCATAATGACTTGAATAAGCTGAATTTAACCTAATATTAGAGTTTCAGTAGTTTGCATCTTCGGCGTACATGATTAAATGTCCGATGTTAATGGCTGAGTGATTTTGGAAAACTGTCAGCAAGAGATTGATTACCATGACGAATACTTCAGAAATATACAAAGTAACCTTCTTGAACAAGGGCAAGGTTTACGAGGTCTTCGTGAAGCAGGTGTACCAAAGTGACCTGTATGGGTTTATAGAAATTGAAGACTATATGTTCGATGAGCGCTCACAGGTGCTCGTCGATCCCGGCGAAGAGAAGTTAAAAGCAGAATTTAGCGGTGTGAAGCGTAGCTTTATTCCAATGCAGGCAGTTATACGGATCGATGAGGTGGAGAAAAGCGGAGTAAGTAAAATTACCAACGGTGACAATGTCTCCCCGTTTCCAGTTTCTTTAATTGGTAGTAAGGTAAAGCCAAAAGATTCCTAACTAGCGCTGTAGCACAGCCGTTGTCCAAACGCAGTGCAGCTATTGTTGTACTTTTGACAGTGGCTTGACAGCAGAGCAGCAGCATAACAACAGTAAAGTCCCATCAAAATTCAAGTTTTCCCAACTAGCAGAGGTTGAGTGACCATGGAAGAAAGCACTCACCCCTACGCAGGTTTGGGCCCCGAAGAAGTGTTGCAAGCAGTTGAGGGTCTAGGGTTTGACCCAGATGCCCGCGTGTTTGCGCTAAACAGTTATGAGAACCGCGTGTATCAAGTCGGTTTGCATGACCGTGACTCTATTATTGTCAAATTCTACCGACCAGGGCGCTGGAGCAGAGCGCAGATCCTAGAAGAGCACGCTTTCGCAGAGGAGCTTTCGGCGTTAGAAATTCCAGTCGTCGCCCCCCTTAAACTCGCCCAAGGCGAGACCCTTGTGCAAATTGATAAGTTCCCAATAGCGGTGTTTCCGCAGATTATTGGTAGGCCTCCAGAGTTGGATAATCTTGATAACTTACTCGTGATGGGGCGCTTTGTTGCTAGGATTCATGCGGTTGGTGCGATGGCCAACTTCAATACTCGAAACCAGCTGTCTGTAGCTGCGCTGGGATATTCCAGCCGTGAATACCTTTTGGAGAATAATTTTTTCCCTAAAGATTTAGTTCCAGCTTATGAATCACTGTCTGGCGACCTGTTAACCAAGATAGATACGCTATTCGCAGAGCAGGGTGAATTACCGTTGATAAGGATTCACGGCGATTGCCACCCAGGCAATGTCCTTTGGCGGGATGAAACACCAACTTTTGTCGATTTTGACGACACGGTGTCGGGCCCTGCAATACAGGATTTGTGGATGATGCTCTCTGGTGACCGAAATCAGCGCCAAGGCCAGCTTTTGGAGTTGGTGGAAGGCTATAACGAATTCTATGATTTTAGAGCCAAAGAACTAAATTTGATTGAATCCTTAAGAACTTTAAGACTAATGCATTACAGTGCTTGGCTAGCGCGCAGGTGGAATGATCCCGCTTTTCTTTTAAGCTTCCCCTGGTTTAACACAGAGCGGTATTGGGCAGAGCACATTCTAGAATTACGAGAGCAGTTATTCGCTCTAGATGAGGCGCCATTACAATTAATTTAGACAGATAATCTAGCATTCAAGCTAGGGCCGCCAATTTCACCATCTTGCTTCATGTATACGTGAGGTAGCCCCGAATCCAATAGCCACTGTATCCCATGGGTTTCATTTTTAAGCATTGCTATGCTCGCCATGGAGCCTGCTACAGTGCACAAGTGACTCGCCACGCTGACAGCGCGAAGTCCCTTGCTGGGCCATCCTGTTTTAGGGTTTAGTATATGGCTGTAACGTTCTCCTTCGAAGAAAAAGAACCGCTCATAATCTCCACTTGACGCCAGCCCGCCATCGCTTAGATTTATCCTTGCCATAACTGAGTTTGTGAAGTCGGTTGAGTGAGGATTGGCAATAGCGATTGGCCAGCTCTCATTTTCTGGCATCGGACCGATAACTGAAAAGTCACCGCCTAGGTTAATTAATCCAGAGTTGCTCCCTAAAGCCCGAGCAAGTTTTGCCAGCGAGTCAGCTGCATACTCTTTAACAATGCCACCAAAATCTATCTCCATACCTGCGGGCATATGCAGTCTTGATCGGTGCCAGCTGAGCTTGTCAAAACCGGTGTTCTCTAGCGCCTTGGCAATGCGGTTGTGATCTGGAACGCGGCCGCTCTTAAAATCCCAAATCCGGCTCAGTTGGCCAGAGGTTATATCAAACAGGCCTTCACTTTCCTCAAAACAGGTAAGGGCGTGATCGAATAACAGTTTGGTTTCTTGATCAATTTTGATGCCGTAGTTGTCACCGGCTTGCCGGTTAATGATTGATGCGAGGCTATCGCTTCTAAAACGAGAATATTTTTTTTCTAGACGATGTGCTTCGGTGCCAAGTTTTTGAGCTAAGCGTTTCGCATAAACGCGAGAATCATGAAATAGTTGAATTTCGCAGTGGCTGCCCATTGCTTGAAACGAGAAGCGTTTTAAAGAAGGGTTCATAATTAAACAGCTTGGACTCAAATAGCCTAGATTTAAAAAGAATAATCCAGCCCAAGCGACACCCTGACATAGCGCACCAAGGCTGTACTGGGTTGAGATACATTGAACGCAGAATACTTTTCATTTGCTAAATAGCGCTCGCCGGTAAGGGTGGCATCCCAATTGCCAAAAGTCGTCTTCAAGGTTAGGGCGCCGCTGATGGCGCCAAAGGCAGACAGGCGATAGTCGCTGGACTGGAAGTTGGTAGCAGGGCTAGTAAAGTCATCTACGTTAGTGAAAAAGTTAGCGGCAGATTGTGTGTAGTATCTTAGCATTGGAATTATTTGAACTGAGCTGCCTAGATTTTGATGCCAACTCATGTCTGAAGTATGGGATGTGACTCCAAAATCATCGTGATAGAAACGGTAGTTAATATGCCACGCCGCATCAGCTGCGCGCATATAACGTCGATAAGAATTGGACCAAGCAATTTGCGTTTTTTTGTCTGGTCTGGTGTCTACTAGTTTGTACGGATCTGTTAAAAATCCTGATTGCTCAGTGATGCTAAAAGCAGTTTGAAATGTAGATACTTGGTTAATGATCTGACTGATGTTGAGTACAGCGGAGGCGCTAGATTTGTCTTCGCTGATCACTCGATTAAAGATTTCAGCATCGGTTGGAAAAATGTCATCGGAGGAATAGCTGAGGCCAATTGAGACCGTAGTTAAGTCATCATTAAAATGGCGTTCGCCGCTTATTCCTCCATAGGTGGCTCTATAGTCATTCTCTTGTGAATAGCCGACGTTGCCGCCAATACTGCCATTTTCGAGGTAGTAGCGTGTGCCTACGTTTAATTCGGCTCGTCTATCTTGGATGCCACTAGCGCCGCTAAGATTTACGATTGGGCTGCCATTAGGGCCAAGTGTAGTAAACCATGGCGAGGCTCCACTTAGGTCTTCATAGTTGGCGTCTATTTGCAGCGAAAAAGCTCTTCCAATCGGAGAAATAAATTGGAATTGATGCACATCGATATCATAGCGACCGAGATCACCGAATGGAGATTCCGCGCGATCTAAGTCATCTTCTTGATAGTTGGATACTTTATAAGACAAGCTGCTGTTAACAGGTGGCGCATCAGCAATTGCAATGCCCGGCAATGCTAAAGCTGTCGTGGAAAGAGCTAATAAACTACGAGAGGGTTTGGCCATCACACAAGCGTCCTTCTTTGGTGAGGATTATCAGAGCCTAGTTGCAGCCACAGCCGCCACCAGCTGCACTGCTGCCTCCAGATGATGCTTCTTTACTAAAAAAAATATGGTCATTCAGAGCGCTTTCTAACGCGTCTGTGCGCCAGGCCATTTCTTCTTTGGCGAGAAGGCCCCTTTCCCAAGGGCGTACTTGGGTGCATGCTGCGAGCATGCTTAAGCTCAAGTAAAAAAACAAAAAAGTTCTAATAAGCTTCATAAGAAATAGCTCTAATTGGCTGCTAATACCTTTTCTATGGCTTCTTCGATTATTTCCATATCGCCAGTTCTAAATCCCATATGAACCAGTTCGACTTTGCCCTCTGGGCTTACTAAGTACGAAGTGGGCATACCAATAACCTGGAAAAGCTCGGCTGTTTCACCGTCTGGGTCGCTAGGGATAAGAAAATCCAAAGGAGTATCGATTAAAAAGTCCAGTCCATCTTCAACTGGATTATCGACATTTATCGCGATGATTTCTAAGCCTTGGTCTTTGTATTTGCGGTACATCTCATTGTACAAGGGTAAAGACTTGAGGCAGGGCGCGCACCATGATGCCCAAAAATCAACAAAGATAGTCTTGCCTTCAAGTGCAGCCATTGAAATGTCAGGTTGACCCTGCTCAATAGATGGGAGTGAAAAGGCAGGTGCATCATCTCCTTCTTCGACAGCGAATGCGTTAAAACTTAAGCTAAGAGTTAGTGCCATAACTGATGCATAGCCCGCTTTTCTAAAAATCATGGTGTTTCCTTTGTACCTTGAACGGAATTTAACCTGAACTGACCTTGATCTGGCCTTGAACTGAACAGAAGTAACCATAAAGTGTACACTAGGTCTGGCGTCTATACCGATAAATACATCTTAATTTCATCGAGGCTCCGATCGTCAATTACAGGGCGCCATGTTCACCCTTCTAGAACCACTTTGCACGGAATTTACTTAGATTCGATTGTGCTCATATCGCTATCAATGCGTTAGGGGTAGACATTGTATTCAATCCACTGCTACTAACTACACATTCCGAACCAGAGCTTTGCTGTTGTTTGCTGTTGTTTGCTGTTGTTTGCGGTTTAGTTTGGGACCGGGCTTAGATCGCTAATATTCCCCAGCATGAGTTGCCAGCGCTTTTGTTGTACCTTCAATTTAAACTGAATTTCAATGTAGGTATCTCGAATTTGTAGCCTGTCCCAGTGCGCAAGAGTTTCGTGAAGCTGTTTTTCTTTAAGCTCTGCCCAGGCTTGTCGATGCTCTGTCCATAGCGCAAGTGTGTGCTGTAGATCTTCATATTCCTGCTCAAGTCGTAGGCGCCAATTTTCAGGAATATTCAGCAATTCACAGCGCTGCGTCGCTGCGCGGTACTGGTAGTCTATTCTTGCTTTTTCTATTTGGGCCAAAGAACAACGCTTTAGATCGCTAGTTAGGCCAAAAAATGAAAGCCCCACGATCATCCACTTTGTCGGGTCGTAGTGCCACCACTTAACACCGTTTCGGTAGTCCCATTGAAATGTATGGTGGTAATTATGATAACCCTCGCCATAAGTGATTAACGCCAGTAGGCCGTTGTCTCTTGCTGAGCTCTGATCGCTGTAGGGCTGCTTGCCCCAGATGTGTGCAAGAGAATTAATAAAGTAAGTAGCATGCTGACTGAGCACAAGGCGCAGCAAGCCTGCTAGCAATAAGCTGGCAATTATATCTCCGTGGATCAGGCCAATGAGTGCAGGTAAGCCAATGTTGGTAGCTAGGACTAGCGTTAAATAGTTGCGATGCTGCCACATGACGACGGGGTCCTTTTGCAAGTCTTTGACATTAGAAAAGTCTTTCTTGCCGCTCGGGTAATCTCTGAGTATCCAACCGATATGGGAATACCAGAAACCTTTTCCTGCGGAATAGGGGTCTTTGTCATTGTTATCAACATGTTGATGATGGCGGCGGTGATCAGATGCCCAGTACAAAATGTCGTTTTGCAGAGCGCAGGCTCCGCCGATGGCTAACATTACCCTTATCACTGGATGTGCTTTGTAAGTTTTATGGGACCAAAGGCGGTGATAGCCAGCGGTAATCGACATCCCACAGAATCCCATCATAAGCACAAAAACGACCCATTCGAACAAATCATAGCCAAAATAGAATCCGTATAAAGGGACCAGTAAAATTGCCAATGCCGGCGTTAGGCTAAAAAGCCACATATTGGTCCAGTTAATTGGCGCTTTTTCCATTTTTTGGTATTCCTTAACGTTGTGATTACTAGGGTACTCTGCCGGTTTCAAGAGTATTAATTTTCCACGCAGCTCTCTACAACCCTACAGTTTTGTAAAGTATAGTAGCGGACAAGTTGCCTAATTGTGAATGCCTGATTGCGATTGCTTAAGGATTACGAACACTAGGCACAGGCGTGTATCTATACTTAACGAGGAGAAAGGCGGATATGGATTCTAATTTCGACGCATCTAGTGTTGATGATAAATTTACTGACTTAGAATTAAAATACAGCTTTCAAGAAAATACCCTAGCGGCCCTCAACGATGCGCTAGTCAGCCAGCAGCAGCAATTAGATTCACTTAAACATGAGTTAGCGCTGCTAAAGCAGCATTTGGCTGAAGCATCTGAGGATGACTCCAAGCCTGAGCAATACAGCTCGGCGGATGAGAGGCCTCCACATTACTAGCGACTAACTCGTAAGAGTTAGCCGCTTTTGGCTCGAGAGGGCACTAACCAGCTGCTGCTACGTCTTCTGCTTGCAGCCCCTTGTCGCCCTCAGTGACCTCAAACTCTACCCGCTGGCCATCTTTCAGCACTCGGTGCCCATCGCCTCTTATAGAGCGAAAATGAACAAACACATCGTCACCGTTGTCTCGGGTTATAAAACCAAAGCCCTTATTAGCATTAAACCATTTGACGTTGCCTGCTTCGCGGCCCGTTTCAGTGTTGCCGACGGTTCTGTAAGTAGGTTGCGCGCCAATTTTCCCCCAGAGCGCAGCAATTAAAATTGTCGTGAACAGAGAAAGCACAGCTAAAGGCAGGTTGCTTACCGTTAATTGGGACTGGGCTGCGGCCAGAAAATAAAGTGGAATGCAGGTGATAATAGTTAGGATAATGGCGATTGATAATGGCTTGCTTAACATGAATTAACTCTTCTTTTTTGTTGTTATTTAATGGCAAATTAGCGCTAGACTGATTGCTAGCTTCCCATCAACTAGAAAATACACCAGCCAAGTGGTAAAGGAAACCCGCGACTGGCTGTAAATGCCGATTATCCTTCTAGTTTTCTCTTCAGCTTCAATTCAGCTCGAGGCTGCTAAATTACAATCGAGTAAAGCAATAGTGCGTCGGTTCATTGTCTGAATGAGAGCGCCGAGCCTGTATTTGTTTGTTTTAACAGCGTTAGAGCAGCATCCATACATATTTATTAAAACGATTTCACAAGAGAGGCAAATCACGATGAAACAGCCACTGATTTTTGCAGCTGCAGCCATGGCAAGTGTTCTCAGTTTAAATGCGAGTTCTGAGACAAGTTACGAGTATGCACAAGTGCTTAACTCAACCCCAATTTATAGGATTGTTGAAATTTCTGAGCCACGCGAGCAATGCTGGGAAGAAGAGAGAGTTATAGAAAGTTCCAGTCGTAGAGGGAATTCAAACACGCCGGTTATTGTAAGCACTATATTGGGTGGCGCTATTGGAAATGCGGTGGGTAGCAAAAAGTCTAATCAGCGAGTGGGGGCGGTGCTGGGGGCGGTGTTGGGGCATGCCATTGGTCGTGATATAGTGCGAGGCAGAGACGATCAGAGCGAGCAAACAGTCGAGACGGTTGAGCGTTGCGAGACTGTTTACGAGCAGGTTCAAGAAGAGAGACTGATAGGGTATAAAGTAACCTATCTTTACCAAGGGCAGGAGCGTTCAGTGAGAGCGGACGGCGACCCCGGCGAGCAAATCAAAGTTCGAATTAGCGTCGAACCAGTATTATAAATGGGGCGGGGAATAGGTAGCTAATGCTGATCTGTTTGTCTCCAGAGGATTATTTTGAAATTTAAGCGATTTACTTCAATCTTGGCAGTAGCAACGTTATTGATGTTGCCAGCATTTGAGTTGTTAGCTCAAAACCTGCCCCTGCAAATTGAGCAAAATCAGCTTGATAGAGTTGGCGGGGCGCGACCAGATCAAGTCGAGCCTCAAGCCAATGTCAGAATTAGTGAGCGTCAGGCGGTTGGGCTTGCTAAAGACCGTTTCGCGGGCAATGTTTTACGGATTGGTTTGGTTGGCGAAGGAAACAATCAGCGCTATCAGATTCGAATGGAAAGCGAAGGGAAAGTGTTCAATGTGTTTGTCAATGCAGCTTCTGGGAAAGTTACCAGAGGAGGTTGATTTGCTGGAACGCCAGAAGCAAAACTTATCCACACATCATTTTTTAAGGTTGTACTCAAATGCGATTGTTAGTGGTAGAAGACGAAAGCTTGTTACGCCAGCAGCTCGAGCAAGGACTTAGCAAACAAGGTTATGTTGTTGATACTGCAGAAGATGGCAAAACTGGTCTTTATTATGCGACTGAGTTTGAATATGACGCGGCAATCATCGATCTCGGATTGCCGGAAATCGATGGCATTTCTTTAATTGAGAAAACGCGAGCCGCTGGTAAGACATTCCCTATACTCATACTGACCGCTCGTGGTGATTGGCAAGATAAAGTAGCTGGGCTCGACGCCGGTGCAGATGATTATGTGGTAAAGCCGTTTCAGTTAGAAGAGATTTTGGCGCGGCTAAATGCGTTGCTTCGAAGAGCCGCAGGATTCGCTACTTCAGTTCTTAAATTTGACTCCATCAGTTTAGACATTGCCTCCAAGCGACTAAATGTCTCTGGCGAGAAAGTGGATCTCACCGCCTACGAATATAAAATGCTCGAATATTTAATGATGAACCCCGGCAAGGTTGTTTCAAAGACCGAGCTCACGGAGCATCTCTATGCGCAAGACTACGATCGAGATAGTAATGTGCTCGAGGTTTTCGTTCGCCGATTAAGGCAAAAACTAGACCCTGATGAAACGCTGAAACCGATAGAAACGGTTAGAGGCCAGGGTTATAGATTCGTGCTTGGAGAGTCCTGAGGGGCCCTGTGCGATAACTACTATGGAAAAAGTCGGCTCTGCTCCCAGCTACTCACTTCAAAACCGGCTCCTTTATTCGTTCAGTATTTTACTCTTTATTTTCTTAGGATTAACTGGCCTGGTTCTAGACTCTGCTTTTCAGAGCAGTATCGAAGCGGGTGCTGCTGACCGGCTTCAAGGGCAGATTTACTTGTTGTTAGCTGCGGCAGAAGAGCAGGACGGTGAATTCTATTTTTTGGAAGATCTGCAGGAGCCTCGCTTCGGTCAGCTTAACTCTGGGCTTTATGGTTTTATCAGCGCGGCGCGTGGTGAGCTGTGGCGAAGTGATTCTGCTACAACACTGCAGCTAGGTAATATGGAGTTTTTCAATCAAAAAGTTGAGGTAGGCAACACCGCGTTTAGCACAGTTCAAGGCGGTGCAGGTATTGGGCAAAGAGGAGATCGTGCAGAACAAGGTAAGGAATTTTTTGTTCTAAGCTACGGCATTCTTTGGGACGATGGTCTCAGCGAGTATAAATTTTCAGTAGTGGAAGATGTGACCCCTTACTATTCAGAGATTTCAAATTTTCAAGCCAGTCTTTGGGGCTGGCTAGGAGGAGTTGCGGTGCTTCTTTTATGTATTCAATTTTTTCTTCTGCGCTGGGGCTTGTCTCCGCTCAAGCGAATGGAGAGAAACCTGAAAAGGATAGAAGAAGGTGAGGCCGATCAACTGGTAGGCGAATTCCCGATCGAACTCGCAGGGGTTACAACTAACCTTAATCTTTTAATTGAAACTGAGCGCAAACAACAAGAAAGGTATAGAACCACTTTGGCGGATTTGGCTCATAGTTTGAAGACCCCGCTGGCGGTTGTAGTAGGAATCGTTGATAGCTTTGCATCGGATTGTCCTAAGAAAATTTCAAGTCAACTAGCAAGTGTCAGCGAGCAGGCTGAGCGTATGGATCAGATAGTCAGCTACCAGCTCCAGCGAGCAGTGCAATCTCATAATTCCAGCGCCCTTGCTAAGCAGATTAACGTGGCAGAAGTCGCTTCTAAAATTATTCGAGCGCTTAAAAAAGTATACTCAGACAAAGGCTCAGATACTCAACTTTTACTCGACCCGCAGGCGGTGTTTTCAGGCGACGAGCGAGACCTCATGGAAGTGCTAGGCAATGTTTTAGACAACTCTTTTAAGTACGGGAAAAGTCTTGTTTTACTGAGCGTGCGAAGGCGTGAGGGTGAAGCTAAAGGTGTTGAAATTATTGTTGAGGATGATGGCGACGGAATCGCAGACGATCAGCAAGAATTTGTCTTGCAAAGAGGTGCTCGAATAGACACACTAAAACAGGGTCAAGGCATCGGCTTGGCTGTGGTTATGGACATCGTCAAAAGTTACAACGGCGAGATGCTCGTTAGTAGGAGTCATGATCTTGGCGGCGCAAAAATCACCTTAAGGTTCGGGCCTCAAATGGCTTCACCAACTAGAAAGGCAGAGCTTAAGCTAAGCTAAAAAGCCCGCGACGACTGCCACTAAGGTCATTAGAAATAGAAACCATTTAATTGTATTCTGGGAGGATTTCACTGCAAACTTCACGGCTAGATTAGCGCCAATCATAGATCCTGCCGCCATAATCAAGCCAGGAATCCACGCTACCTGGTCAAACAACGCAAAAACTATCAGTGCGACACCAGTGAAGGCTAGCGTGCAGGCCATCTTTAGTGCATTGGCTTTTTTTAAATCATATCGCAGCACACCCGCTAATGCGGCCAAGAGAATAAAACCGACGCCCGCTTGGACGAAGCCCCCATAAATACCAGCAGCAAATAGGCTCCACCAGCTTGTCGAGCTATTGTTGGGTGAGAGGACTGGGGTTCCCTCTGGGGGAGCTAATGTTGAGGGTCGAATCAGTATTATTGTCGACATGGCGAGGATCGTTAGTAGCAGTATGGGTTTTAGATGGGCGATAGGAATAACAACAGCGCCGAGTGCGCCTAGCAATCCACCTATGATTGTAGGTACAAGGATAGGTCCAACTGCGGGACGATCTAATGCGTCATGCTTATCAAAGCCTTTTACGCCAACGATGCATTGCAGAACAACCGCAACTCGATTGGTGCCGTTGGCAATGTCAGCAGGCAGGCCCAGCACCATCAGAGCAGGCAGTGTGAGATTTGAGCCACCTCCGGCCAAGGTGTTGATAATGCCTGCAAAAAACCCTGCCGTGCTGAGCAATAGGATCGCGGTGAGGTTAATATCCATATCAATATTCCTAGGTTCAGCGGACTTTGTGGCCATTGGTATGCGGTTAACTTAAAATTCCAAGCATTGGGCTTGCTAAATGAGTGCTAGTATTTTGATGGCTAGGCCTAAATTCAGTTATCCTAGGCCCGCGATTAGTGTTATCTCTGTAACAGCATTGCCAGCAGGGCCTCAGCACGTACAGAATCTATTAGCTGTTTCACAGCCTTTCTCGCAGCAATCTTCAGAATACAGGGTAGTAACATGGGAAATGGTTATTTATTGAGCTTATTTAATGCGCACGCATAATGCATTGATTGCGAGCTATTAAGGGCTTATGCGGATAATTAGACAGCACCAATTTTTCTTGCTTGTATATGTTAAATAGAATCAGTTGGATAAACTAGCGGCATTGTTATGAACAGTCTACGTTTTGCACATAGATCAATTAAAAATAGGCAAATTGATAGGGGTTTCTCGTTAATAGAGTTGCTTGTGGTCATGGCTATTTTGTCGATCCTGCTCGCTGTTTCTTTGCCTAATTTTAGGGACATGATTGAAAGCAGCAGCACTAACAGTCAGGCCAAACTCTTTCTCACTACTTTAAATCTTGCCCGCAGTGAAGCTATTAAGCGGGGCGGCAGCGTAGTTATTTGCGCAAGTGATGATGGCGCCGACTGCGATGAAGACTCGTGGGGGGAGGGCTGGATTGTTTTTTTTGATGCCAATAGCGACGCCAACGGCCTTAACGGGTCGATGGATGCCAACGATACTTTAATACGAGTGTTCGATTCTGTGGGTTCTACTAACGTAACGACGTTCACCGTTGACCTGTTTGAGTACAATAACTTAGGTTTTAGCGGGACCGGTGGCACACAGACCTTACTAATTTGTCCTGTTAGCGCAAATGCAGCTAATGCGCGATCTGTAGTGATTGGCCCATCGGGTCGGGGTCGTCGAGTGGAGGATGGTTTGGGATGCTAGGTTTAGTGAGGATGAGTCGCTGGCAAAGAATTAGGCGACAGCGCGGAACAACTTTAATGGAAGTGCTGGTGTCTCTATTAGTGTTATCCGGAGGGATGCTTGGTATGGCAAGTGTGCAAACGGTTAGTCTGAAAAATAACCAATCTGCCTATTT
>Ga0208414_1001936_pt1 | contig 14576 bp, 21 predicted proteins | sample AntAceMetag02UKE_FD_184770 | JGI IMG/M metagenome (GOLD analysis project Ga0208414, IMG submission 184770) | Saline lake microbial communities from Ace Lake, Antarctica - Antarctic Ace Lake Metagenome 02UKE (SPAdes) (version 2) | ecosystem: Environmental > Aquatic > Non-marine Saline and... | reverse complement strand
GGAATAACGCCGCAACAGAAGTTGGCCATGGTGGCCTAACCTCTACTTTTAGCTTCGGTTAATAAAGGGGGGATTACCGTGCCGCTGACGTGGTGGTTGAGCACCTCATCCAGATGCTGCCGAGCCCGGCTATTGGCATAGATGAAGACTATTTCGTCATCTTCTCCATACACCGGCCAGAACCAACCGGTTTTCATTTTGCCCTTGCCCGCACGACCGGCCTTGATCGGGGTTTCATCTATCGCCAACACTTTACTTTGCAGAACATGATCGAGTTGCGAAGCGACAATGGGTCTTAACAGATGAATGCTGTTTTTCACGAGATTGGTTAAGGTTGCTCGGCTCAAGGTAATGCCCGCCTGGGCCAGACGTTGATGTTGACGATATAACGGCAGGTGATACAAGAACTTGTCGACGAGAAGGCCAACCAGCAAGCTAACGTCGGCCATTGACTGGTCGAACACCCCACCAGGCGCAGCGGCGGTGGTGATCTTTTCACTATGCCGATGTTTGACCACCGGCTGCTCATACTGCAGGACCACATAACTGGCCGGCCACTAGGCCAGACGACAGGTCACTTTGGTATTGATGATGTCGTACTGGTCAGCATCGGGGCCTTCCAGTTCAGGCGCAGGCACCGCGATGATTTGTATCGGCACGTTGTCGTTAAAGCGCAAACCCGTGTCATGCACGCAATCGTCCGGGCGTTTCTTTTTAGCTTTACCGCGCTGGTAGGTGATTGTCTCGGAGGCCACAGGCTCTGTTGCGACAGGCTCGCCCAGAAGTGATTCAAGTACCAATTGCTGCGGATTGGCTTCCACCAGGCGACGTTCGGACTTCTCACCAAACATCTGTTTTTGGAACCAGCCGAGCTGTCGTTTAAGCGCGTCACGCTCACTCTTCAGAGCAGAGTTTTCCTGGATGACAGCAGCATAGGCGGGTTGTTGGGACATGCCACTATGTTAACAAAAAACAGCATTTTCATCGAGCAAAACGTTTGTATTGTCGAGATTTTTCGACCTCAATACTTTCTAGCAACAGCTTCAACTGAAGCACGTCCAGCGCCTGCTTACCGTTTGACTTGGCGCGGTAGTTGAACTGCCCCTGGACCAAACGTTTACTCCAGATACAGTAGCCGGAGCGATCAAAGTAGAGGATCTTCATCTGCGTTTTGCGGCGATTGATGAACACGAACCACTGACCGCTTAATGGGTCTTCTTTGAGATGATGCTTGACCAGCCCGGACAATCCGTCAAAGGATTTACGCATATCGGTGGGCTCGCTATACAACCAGACCCGCACCTGACCATCAGCAAAGAGCATCAGCCGCGTTTCAGCCGCAGCGCCATGCCACCACCCAGGTCGAGCTCAATGTCCCAGGTCTGATTGGTGGGCTCACGCGCCAGCGAAGATAAATCAATGAGAGAAGCGGGTGCAGGCTCATTAGATTGTTTACGCCATTTACAAAATATTGGATAGCAGAGCTGATGCTGATCGCAATATTGCTGTGCCGACAAACGACTCGTTGCTTGGTCATCAACCAGGGCTTGCCATTGTTGTGGGGTTCTGCGAATTCTTGTGCTCATCATCTAGCCTCATTTACAAAATGTGAGGCAAAGAGTAGAACGGAAATAGCGGCGCTGGAAGGATGTGCTGGAATGAACGCTTACGCTTAAAGCACTCTTCGCGGATGACCGAGCGTTGTAAAAGCTCCGCCGCCATCGCCCCACTTTCCTGTTCATGAACTTCCCAGCCAACGATCTTTCTGCTGTAGATGTCTTCGATCAGATAAAGGTAAAAATACTGCCCACGAACGGTCGAGGCGCAATAGGTGATGTCCCAACTCCAAACCTGATTGGGCGCCTTCGCGGTATAGCGGGTTGGTGCTGCGCGTTTCTCCACAACCTGTGTACGGCCACGATGATGTCACTGATCGTGGCTGTGTAAAACCCGGTAAAGGCCTTGGTCTGCAAGCTTCGGTACGATCTGCGAAGGCGGTAAACTCGCATATTGGGCTTGATGACAAATGGCTAATATCGCCTTTATCTCCGCATCACTGAGTTTGTTTTGTGGCGCAGGTCGTTGGGCTTCTGGACGTTGATCCGCAAGCACCGGACCACCCGCTTTGATCCAGCGGCGATAAGTCCGTAGACAAATCTCGGCTTCCTGGCATGCCGGGCCCACGCGACTACCCGCAGCAACGGCTTCTTGAATCAATTGAACTAACGTTTGCCTTTGACAAAGAGGGACTCATCGTCCTCTTGATCTTCCTCGTAAAAGGCATTGAGCTTTTTTCTAAGTACCAACAGTGCCGCTGTTTCCGCGAGGGCTTTTTCTTTACGGCGCAGCTCCTTTTCCAATCGACGAATCTGTTTCTTGTCTACTTTGGATTGCTTGAGGGCTTGTGCTTGCCGGGCCGGGGTCGATTCGAACCCGGCTAGCCAATCTGCTTTCCAGGTTCTTACTTGCTCCGGGTACAGACCTTGCTGGCGGCAATATTCGCTTAGCTCTGACTCACTCAAGGGCGTCGTTTCAACCACGACCGCTAACTTGGCTTGAGCCGACCAATTATCAGATGATTTACTGCGTCCAGGCACCGGGGCACCTCCTAGTTTGGCTTGGGTGCGCCAATTATACAGAGTGGCTGTCGAGATCCCTTCCTGTTCTGACACCTCACTGACAGTACGATTATGCGGCGGTAGTAACTTCCTAAGCACGGCTTCTTTTCTTTCTGGTGGATAGTGACTCATTCATTCCTCATTCGCCCTCTGTTCAAAGTTGAGTTAATTAAAGAGGGGTGACAACAATCCTGACACAGAGAGAGAGTTTATCGCCGAAACAGATCGTGCCAAGGCTTGCGGATGAAGGTGAATACCTGACGTCTGAGTCGACGTTCTACCGCATCTTGAAAGAGGCGCAACAGCTGCATCGACGAGGCCGTGAGGCGCGTGCAGTCAAACGCGCGAAGCCAGCTGCACACAAGGCCACGGGGCCAGGCGAAGTGCTGTCATGGGATATCACCTACTTGCGCTCACCGATTAGAGGCGCGTTCTTTTACCTGTATTTGTTCATGGATTTGTATAGCCGAAGGATCGTTGCCTGGGAAATCCTGGCACAAGAATCTTCAGAGTTTGCAGCAGCATTGCTACAAAACATCTCGTTAAAATAGCGGTTAAAACCAGGCCAGACGGTCTTACACTCTGATAACGGTAGCCCTATGAAAGGCGCGACCACGTTGGCCACTTTGCAACGTCTGGGCGTGGTGGCATCCTTCAGTCGCCTCTCTGTTAGCAATGACAATGCGTACTCTGAGGCTTTGTTCAAGACGATGAAGTATGCGCCGTCTTATCCGAATCAGCCCTTTGAATCGCTAGAGGAAGCACGGCAATGGGTGAATAAGTTTGTCCTCTGGTACAACCAGGAACATCGTCACAGTGAGATCCAATAAGTGACGACTGATCAGCGACATCGCGGCGAAGACGGTGAGATCCTGGCGAAACGAAAGCAGGTGTATGAAGCTGCAAAAGCCAGGAACCCACTTCGCTGGTCAGGCGACACGAGAAACTGGCAACCGGTCAAAAGCGTCACACTAAACCCCAACAATCACAGCGATGAGGAGGTAAAACAGGCAGCATAACATTACACCAGGAGGCGACACTTAGCTTGAAACCTACCGGTAGTTCTTCAGTGAGGCAGTTTTGATATTTTTCAGGGCGGAACAGCCTGTCTACTTCACAATTTTAGGTGCAGCGAACTGACTCAGTTGAATGAAAAAGATAGTGTTTTCAGCTAAAGTTCCTAGGATACTTCCAAGGAGCAATTACCTTCAAACAGACCCTATGATACTTTGGTCACATAGAAATATTCCACCGGTGAAAAAAGCGATGCCCACAGATAACTTTGACTCTAATCAATATTGGCGTCAGCGACATGATCGGTACCAACGCAACTCTCAAGGTGTAGGCAACGTCTCTTTCAGTCAGAAGGAAAACGACGATATCTATGCGCGATCTCGAAATCGACTTGGGAAGGTATTAGACTTTCTAAAAGTACCATCTAGCGCTCTGGATTTAGGGTGTGGCATCGGATTGATGGCAGAACCATTCATCACTAGAGGGATTAATTACCACGGTGTTGATATATCACCCAGAGCAATTGATCTTGCCCGCAGTTCGTATCCTGACTCGTTTTTTACCTGCAGTGATATCGCTAGGCTAGAGCTGAGTCTTAAGTTTCAGTTAATCATTGAGCGGGCAGTATTCATACATCTTGTCGATGATAATAAGTGGTTTTCAGCACTGAGTGCCGCTAAAACACATTTAGAGCCTAACGGAATTTTTTTACTTCATGACAAGATTCCTGAAATTACAGAACAACCAGCCCATCATGTTATTTTTTGGAAGTAAGATCGAATATCAAAGTGCATTCAAACAATTAGACCTAGCTTTCGACGAATCTTTACTTGCTGAAGTTAGCCAGACTTGCCCAGTTGACAACTTGAATTTCGTAAGAATGACTGGATAAGTGGCCACCACCTGACCTACCTGCCATTTTTTGGAGCAGTTGATACTTGAGATTATGGTGCTCCTAGAAGAGAGTTACCATGAAGAAGAGCAGATACAGCGACGAGCATCTTCAGTATTCTCAGAGAGGCTGATCAGATGCCAGTCGCCCAGGTAGCGAAGAAGTGTAGTGGTCAAGTAATCTTGGCCGCTTTGTTTGGCGGCAAGCCGCCATTGTGTTGATGGGGTCGCATCTGACTGCAGTATCCCGTTATGTAACCAACAATTGACCTCTGCGCGTGAACAAGAGACTCGTAGCCCATCTCCGGCACCCATTCCGTTTTCAAACTCCTGAAGAAGCGCTCCATCGGCGAGTTGTCCCAACAATTTCCCCGTCGGCTCATGCTTTGTTTGATGCGATGCCGCCAGACCTGTTGGCGGAACTTTACACTCGTGTAATGGCTACCCTGATCGCTATGGAACAACACGCCTTCAGGGTGCTTGCGTAATTCGTAGGCCATCGTTAATGCGTTGGCCGTTAAATCGCTGTTCGGTGACCTGGATAACGCCCAGCCAATTAGTTTCCTGGCGTAGAGATCGAGTACAACCGCTAAGTATGACCAGCGTCGCCGCACCAGACCTGGTTCGGTTGAGTGGGACTAAACTCTCGATCCAAAGTATCTGGGATGTCAGTGTGTGGCTGCGAAGCCTTCGGAACGTGTCAACCTCATATAGACAGTCATTTCAAAGATAACATCGATTTCACGTAACCCGCGGCAGTAAGGGTCGGGAAGTTAACGCGGACATCAATAATGACACCATCTTCATCTGGTTGGATCGGGTTGATCGCCACACTTGTCGGCGGCATCGGTACTGTTGGCCGTCCTTTTACAAAACGCTCGCCGGTCCCTTGCACGCTTTTCAGCAGCCGATGCATCGTACTGACGGAACACAGGTAACGTTGCTGCTCAAGCAGGCTTTGATAGACCTCGGCCGGTGGTTGATCACAGTAGTCCTCGCTGTGCAGCGTATCAATGACGGTCGCGCGCTCTTGAGCACTCAATGCGCGTGGTTGCACCGCGTGCTGACGAGAGCGATTCACCGGCGCGTGGTTGGCAGCACAATGTCGGCGCGCATATAACGTACTGCGGTTTAGCGCGAGTGCGTGGCAGGCCTTTGTCATGGGTAGGCTATCGGGCTTTTGTTCTAGAACGGTATTCACACATCGCTCCCATTGCGCAACCGGTCGAGCATCGTCAAAGCTTTTTTTTGGAGGCCGAGACAGTCATTGGCAATATCTAGTTTGCGTGCCAAACGCGTGTTTTCTTTCTCCAGCTGTTCAATACGTCGCTGATCTGGTGTCTTTGATGCAACTGGACCGGGTGCACTTTTCGTTAACCCGGCAACACCGCGCTCTGCATACTCTCGTCGCCAACCAGACAATTGATTACTATAAAGTTTCTCGCGTCGAAGTAAGATACCGAGCTCACCATATTGGCAGGCATCGGCTTCAGCAATGATTCGCAACTTGTATTCGGTGGCGAATTTACGGCGGGTGCGTTTCTCCAAGGCGGGTTTCGGTGTCACCTGGGTACTATTGGTTTTTGAAGGGGGTTTTGGCATTTCAATAAGTCCTGAATCATTACCCTGAAAACTATGTTATCTCAAACAGTGAGTGTCTGGGATCAGGTTGACACACAGGGCCTTTTGTAACGATGAGTCGTTAGCTGCGTGCTGACCAAACCTAATCGCTTCATAAAGCCTGTCGCACGATATCGGCTAAGTGGTGTACCTTGCCCGGAGACAGTCAGCGCAATGCTGCGCGCACCAGCTGAGCTGTTGCTGAGTGTGTGGGCTGACTTCACCATAGCATTAAGTTTGACGCTCTCCAGGCTGATAAGCTTTGCTGCTGACCGACGATACTTGAATGTGCTTCGATGTAATCCGAAGGCTTCACACAGTATCGTGAGGCTGTGGCTCTCTTGCAGTGACTGAACAACTTTTAGTTGTTCAACGAGTCCGACATCAAGTGTAGTGGTCAAGTATTCTTGGCCGCTGATTTAAAGGAGTAGACTTCCATGGCTCCAGTGATACTTAAAAGCGTTGAAATCTAACTTCATCAAACCGTGATTGCCCTTGCCAGATACTACATGTAGAGTAGTTAAGAGGCGGTATTAAGGCTCGCCTGAGACTTATTGAAAGGATGTCACTTAATGTTCGAAAGAATCAAATCGATACTGCCTATCTCTTTGATTGTGGCTTTGATGATTTTTGTATTTCCTTTTCTTCAGTTGATATCCCTATCCATAGAACATTTCGATACACCACTCGTAGCATATTTTTGGAGCTACTTTCCGCAGCTCGCAGTTGTCACACTCGTGCTTGTCACCTTACCGTCAGTATTTTTAACTAGCAGCTTGACGTACAGATTTGGAGGGTTCCTGCTTTCCTTGGCTATTGCACTGTATTTTCAGGCGAACATCTTCCTGTGGGACTATGGACTCGTCGACGGTTCATTTTTCGATTTTTCTGGGAAGTTTTCTATTGCTGCCGTTGAAGTCGTTTTCTGGATTGCTATAGGTATAGTTGGAGTTGTGTTCGGACTGAGTGTCTTTAACTACCGGCTTTATATCATCAGTGTATTGCTGTTGATGGTCGTGGCAAATACGATTATGACGCCGGGCTTCGATAGATTCGCAGGCAAGGCGACCCGTATTTCCTCCGAACCGTTCTACAAATATGGCAAAAGTTGGGCTGTGAAGGCAAAGCGTGCCTCCACATTTTCAACAAAAAAAAATGTCGTCGTTTGGATATCTGATGGATTGCAATCAGATATTTCAAAAGAAATTTTGGACACATCGCCGAAGCTCAGACAAAATCTAAAAGGGTTTACCTTTTTTGAAGATGCCATGGGCCATTATGACCAGACTATACTATCGATACCATTGCTTCTCGCTGGCAAGGTATATGATGGGAAGCAATCATACGAAAATTTTTTAGAAACGCGGGTCAAAACCAATAACATTGGATATTTTGCAAATGTAGAGGGCATTACTTCTGATATGATCTCATCAAGGAAATTCTGTGCAGGATTTGAAAGGTGCCTTTTTAGTGGCGCGCTTATGCCAATTGAACGAATACCTGCGCGAAGTGCGCATCTAGCAACAGTGATTAGCCTTTCTGCATTTCGACTCATGCCACACATTGTGAAGCCTTTAGTCTTTGATGGTGTGAACGGCATAGGAAATTCACTATTATCTTTTTTGTACCCTGAGCAGGAAGAACAACCGTGGGCCGCTGGTGATGTTCGTTTTTACAATTGGTTCATAGAGGAACTTCAAGCAGAGGAGACAGCACCAACACTAAAGGTTTTGCACAGCCGAAGTTCACACCAACCATACCAGCTTGGCAGAAACTGCACGGCTGAGAAGAGTCGTTCAAATATCGATGCTTTGAAAAAACAAGCTTATTGCAACATGACGATCTTTTTGAATTTTGTGCTCAAGTTAAAAGAGCTTGATATCTATGACCAAACGATGATCGTCTGGATATCAGATCACGGCTCGCGTCAGAAGTACGCTGATATTCAAGATGGTCCATATGGCTCGGAAATGTCCGATGCGTCGGTAACGTTCGCCGTCAAACCTGTTGGGTCTTCAACAAAACCACTGGTTTACTCTTCGGCACCAGTTCAGCTCGCTGATGTGGCCCCTACGGTTCTTTCTGCATTCGAAATACCCTTTGAGCATTATGAGGGCCTGCCCGTATTTCAAGTACAGCCTGACAACAGACATCGCCAGTACTTCTCAACGAATCGAAAAAGCCCTGCTAAAGAACTGTCTGGTTATGAAGTAGTGGGTCGAAAATCGAACCATGCTAACTGGACTCCCACAAAGACCCTGTTCACCAATAAACAAAACCGCTAGAACCGAGATTATTATGACAAAATTATTATACGCATTTCTCATCCTTGGCTTTTGGGTTCAACCAGCCATGGCTTATATCGATCCTGGTTCCGGCAGTGCTATCATTTCAGGGGTTATAGGATTTTTTGTTGCGGCGGGCCTGGTAATCAAAGCTTATTGGTACAAAATCAAGTCTCTCTTTGTAAGGAAAAAGACGGAGCAACCATCCAAACCAGATTCATCAACAGACGACCAGTAGCGAAGTATTGTTTGTGGTCGAGTGCTCTGTGTGGGGTGTATGATGCACATTTTTCAAATGTGTATTTACTATCTAAGTCCGAGTGTAATATCTATATAGTTCGGCCTTGGCTTTAAATTGGGATTCTTGGTTAAATGACGCAGACGATGCACGTTATTCGGCTTTTATGGGTTGCAGTACTTTTATCACCCTTACCTTCGATGCAATCGCAGGCCGCTTCATTGCTTAGCTCGGATGAAAATAGACTTGTCGAAGCGCTAATAGATTCTCCAGCCACCGCAATTGCTGAAAATTTCCAAGATAAATATTCCTATTCCGGACTAGCCTCATACTACAATAACCTCAGCTGCTACATTGTCCATAATAGTAAGTTGCGCAGAGTTGACGACGGTGAAACTATACAGCTAGAACAAGACCAATGGCTGGCAGTTGTTGGTCGTTTTGACGTGCTGTTGATTCAGGCAAATCGACTTTCCATGAAACTAGATGAATCCAGTATCGCTTTCGATAACGCAGAAATACTACGTCAGCCTGATACCGTCATCAAATTGCTGTCTAAACCCGAGCTTCGCCTAGTTGCTCCAGAGTTGGATCAAATTCGCTATACGCATTTATGGGGGGGCTTTGCTTGGCTGGCAAAAGTGGTGGAGGCTTCTTTAGTTGCAATACAAGCCTATGTCACTCGTAGCTGGGGTGTAGCGATCATCATTTTTGCGGTATTACTTAAGCTTCTCTTATTGCCCGCTAGTATCATGACAGAGCGACTACAACATCGCGTCAGCCTGATTGAAGCGCAGCTAGCCCCGCAGTTGGCCCAGATCAAAGCGAAATACGATGGCGAAGCGGCTCACAATCGTTTGATGGCAGCACATAAGGACCTAGGAGTTTCACCTTTTTACACCTTGAAACCTATGCTGGGCACTTTAATCCAAATTCCAATACTGATCTCTGTTTTTAACGCATTGGGTGAAATGCCGCAGATGCTTGGACAGTCGCTTTTGTGGATAGATAATCTCGCTTACCCCGATAGTATTGTTCAGTTACCCTTTCCTATTCCGATGCTAGGTGATGAGGTTAGTCTATTACCTTTTATCATGACCGCAGTGACCATTTATTCGACTATTCTATTTGAGAACCGTCACGCGTCTGCAGCGGAGATGAAGCGAAAAAAACGCAATTTATATCTGATGGCAGTGGTGTTTCTTATTCTTTTTTATCCTTTCCCTGCCGCTATGGTTTTGTACTGGGTATCTACGAATTTCCTTCATTCAATTCAGCAGCAGCTGATCAAGATTTAAACTGTTCCTCAAATCTGCTTGTTAGATAACGCTGGCGACTTGATCGTATTACGATGGCCCGAAATAGTAAATATTGCTCAGTCGTCCAGTAATTCCAGTAGTCGCAGAGCGCCGATTTTTCCGGAATTAGAAACATTATAGACCTCGCAGATTTCGCTAAAGTCGTATTCACCCCGGAAGCTCTTGGAGACCAACCGTTTTTTCACCTGCGCAGTCTCACTAGTAGCATTCATGTCAATCACCTCACCAATTTCATGCCTTACACCGACCTCGAAAGGTTCAATGTCAATATCAAAATAGTTAGGGTTATTAATTTTTCTCGGTACATCAATAAAGAGCACTGGCTTATGCAGACCAAAGGCGTGATCCAAGGCCGCACCGGACCAATCACAGATCATTATGTCTGATAGATGTAAGCTTTCTTGGTCAGCGATATTGTTATCCATCTTGAAATTCGCATGGTTTCGGTGTTTGTCAGCATAGTTGTCGCTTTCTTACGCGACTTGCTTCAATTCGATCTGTTCGGTTTCAGGATTCAACCAGACTTGGTCAGGTAGATCCCAGTTTCTTGTTTTACCACTCCATCTCTCCGGGTGAGCAGCTTTAGCTTTAGAGTACATACGTCGTCTACGACACATGATCTCCTCAGCAATACCATTGTGACGTTCCACTGGAGTGACGAACTTCAGTCCACTGTGTTTGTGTTGGAAGTTGTACCATTGCATAAACGTCTGTACCCAGACTCCTGCCTTGCCCAGATCGGCAAAGCCATTGTGAGGATAATCTGGCCGATATTTGCAAGTTCTAAACAACGACTCAGCATAAGCGTTATCATTGCTAACACGTGGCCTGCTGTAGGATGTCATCACGCCAAGCCGTTCCAGTGTCGCGAGCATTGATGCGCCTTTCATCGGACTACCATTATCAGAGTGCAAGATTAACGGTCGTCCTGCAATGCCTTCGCGTAGACAAGCTTTTTCCATCAGCATAGCAGCCAGTTCACTCGATTCATGATCATGGATATCCCAGCCAACAACCTTCCGGCTGAACAAGTCCATCATCATATAGAGATAATAAAAGGTGCCTCTAGCTGGACCCGGGAGCCAGGTAATATCCCAACACCAAACTTGGTTTGGCGCACTGGCGCAATGTGTGCGTGGTGGCTTTGCTTCTGGCGCTCGACTCCGACCGCGGTGATGCTGTTGATCCGCAGCGCGCAGGATCCGATAGAAGCTAGATTCAGAAGCAACGTAGACGTTCTTGTCCGCTAAATCAGGCACTATCTGGCTCGGTGGCATACTCTGGTAATGTGGTTGATTCACCAGCGAGAGCACGTCTAGGCGTTCCTCTTCCGTCAGTTTATTAGACGGGACAGGTCGAAGTGCTGCAGGCCGACCATCTGATTTGACCTCGCCGGATTGTACCCATCGTTGGTAGGTGCGCGCACTTAACCCCAGTTCTTCACAGGCGTGCGATTGGCGAGCGCCTGATGCAATGGCTTCTTGGATAAGCGTGACAGCTTGTTCGCGATCTGGGCCCGAGGTCATGTGTCCTCGTCCTCTCCCCAGATCGCTTTGGCCTTTTTTCTTAAGACCAGCAAGGCGGCAGTTTCTGCCAGCGCCTTTTCTTTGTATCTGAGCTCTTGTTTCAAATCTTTGATTTGTTTTCTATCTTGCCGTGATCGTTCCTTGACCGCCTTGGACTGTTCTTCTGCATTAGCGTTAGCTTGGATGCAGGCTACTTTCCAGGCAGCGACTTGCTCGACAAAGAGTCCTTTCTGGCGGCAGTAAGTCGCAAGCTCCGTCTGGTTGAGCGAGGCTGTTTCAAGGACCACCGCGAACTTATCTTCTTGCGACCAATTGTCTGGGTTTTTCCCATCTCCCGGCACGACGATCCCCTTAAGCCTGGCTTGTTTCCGCCAATGGTAAGCATCCGCAGAACCCATCTTCCCAAACCCTAACCGCTCTGGAGTGGTCGCCCCTCATTTAATTTGGGAGATTACCATGAGCGATTCTTTGGGCAAAGATTATTGGCAACAACATGTGCAGCGATGTATTGAAACAGGGTCAACTCAAGCGGCTTATTGCCGCCAGCATGATTTAGTGGTTCATCAATTTGGCTACTGGCATCGTAAGCTCGCAAGTCAACCTGCCGCCAGTTGGCTACCCGTCGTGCTGGAACAATCCCCTGTTACTGCGTCGATTGATCTTGAGTTGCGCGGCGAACGTGTCCTGCATATTGAAACCGGTTTTGATGAGCAGCTACTGAAACAAATCATTGTTGCTGTAGAGACGACGCCATGATCTTGGGTCAGCATATGAAGGTGTTTCTCTGGAGCGACTTTGTCGATCTGCGCAAGGGGTTTGATGGTCTTAGCGCTTTGGTTCAGGAAGTGCTGAAAGAGGATCCGTTCTCGGGCCGGTGTTTTGTCTTCAAAAACCGTCGTAGCAATCGTATCAAGCTGTTGATGTGGGATGGCACCGGCTTTGTGCTTGCTTACAAACGTCTGGACACAGGCACGTTCTTCTGGCCACGGTCTTCCTCTGGTAAAATACATGTCACTCAAGCCGAACTAGGCCTCATCTTCGACGGCATGGACTGGCGCCGGGTAGCGCTAAAACAAACCAACAATCCCACAATAGGCGCTTAGATAAAACAAGCTTCATGGCGTATGATATGGCACCATGAAGCTTGATCTTAACAACCTACCTGACGACCCAAATCTACTTCAAAAGCTCGTCAAAGATCTCGCTCAATCCCTCGACACCCAACAGCAAATACTTCAAGAACAGAAGAAAGCCCTTCGCGTTGAAAAAACCGAAGTCAAAGCGCTAAACACCCTGATCAAAGAACTAAAGGCACAACTCGCCGCATTGAATCGAGCGCGCTATGGCCGCCGTTCTGAAAAGCTCAGCCCTGATCAACTCGCCCTGTTTGAGGCAGAGCTTGATGAAAACATTGCAGAAACTAAAGCCAAACTAGACGCGTTGCTACCGGAAGGCCGCACGCTCAGCGAACCAGACACGGAAGCGCCAGACCTTGAAGTACCCTCTGAAGCTCTTGAGCATGAAACGGTGTCCATTACGCTGTCAGACACACAATGTGGCGTCTGCGGCACGGAGCTTTTGGACATGGGCACAGAAGAACGCGAGTTGCTGGAATACGTGCCAGCCAGGTTCGTGCTGAAGAAGATCGTACGCCAAAAATGCAGTTGCCCAAGTTGCGAGACAGTGGTCACAGCGCCGCTACCTTGTTTACCGATTGAGAAAGGTAGGCCGGGTCCTAACCTGCTGGCGCATGTGCTGGTCAGTAAATATCAAGACCATTTACCGCTGGACCGGCAGGCCACGATCAATCGCCTGCGACACCATGTGAAAACCCCGACCAGCACATTGGCTGATTGGGTTGGCCGTGGTGCCTGGGCGCTCACGCCCTTGTATGATTTGCTGACAAAGCAGTTGTTACAACGAGATTACATCCACACCGATGATACGCCAGTCAAAGTCATGGTAAAGGATCAAGGCAGCAAGGTGGGGCGGATATGGATTTATCTTGCGCCGGCCCAGGCGAATGCACCGCCGATTGCGGTTTACGACTACACGCCGCATCGAAAACAAACCGGCCCTTATCAGTTCCTGCAAGGGTTTAGGGGTTACATGCAGGCAGATGCTTACCCGGGCTACAATATTATTTACCGGCAAGGTCAGGTGCTTGAGGTTGGCTGCTGGGCGCATGCGCGCCGTTATTTTGAGGAGGTGTCGGCGGAGTCGACCAAAGCACAGGAAGCGCTGGCGATGATCAGCGGGTTATACGACGTGGAGCGGAAGTTAAAAACCGTCGCGGCCATCACGGATGATGAAATCGTGACGCACGGCTCGCCTTTGCCAGGCCAATACTTGACGTGTTCAAGGTCTGGCTGGATCAAACGTTGATGTCAGTCTCACAAGCCGGCGGACTAGCAAAAGCCCTGAAATATACGTTGAACAATTGGCAGGCATTAAATCGGTACCTGGAAGATGGCCGGCTCAATATCGACAACAACCCGGCTGAACGGTTGATGCGTTGCATTGCCGTCGGCAGGAAAAATTATCTGTTCTTCGGTAGTCATGCAGGCGGCACGCGTGCCGCGATTATTTACAGTCTGATTGAGACCTGCAAGGCAAACGGCGTTGACTCGTTCGAGTACTTCAGCGATATCTATGGTCGCATTGCCGATCATCCGAATCAGCGGCTGGAAGAATTACTGCCTTATAACTGGAAACCGCTCTAATACCACCTGCGGGAGTTCGCGAGAAGATGGGTTGCTCGGATGCTTACCTATGTTCATTCCTGAACGCCCCCTTAAAGTTAAAAAAACTGGAGGCGACAACTATCCTGACAGAGGGGGAGCGCGGCGATCTACAGTTTGATCGAAACGGCCAAGGCCAACGACCTGGCGCCGGATATGTATCTGCGGTGGTTGTTCAATACATTGCCTAACGCCGACATTACAAACCCTAAAGCGCTCCGCGCTTTACTGCCCTACGGCGTTGATCCGGATATGATTGTACAATGGCTAGCGGACAAAGAGCTGGTGGCTAGGTACAGATAATTAGCCGCTTACTTTACAACT
>Ga0208414_1001933_pt1 | contig 14597 bp, 11 predicted proteins | sample AntAceMetag02UKE_FD_184770 | JGI IMG/M metagenome (GOLD analysis project Ga0208414, IMG submission 184770) | Saline lake microbial communities from Ace Lake, Antarctica - Antarctic Ace Lake Metagenome 02UKE (SPAdes) (version 2) | ecosystem: Environmental > Aquatic > Non-marine Saline and... | reverse complement strand
TCAATCCTGTCATCACCCCACTCAGTCAAGAAGAACAGTTGGGTTGGGAGGGCTGCTTATCGGTGCCGGGCCTACGCGGGCAAGTGCCACGATTTAGGCATATTCGGTACTCGGGTTTTGATGGGCGTGGTCATCCGATAGATCGAGAAGTTTCGGATTTTCATGCGCGTGTCGTGCAGCACGAATGTGATCATTTATTTGGCATTTTGTATCCCGCGAAGATCCGTGACTTCACACAATTCGGTTTTGTGGACACCCTATTTCCTGAGCTAGCGGACCTTGAGGGTACCCAGTAACGAGGCAATCTCGCTCAGGGGCCGCTACTTAAGGCTAAATTAGCACCGTACTCCTTGCAACGTCATGATTGCCAGTTAATGACTGACAGGACGATTTTGCGGCCAATGCGCTGTATAGTTCGCTATGAAAAAAACTGACCTATATAAAAGCTTGGCTCGCAAAGTCGAAGGCAAGTTAAAACAAGCGGAAACGCCCGATAGATTTGCCCAGGGACTCACGCCCGATCGTAGAGACCGTCGCAAGCTTGATCAAGCCAAAGGCTTGGTGCCGTTTGCTGTCAAACTCAATCAGCAGCTGGCTGATGAGTTGCGGGCACTGGCCGTATCCAAGGAAATGTCCATCAATGACTTGATGGATGAACTGATACGCAAAGGGCTCGCTTCGAAGTAGTGAATTCTGGCGTGAGGCCGGGCATGGAGCACTCGTGGGGCCAGGTGTTGAACCGACACAGTCTGTTGTCACGAACATTTGCAAGCATTTGCAAGCATTTACTCAGGTGAACCTGTAAACTCCGCTGATGTAATGTAGGAGATTGGGTGGGACCTTTGCTTTTGACACACCGCCACCTCGGCGCGCTTTTGTAGCGAAATGTGGCAAGAGTCGCCACGCGCAACAACACGGTTTCAATCTCAAATGTCTCTGGTGATTGTTACGATATACAGTCGCCAACGCCGCACCACCTACTTTTGGAATGCCTCATGAATTTTGTCAAACAATTTGCTGCTCTAGCTGTCCTTGGCCTGGGCACAGCCGCCAACCCAGCTCTTGCTCAATCTGCATTCACTGGGTTCTATGGTCAAGTCTCAACGGGCTATGAGCACAACAGCACCAAGTCATTCAGCTTGGTAGGCACCGATTACGGCCGCACACCCAACACCAGTACAAGCGCCGCGCTTAGTTCAGACAACATGCCCCTAGTTCTGGGCCTTGGTTACACCTTTGATCTTATCGACCGCTTCACACTCGGTGTTGGTATCGACTATTCCGCGTTGTCACAAGACACAAGTACCGCTGGGTTTTCATATCCGAGCATAGGTAGTACGACGGCCTATGATTATCACGTGACGGTATCGAATCGCCTTAACGTGTTCCTGTCACCAGGCTACGCCATCGACGAAAGCAAACTGGCCTACCTCAAATTGGGCTACTCCAATCAGCAGCTTCAGTTCGCTCAGAGCAACTGTTGCTCAACGCCCTCAAACAAAGCCAATGTCAGTGGCTATTTAATCGGGCTGGGCTATAAGCAAATGATTTCAGTCGGTTCCTACAATGGACTGTACGGTTTTGTGGAAGCCAACTATCAAGCATATTCCGACGCTGATCTGTCCTCCACTTATACCGACGGGCCAGGCGGCACGGTTTCGGCAAACCCAGCTTCGCGTGCTTACAACTTTTTGTTGGGTGTGGGCTACAGGTTTTAGGTTTTAGGTTTTAGGTTTTAGGGGGCCATTCAGCGCAAAGACGTGACGGTCATGTAAGCCGCGTTAATCAACGCGGCACATAACCTGTTTGGGTATAAGGCGCCGCTTGCGCCGTCATGACTCACCGCACTTTGATGGTTCATAAAGTCAAAGCAACTATTCGATAATTTGCACTAGTCTCAGCAACGCACTTATGAAGCGATCTATGGTGACTGGCAGTGACTGGTAGTGACTAGTAGCGACAAGCCGCAGCACTTTTAATTGGAACATGCCATGACCATGGTCAAACAATTCGCTGCTCTGGCTGTTCTTAGCCTGGGTATAACCGTCAACCCGGCTTTCGCGCAATCTGCATTCTCTGGGTTCTATGGGCAAATTTCGACGGGTTATGAGCACAACAGCGCTGAATCTTTCGGCATGGTGGGCACAAATAATGGCGGCTCGCCCAGAAGTACCACAGACCCCTCGTTCAGTTCAGACAGCATGCCGTTGGTCATCGGCCTTGGTTACACCTTTCAGATGCCTGATCGTTTTACACTTGGTATAGGTTTCGATTACTCCGCGCTGTCACAAGATACAAATATCGCTGGGGTTTCACAACCTGGCATAGTCAATGCGCCCGTCTTTGATTATCACTTGACGGTATCAAATCGCCTTAATGTGTTCTTGTCACCAGGCTACGCCATCGACGACAACAAACTGGCCTTTCTTAAATTGGGGTATTCCAATCAACAGCTTCAGTACACTCAGAACAACTGTTGCTCCGCGCCCTCAAACAAAGCCAATGTTGACGGCTATTTGGTAGGGTTGGGATACAAGCAAATGATTTCAGCAGGATCCTACAACGGACTTTACGGTTTTGTGGAAGCCAACTATCAATCCTATTCAAAAGCTGATCTATACGCAACGTACACCGACGGTGTAGGCGGCAAGACAACGGCCACCCCCACTTCAAGTGCTTACAACTTTTTGTTGGGTGTGGGCTACAAGTTTTAGGTTCGCAGATTGCCCATATCCATTATGAACCTTCGGTCGTTCTAAAGGCTTCCTTGTCGCAACCACCGGCATTACTAATGATTCAAACTAGAGGGTTATTCGATGTTTACTAAAAACACATTTTTAATCGCGAGCTGCTTTGTTTTCGGGTGTTCATTTGCACAAGCAAGCACCACAGATATGATCGGCACTTGGAAAGGCATATCCAACGTCACCGTGGTTGGCGGTGAAAGCGACCATTTCAACACCGAACATGATAGCGGCGCCACTTTTATAAAGGCGGAATTCACCATAGTCATTGATAAGGCTGAGGGCCAAAATTTTGCGGGCTCAGTGCGATCGGTAGCCCATGAGGAACCTCTTGTTGGTGCTTTTCGTGAAAATATGAGGACCGGCGTTATGGCCGACTATGATGGAATTTATGAGTTCGAGATTCTCGCGCCGGGTCGCATGGAAGCTTGTTACGTACACCCGATAAGTTTCACGGACAAACACACAGTGGCCGCGTGTGGCGTGTTGGTAAAACAATGATTTAGTGCAGCCATGGTTGCCTAATGAGCGAGGTTGGTGTTTTCGCTATAGTCTCCAATGCGTTCGGGCTATCCTCAAGAAGCACAACTCTCTAGCTGTACCCTCTTTAACTTCTGCGTTCAAAAGGCTGTTGACTTCATAATCAAACCAATCGATCGTGAATACGAGGTAGATGTTGGAGTTATCGACTCCAGGTAGACAAGAAGCGTAATTAAATAAATTTTTAGGAAAAAAAATGGAATTAGTTAAATTCAAAGCTGGTGATGTGATCCTCAACGAGGGTGATGAAGGCAATAGCGCGTTTCTAATCAATGAAGGTTCTGTTGAAGTTAGCGTTGGGGAAGGTAAAAAATCCAAAATCGTTGCCAACCTCCGCAAGGGTGAAATATTTGGTGAAATGAGTCTACTTGAGTCAGGTCCACGCTCTGCCACTATCAAGGCGGTGACAGATACAGAATGCACGGTAACTTCATATGACGACTTTATCTCTTCCATTCATGAAAACCCAGAACAAGCTATCCTGTTTATGAAGACGCTTGTTCTCAGGCTGCGCCAGATGAATGAAGTCATGGGCCAAATGGATCCACAGCGGCGCCGCATGCGAGATATGTTTAGAGATTGGCAGAAAACCAACGAAGCCGCAGCGGCTGCTGAAGCGCACCGGTGGTCTGGCCTCACGCAAGAAGAAAGGGAGCGTGAATTGACACAAAACGGACAGCACCATTACGGCGTTTTTTGGTAACAACCCATTCGATCCGTTATGCACTTAAACAAGTTTGACGGTAAAAGGGCGATATCTAGCGCAATGGCAGTAACGACAACACCAATTACATGGCAAATCTGAGCAAAGCTGATCTCATGGTGCCTGCACGATGGCGCATTTTAAGCAACGCGCCCGCACAAGACTTTGTGACAGTAATAACAAATTAAAGTCGTTTAGTTACCATCATCGGTGCACTGACGTTGTTTGCTCAGTTACTTGTTATTTATGTGTTGTCGGTACGCATTGCCCGTCCACTTGATCTGCTAGCGCGAGAAGTTAATGGCATAGAGTGATTTGGCGCTGGTCAAGATACGTGATGATAGTGCGAGGCCCAACTCGTTTAGCAACCATTAGGATGGTCAAGGGAATTGACGCCAAGCAGCCCTTTATAGAATAGGCAAGTAGCGCTTGCGCATCTCCTCGCGAGACTCGGGCGGCCCCTCCAAATTAAGCTGAGCCTTAAGCATCTCACCCATGGATGGCAGGATTGAACGATCGATTTGCGCCTGTTGATCCCAAATCTGTGATCGCATCACCGCCTTGGCGCAGTGCAGATAAGCCTCCTGCACTTTGATATGAATAACTAATTTTGGTCGGCGTTTGTCGTCACTACACAAATCAAGCCATGGCGCATCGGTTCTTAAACTCGCCTGACCGTTGACGCGTGCCATTTCTTCCACCCCAGGAATCATGAAGAGCAAACCCACTTGGGGGCTGGTCAAAATATTCTCAAGCGTATCAAGACGATTATTGCCGGCGGAATCAGGAACCAGTAGATTGTGCCTATCGAGAATCTTGACGAACCCGGGACTCCCTCCCCTGGGCGATGCATCCAACCGATTATCCAAATTCCCACTGGCCATGACCATAAACGGTGAAAGCTCGATGAAGCGACCGATATGTTCGTCGATACAACCGACGTCTTTTCTCAGGACGCGTGCAACGGGTTGCTCGTAGACAGCTCGAAGCGCATGTAATGTGGTGATTTGCATGTTGGAGAGGCCTTGTCTTCATTGGGCCTCGTAGAAGGCCTGCATATGCTCTATTTCTAGTATTTTGGGGCATTGGCTTGTGTTGCGTCAACGCCATTGGCTGCGCAGGCACTAATAAGCCAATATAACCATGGCGGGCATGGCGGACGTGGCGGACATGGCAGTCAAGCCACAGCAACCATTGCTGCCGCGACGCCTTCGGCCAAGATGGCGCTATTTATCGGTTGCGCCCTCTCAGGCTAATGTGTCTAATGTCTTTTGTGGGTAAAAGCGCCGTGCAATCTCACGTAGCTAGAATTAAGCCACCTTAGCGAAAAAAAACGATTCCAGCTCTCAATCGAATTGGTCCGCGCTTAAACATAAGATTTAAATCTTTTAAGGACAAATAATGCAAAAAAATCAATATAAAGCTGGGGACGTGATCCTAAGGGAAGGCGAGGAAGGTAACAGCGCATTTCTTATTACGACAGGTTCTGTCGAAGTCATTATTGGTGAAGGCAAAAAAGCAAAAACTGTTGCAAGCCTAGGTGAAGGTGATGTGTTTGGTGAAATGAGTCTGCTTGAACCGGGTCCCCGCTCGGCCACCATCAAGGCAGTGACAGATACCGAATGCGCAGTGACTTCATACGACGACTTTATGGCTTCAATTCAAGATGATCCTGAACAAGCCATCAAGTTTATGAAGACCCTTGTTTTACGGCTACGCCAGATGAATGAGGTGATGGGCAAGATGGATCCTCAGCGCCGCCGCATGCGTGATATGTTGAAGGATTGGCAGAAATCTAACGAAGCCGCAGAGGCAGCAGAAGCGCTACGTTGGGAGGGCCTTACCCCTGAAGAGAGAGAACTCGAATTGAGTTACCTTGGCGCATCCCGGTACGGCATGTTTTGATAGTTATGCGGGGACAATTCCTAACGTGCATCAAAGGACTTTATGTTGACTGGGCGCCATCCCTGACCCCGATTGATCGACTAGGATTCCGTTAGTGCGACTGAACCAATTGACTAGGCGATTTCGGCTAAGACCAAGTATGGTCGTCCTATTCACAACTTTAGCGCTTCCATTTCTTGCCGTCATCGTTGTTCTAGACTACACCGCCACTTCCCGCGCGGTAACCACAACGTCTGAAGATATGGTGAGCCGTTTTAACAGCCAAATCGTCAGAGAACTTGTACAAACGATTGATCCCGTGATCTCTTTGACTCGAAGCTCAGCGATGCTAGTAGCAAAAGATCCCGGATTTTTCAGAAGAGATGCGTCTTGGGATTTCCTAAGAACGCACACGGAGCACTCTGCCATCATAAATACGGCATACGTAGGGTTCGCGGATGGTTCCATCACGATGTCCGCCCCTGCTTCAGAGAAATCTAAATTTTTTGGTAAGCCTGCCCCACCACAGACAACGAATGCCTATTGGCTACTTAACCGACAAGGCGAACAAGTTATCTATGACCAGCTTGTCTTTGTGGGGGCTAACCAAGAGGTTCTTGAAACTCAACTAGTCAACTCAACCTATGACCCGCGCGTACGACCTTGGTACCAAGCTGCTGCCACACAAAAAGAATCGATCGTCTATGGCCCCATAAAATCTGCTTCGACTGGAGAAATCGAACTGACTTTTGCAACACCAGTCATGGTCGATGATTTAGTGGTGGCCGTAGCCGCTATCGACATATCATTGGCTTCTACTGAAAGATTTCTAAACGACCATCGCATCAGTCCAAACGCCATAAGCGTGGTTCTAGATTCTCAGCTAAAAGTTATCGCCTCATCGGACGCCAAAACCAAGGGCAGTGAGGCCTCAGAAAATATCGGCCTCGTGGGCGATTTGAGGAGTGACCTTCCCAAACGAGCGCTGCTATCACTACCATCTAGCGACTTCCTTGGCACATTCCGCTTTGATAGTGCTGATGGACAAACAAATTACATGGCAAGTCTCAGTAAGATCGACCTGAAAGTGCCTGTGGATTGGCGGATTTTAAGTATCGCCCCTTCACAAGATTTTCTGAAAGAGATTACCGACTCTAGTCGATTGATTGCTATCATCGGCGTATTAGCACTGATTGCACAGTTACTTGTTATTTATGCGATGTCGGTGCGCATCGCCCGCCCACTTGAACAACTTGCGCGAGAAGTAGACGATATAGAGCAGCTTAAAGTGCGAGATGATGTTGCGCTTGCTCGCTCTTTCTTTTTTGAAATCGACCAATTGACAACATCAATAGATCGGATGCGCAAAGCAATCAGCGCTTTTTCTGCTTTTGTTCCTGTCGATCTTGTGCGCGGACTTCTCAAGTCAGGACAGAAACTAGAACTCGGCGGGCGCAGTCGCTTTCTCACCATCATGTTTTGTGACTTAGAGTCCTTCTCTACACTAAGTGAAAATAGCCCTTCACAACAGCTATTGCTGCGTGTTTCTAAATACCTTCAAATTGCAACCCACAACATCAATCAAGAAATGGGAACCGTTGATAAGTTTATTGGTGACGGCGTTATGGCCTTTTGGGGCGCACCAAATACGCTCGAAGACCACGCGTACAGAGCTTGCGCGGCCGCATTAAAAATCCAAGAGCAAATGGACGTCATTAATAAAGAATGGGAAAGCGAAGGACTCCCCCCCCTGAAGGTACGAATCGGCATTCACTCAGACGTCGTTCTGGTTGGCAATATTGGATCAATTGAACGTATGTCTTATACGGTCATGGGTGATGGCGTCAACGTTGCCGCGCGGTTAGAAGGCATCAACAAAGAACTCGGCACACGTATCTGTATCAGTAAAACGGTGGTCCGAGAGGCTGGAGAGAGATTGAAACTGCGCGCGCTCAATGAGGTGACGGTCAAAGGGCGTAAATCCACTGTCGAGGTATATGAACTGTTAGGACTCGAATCCATTGAAACTGATCAGTAATCAAAGAAATACTAGATAGTGTGGCACTGAACGTTATTGGGATTTTATGACACCACCAAAATCCTCATCATTTATTCATCTGTGCTGTTAGGTTCTATGCAAAATCACAGTGAACCATCCGAAAAGGAAAATTCAAACGTGCATTCAGTGCATTCGTTTTTGGACAATCGCTCTGGTGATTGGGGGCGGTGCCTGAATAACTCGCTTAGATTCCTTCGCGAGTCTTGGGCCACTCAATGGGTTGGGCTCCCGTTTGTCGTCGATGCCTGCGCTCGGTTTTTAAACCTAAATGCAACCACACAAACAGTAACCAGTGCGAAATTTTTGGCCGTTGCTCGTGAAGTGGCCCTACAAATCGAAGCCAATAGCTGTCTCAGCCCGTCGTCTGAGGAACCCCACTACCATAACCGGCTCCATTTTGCAGACGTATTGACCACCGTAACCATTCAAGCCGCGATTGAGAGCGCACATTGGAACTTAAAAGATACGCAATGGCAGGCTGTATTAATTCTTATCGCTATCGCTCACGACCTGCACCATCCAGGACAAGTCAATCGTTTTAGCGCTGAGATTGAGCAGATGTCGGTCGATGCATTGCGGCCACACTTAGAAACACACGCCGTGCCTGACATCTGGATTAAGCGTATTGATCGCGCTATTTTGTCTTCAGATTTCTCACTTGTATCAAAGAATCACGAACGCGTTGCGGGCAGCGCGTTTGCCTGGAACACGGACTGGATCTCTGTATTACTCAACGAAGCGGATGTGATGGCTAGCGTGCTAGAGGAGTTTGGCACCGAGCTTAGCCTCGCCTTGGCCAGCGAATGGGCATTGGTCTCTTTCCCCGCCCACCGCTCAGTGGCAACGGCGCAAGGACGCCGTGATTTCCTCGCCAGCACATCGTTTAGCAGCTACTCGGCAACCATACTGGGTGCGCCTGTCGAGCGACTTAAACAACTCTCGGGTTACCGGAAATAGATACCCTGATTTTTAAGTGACAGCAATCGTATTCGACTTTTTAATGAATGAAGGCTGATCCAACCGCGAGCGGAAGTGGTTAGTATCTCAAGCCTTTGTGATGTCAACGAATAGGGGTGCCACGTGCCCATCATTGCAAAATGATTGACTTGTGGCCTAAGCCAAGCCTTACGTCAATCCGCACGACTGTTAGCTGTTAAGATCAACCGCAAGAAATGATGTAGCAATCCTCGCTTATGGACCACAGTCAGGGACCACAGTCAGCTGTGTTTTCATTTTTGGTAAAAGAAAGGCCGCCGTACTGTTGTGATGACGCTTTCACTAATTGCTGTCCAAGTTCACTTGCAAGCATCAAGTAAGTGCCTGTGACGCCTGAATTTTTTACATAATTGATTAGTGCTCAAATGGGCTATGCACCCTATTCAACCCTGGACTGCAAGGAAGAACATCATGAGCTACGAACTTGACTCTTTTTTAGGGTTTTTTGAACAAGCAGACCTTGATTGGATAATCGGTACAAGCGAGCACAGGCAACTCCGCGCGGGTGCGGTTCTCATCGCACAGGGTGGACAATCAGAGGGCATCTATGTCCTCCTCGAAGGCGCATTAGGCATCAGTATCAAGGGCGTAGACGAAACCATTGCGATGGTCAAGCCTGGCCAATTTGTTGGTGAAATATCATTTCTCGACTCACGGCCGACTTCAGCAACTGTCACGGCACATTCGGATTCTAAGGTTCTTCGAATTGGCCGAACCGAACTCCAAGCACGTTTAGGCACGCACCCACGCTTTGCCGCTCGATTTTATCAAGCACTCGGCATGCGACTCGCGCAAATTTATCGGCGAGAGCTGACTGGGCTGCAACCTGCCCCTGTTGAAAAAACAGCCGAATCGGTAACCGCTTCTACATTAGCAAACATGTTTCATGAGGCTTGCGACAAATTTGCCACGCGACAAGCCTATACCGTTGACGAACAATGGATCACTTACGGACAAGCACACGATAGAGCGCAAAGACTAGCTAGCAGTTTGGCCGCTTTACAAGGTCCCTGTGCGGGACAGCCCGTCTTGGCGGCTGTTCTGCCTAATTGTTACCAACTACTTGAACTCTTTTATGCTGCCGCCTTATCAGGCTCTGTGGTGTTGCCGGTCAACAATCGACTGGTGGCGACTGAGTTACAAAGTCTTCTGCAGCAATCGGGGTCAGGCATTCTGATCACATCGAGTACGTATGCACCCGTGTTGGCGCAGCTTGACTGGGATAATCTCCCAGTGCACACGATCGTGTGGATTGATGAAGCAACTCAAGAGCCCGTTACGGTTAAGCATGTCCAATGGCAGGCGCTTTTATCTGCTCCCCTAACAGCAATGGCGCCTGCAGAGCCAACCATTGATTCTTTTTTGCAATGCTTTGGTACCTCTGGAACCACAGGTGAGCCCAAGATCATTTTGCATTCGCATCAAAACGTCAGTGTGCACACTGTTGTAACGATGCAGGCGCTTGGCCTCTACCCGACCGATGCGCATTGCTGGGGGCACTTTGGTCCAATGTTTCACGTCGGGGATGCTGCGTTCGTGTGGATCGGCACAATGCTTGGCGCACGCCACGTCTTCGGCCCAAACTCGCTGGACTTCAAGAGTGTGGTGGAACTAATAGCCAGCGCAGGGGTCACGATTTGCAAAATCTCACCTTCAATGCTCAAGCTAATGGTGCTTTCGGGTGCTGCTCAACACAAAACTTTTCCAGATTTACAGTGGATTCTCACCGGGGGTGCTGCGCCAGACTTTACTTTGGTACGTCAGACTACGGACCTCTTTGACTGTGATTTCATTCAGGGCTACGGCATGACGGAAGCCACGTGTCATGTGGCGTTTAAGAATGAAACGCAAGCGCCGTTGCGTGAAGGCATGAATGTCTTGCCCGGGCTGGATCTCAAGATCGTTGACGATCGCGGCTTGGAACTTCCTGTTGGGCAAATGGGTGATGTCGCTATTAAAGGGGTGACTGTCTTTAGCACTCAGATTCTTGGTGGCCGAGCAGTCCAGACCCCCACATCGGCCTTCTCGCCGGATGGTTACTACCTGACTGGCGACCTTGGGCACTTAGACGAGCAAGGACGCCTCCACATCGGTGGACGTAGCAAAGACATGATCAACGTCGGAGGCGAGAACGTCTTTGCCGCTGAGGTCGAGTTGATTGTCTCTCGCATGGGTGGCATCAAACAATGTGCTGCCTTCTCTATGCCTCACGCTGACCTTGGCGAGGTGGTCGAAATTGCCATCGTCCGGGCAGAAGACGACGTCACCACACAGCGCGTCATCGCTTGGTGCAAGCAACTATTGGCAAGCTATAAGGTACCGCGCAAAGTATATTTTTTTGAAGAACTACCGCTGACATCTACCGGCAAAGTGCGTAAGACACTTCTGTTGGAACAGATTCGCGCGCTACCAGACCCACAGAAATCGATTCAATCACCCGCTCTGGGCCTGGCTGACCAGGCGTCCATTAAAACGATAATCCAAGAAACCCTAGATACCTTAGGTGTGGAGCATTCCCAAGAAAATCAATCACTCTTCGAAGCTGGTTTGGACTCGCTTGGCGCACTCGACCTGATTGAACATCTTCAAAATCGGCTTGGCGTTGCAGTTCCGCCATCTCTACTTTATGAGCATCCCACCATCGAGGCCTTGGTCGCCTATTTCCGCGAGCAGGCAATTGAACCCCGTCGTGAAGCCAACGTTGTCAACGAACTGCCCGTCAATGAAATGAACGTGCAGTCACCCGAATCAGTCGCGCTCGGTCGGCCCCTCAATAGGATGCTGGCTTTGATGATTCAAACGCTCAGCTTATTGTTGCGCCCTGCAATGATTGCGGTGGGATTGATTCCAACATTGATTCTTGTCCAGTGGGCTGCCGAGCACGTTTCACCTTTCCAGCTGTTTCTACTGGGTCCCGTGTTTCTTAGCATGATCCTGTTGTGCACGATGGGCTGTGCATGGGCCTTTAAATGGCTCATCTGTGGGCGCCAAAAGGCTGGGCGTTTTGTAATCGGTAGCCTCAGCTATTACCGTTGGCTCGCAGTCAACAATCTTTTCCGTGGATTGGACTCGACCCTAGGGGTTTTGCGTGGCTCGGCTACCCTTAACCTCTTCTAGCAATCATGCGGTGCAAGATTGGGCAAGGGGGTGCGCCTAGAAACTGTTGATCTTCAAGACCTTGATCTCGTCGAAGTAGGTGCGGGCAGTTACATTGGTCGAGACGTTAATCTTCAACCCGCCGTTTTGACTGATGGCGTGTTGGCGCTGAACCCAATTTCTATTGGTGAAGACACCCTGATCGGTCCTCAGGCCTCTGTGTTTGGTCCCGCCAAACTGCCTGCTAACAGTTGTATTCGGGGCCTAGATGTTCAAACCAGCCAGGCGCCCCGCGCCGAACGACCCGCGTTACCTTCCATTGCCGTGCGAACGCTGGGCTATTTATTGGTAGCTTATGCAGCGACTGCGGCTATCAGCATTGGCGTCGTTTTTCTGATGAGTTTTACACAGCTTCCCACGCTATGGTCGCTTTTAAGCGGCAGCACAACAGTCCCGCCTGGTCTACTCTTTTATGCGCTTTTGGGCGTCGTGACTCAAGGGGTCATACCTGCAGCTTACTTTCTAATCGTGGTTATCTTGAAACGGTTACTTTTGGGAAATCTAGCGCCGGCGACATTGCCTGGTGCAGCACATTGGACTTATTCCCGTTTAATCGATCTGCCGCTTTTCATGGTCTTTCTTCGTCTAACTGTAATGTCCCACGTGATGAAGTGGGCTTATCAAGCTCTGGGTGCAAAAGTTGGTGCGAGACCCTTTATTGCGGCGCCCTATACGGCCGAACCAGAATTACTGGCAATTGACGACGGCGCGATGGTAGCGGGCAATGTTGCCATCTTCGCGCACGATCCAGTGACGGGTAATACAGCCCCAGTATCTATCGGCAAACGAGCAATTGTTGCCAATTCTTGTCTTCTCATGGCTGGCTCATGCTTGGGCGAGGAGAGCCTGCTCGGAGACCTGAGTCGGCACGGGGCAAAGGATATATCACTTCCAAAAGTCATCGCCGTAGGAAGGCCACCGCAGGTTGTGGGCAGCACAAGCCAGGTGGCTGACCAGTGTACGACTCTCGCCTACGCGAGCTTACAGACTTTACTTGTGGCGCTTCAATTGGTAATTGTGGTTGGTGGGCAAGTGCTTGGTTTTGTTGCGCTAGGCCTTGCAGTCCATTGGCTTGTAGGGACTTCGAGTTCACTGCTAATCGCGCTGTTACCCGTCTTACTTGTTATTCCGCGGGGCGTGAAGGTTCTACTGCTTCCCATCGCAAAGTGGATCATTCTTGGCCGCGTCCGCGAGGGTGAGCATCCTGCCTACGGATCGATGTGGGTCCGTTGGATTGCTCTTGAAGGCCTGTTGATGGATCTGGAGCGCACCTTGATCGCGTTAAGAGGCACCTACTTTCTGCCTCTTCTTTACCGAGCAATGGGCGCTCGCATCGGTTCAAATACAAGGTTACTAGCCTCTTCGCTGGGCTCAGAGTATGACCTCAAGACGATTGCGTCTGACGCTGTACTTAACCATCGGTCGCTTGTTTTTGGTCACTCAATCGAACGGCACACCTTGATATTCAAGACCAGCGCGACCGGCAAAAACGCTGTCATCGGTGCGTTTGGGATCGTGGAGGCAGGTGCTGAAGTGCCAGACCATGCCACGATCGCAGCACATAAAGCGGTGCATGCTCGCAAGCAACGAATCAAACCGGCTAATTTAGGGCCAAATTTGGTCAATCTGCATGATTTTGAAGCAGCAGCCAGTCGGACACTGCCAGTTCCAATCTTCGATTACTTCGCAGGTGGGTCTGGCGATCAACTGGCACTCAGTCGCAACCTTAACGTGTATGACCGCGTACTTTACATTCCACGGGTCCTTGTGGATGTCAGCCGTGTCGCAACCCAAAAACAACTACTGGGCCGAAAACTCAGTTCCCCATTATTAGTCGCACCGATTGCCATGAATCGGCTGGCTCACCCAGACGGTGAGCTAGCCGTTGCCCGAGCGATCCGTAAACTTGGACTTGGTATGGTGCTGAGCACACTGTCGAGCACCCCAGTGGAAGAAGTGGCGACTGAGTTAGGTGACAATGGGCTAAGCCTTTTCCAACTCTACGTTCTTAAGAACCGCGCTCATACCGAGGCACTGGTGCACCGTGCTCATGATGCGGGCTGCGCAGCACTCGTTCTTACGGTCGATGCGCCTGTTTCAGGTCGGCGTGAGCGCGATATTCGAAATGGTTTTTCAATTGCCTCAAAAGTTGATCTTCCTCATCTCGAAGGATTGGCGACCGACACAAACCAGCGCTTGCTAGCATTTGAACGTAGCAAGGACCCAAGCCTGACATGGGAGCAACTTAAGTGGTTGGTTGCAATTTCGCAGCGCCCCGTTTGGCTTAAAGGAGTCCTGCGGGCCGAGGATGCCCTTCGTGCGGTTGAACATGGGGTTTCTGGCTTGATACTGTCCAATCATGGTGGCCGACAACTAGACTCTTCTCCATCGGCCTTGGAAGCACTGCAATCCGTTAAGTGCGTATTTCACTGAACGTGACCGGTGATTTCAAAAAAGCGTGACCGATGTGGTTAGGTTGCAAAGTTAGTGGTTAATTTTATCCGAAACGGTCACG
>Ga0208414_1001928_pt1 | contig 14622 bp, 7 predicted proteins | sample AntAceMetag02UKE_FD_184770 | JGI IMG/M metagenome (GOLD analysis project Ga0208414, IMG submission 184770) | Saline lake microbial communities from Ace Lake, Antarctica - Antarctic Ace Lake Metagenome 02UKE (SPAdes) (version 2) | ecosystem: Environmental > Aquatic > Non-marine Saline and Alkaline... | reverse complement strand
TGGTTTCAGTAAAAAGCAGCGTCCCTGACCGCTCCGACAGGTAGGGCGCGATATTTTCGGACGCGGTCAGCTTTGCACTTGATTCGGCAAGAACTTCCCTCTTTCTGCTAAACCCGCTCAGGTATGACTGTTGTACCGAAAGGCCGTCGTGAATTGGCGAACTCCGCGGTCAGGCGCCACACGAATAGTTTCTGGGCCAATCTGTCTTGAGTAGAGTCCTGACTAGCTAGGGCCTAATTGGGGAGCCGTTGATAAATTTTTTACTCGTCCGACCTTTGGATGCATCAAATGATTCGACCACTTTGCCATAGATCAGCTGGCCAATTGGAGGTGGCCAGTTCAGCTTGGGATTATCTGAGGCCCGGAAATAGCAATCGCCTAAGGCTTCCACTTCCAAGAACCCCTGCGGGTTTCCTTCGAGTAACCGCTTGACCTTCCCCGAGGCAACCTGAAGAACAACATTTTCTTCATGGCTTTCGCGCGCCTTCCCCCCAGAGGGAGCCGGAGCATTCTGAGTCGAATGCCTTGTGAGGGCAGCTCGGTGGTCGAAACCGTGGGCGTCGCCCAGCCCAAGGGCCGCCGCGGCTCGTTCGATTTCTGGACTGGCCTTCCAGCTTTCGGATAGGCGTATTGACCTAACAGACTGAAGAAGGTCTTTTCGCATCTCAACATCTGTTGCCATTAACGCGTACTCGGTGATCAACTTGACCGCCTTGTCGAGCTCCTTCGAATCCACTCCCCCCAATGCATGGGCGTACTCCACCAAACACTCATCGACCCTCCCGATGCTCCCTAAAAGACGAGCACGAATTTGAATCGCCCACCACTCGCGTGACAGTTTGAGAAAACGACTAATCTCATTAAGCGCCTCGCTCGGGTTTGACTTTTCAAGGGCGAGTGCGCGTCGGTAGCGAAACCATTTCCGCTCCCCTTCGCTCTTGAGAGCCGGGCTCGCCAGGGCTTCGTCGCACATATTCACTGCCTCATCAAACCTGCCAGTGTCGATCAAGAGTTTGGTGAATAACGAATAGAAGCGGGATTTTTGACTGGGAAAAAACTGACCACCGGCGGAGTTGGATTCTGAAGATAGTTGGGTCCGGTCAACTTCTTCGAGCAGCGCGAGTGCCTGGCTATGCAGATTTGCGTCTTTCAGAACTCTCGATAACTCAAGAACCGACAACACGTAGGCCGAAATCTCACCATAGAGGCTGTGGGACTGAAGCTCTTTCACGCGGCCCAGAATTCCTGGCAGTTTGTCGGGCGGAACGTTGCCTTCTTTGGCAGTTTTCACATCTTTGTCGTAGATAACCCACGCGAGAGCATTTCTGATTGACCAATTCTCGGGAAACTGGGTGAGCGCATTTTCGCCCAGCAGTGAGGCTTCATTGATCTTCCCCGATTTTCGGAGTCGTGAGATTTCGCTAGCGATCATCTTGGGCTCATCCAATTCCATCTCTAGAACCCCCGCGATTCCTTCAATTTGCGGATTAGCTCGACGAGAGCTGGATCCCCATTTGGCTGATGAGCGCCATCAATCTTCTCCGTTGTTAGGCCTTTCTTTTTCGACCCGAAGTGAAAATGCGTTGTGCCTTGACGGCCGTTTTGAGATAGCACGATGGTCACGGTCCACTGCTTCGATACCTCCCAGACCAATGCTGCGTCGTGTTTCGTCAAGGCGGTTTGCTTCAACCGTTCGAGCATTAACAAAACAGGTTGTGGAACGTCTACGGGGCCTGGTGAAACCGCAATGGAAGCTCGGAATTCCTCAATTGCAGGGTTAAATCTGTTTCGCTCGGTTTCACTCCAGTGACCTGTAGGCGCAATTTTCGATGGTGCGGCATTCTTGAAGAAAACGTTGACGAACGAGCGGGTCACTTCTCGGTCTTTCGCCTCAAGCAATAACTGGACTCCATGGTCGATGGATTTCACAAACTCCACCGTTATTCCAAACCGAACGGCGACCTGCGCGAAGTCTGCAATAAGAATTGTTCGACTCTCCTCAGATATCTCGGGCGAATCGATGGAAATGCGAGCTGATAACGGCGTGACGATGACCAAGGTATGCATCGCCCGAGTTGCGGCCGTGTAACCCCATTTGGGGTTGCTCGACATGCCGCTGGTCGCATCAACAACAACTGTTGGCCACTCCCCTCCTTGCGCTTTGTGGCAAGTCCGCGCATAGGAATATTTGGTTCGAAGTGCGTTGAAGTACGGATCTACGGCCACCATTTCCCGGGCCACCTTGAGAGAATCCTTGCCCCTCGCTTTGCGGAACCTCATCAAATAGTCAATCCATAACGCACGCGATATGTCACTTTCGAGGCTCTGACTATCGAGCGACTGACGCACGAGGAAGGTGTGGAAAAAATATCTCTCCCCGCACTCTTCAAAAGAAACCCCCACGAACTGCAAATCCACATCGCTGAGGCCGCGAGACCCCCGAATTACAATGTCCCGGTTTGAGTCAATGGATTCGACGACGAGCTCGTCGCCTGTTTGAATTGGGGTAAGAAGATTTGGACGAGCCACCATGATTCTGTCCCCCGGAAGGACTCCGTCGAACAGCTCCGTTGAGTATGCGTCCAGGTTATAGATGTGCGCACGCACGACGCGATTAGAGGAATCCGCAAGCGCATTGGTCGGGACAACTGCAATGGCGGTGCCCTGGCCAAAATTACCTGCCTGCTCATGCAACGTGGATTCAAATGTTGATGCCTTACTTAGCTGGCCCTTAGCGAGCCAGTCATCGGGAATATGTCCAATTTTTCCTCCATCAGCACAAAAGTCTGCAACGTTTCTAATTCGCGACTCCGTCTCCGTCCTTCGGATCTGGGAGAGCGCGAATCCGCGCACCTCGAATCCCCGCGCCGCAAATGTCGCTTCCTCGAGGCACTGGGAACTCTCGTTTCGAACGGGTGCCAGTTGGTTCCGATCTCCAATAAAGACCACGCGATTTTCTAGTTCTGCGTTTTCCACATTAAGCAGCAGGTCGCTTAGGAGGTTGCCCTCCTCAAACAGAACCTCAGCTTCCCTCCTTTCGTCCTCTGTATACGGCTGATTACCGATCATCGATGCCTCGTCAACGATGAAAACTGTGGAGTTTGGGAGGCTGCCCCGCCGGAACAGAAACGATGGAGGCCTGTCCTCTACCAATTCAGCTGCGAGCTCGGGTCGGCCGTAAAGCGTGCTGTGCAGAGTCTTCGCGGGGATACCCATGGCACGCAACCGCTTGGCTGCTTGACCCGTCGGTGCGCAAATGACGACATTAAGACCGCGAGTCTGGGCAACATGTTCGAACATCGGGATCAGGTAGCTTTTACCGGATCCGGCCGGGCCGGTCAAGATAAAAACCTGGCCGCCAGTGCGCAAAAAATCCTCAAATTGCTCAACACACGACATCTGCTCGCCCTGAGGTGAGCCCAAAACTGGCGGCTTGGCCACTAGTTCTTCCGGTGCCTCCAAGACAGACCGAGTCTCATCGCTCATTGGAATGGGAGTTTCGATTGAGACCGACCTCTCGGTACTTCTGTTGCCAGCATCCTGGCCGTAGTCAGATACTTGTAGAAAGATTAATATTATTTCTCACCTAACGTTATTCCACAAGAGAGAGGATTGACACTTGTTATCTCGCCAGCGACATTTGCGGGCGGTCTGAAAATGAAAACTAAACTGGCGAGTTAGGAGAGATTCAGCACCACTTTTGAGACTGTGTCTTCTCAAGCCTCGCCGATCGCTGGTTGTCTTTTACCTCGATGGCCATGAATATTCCCTCTGCGGGACCAGCGAGTCGGCGAATCTAGTGAAATCTCCTCTGCCCGACTTTCCCCTGGACCGCTGACGTCAGGGCTTGCTCGGGTCGGAGGGAGCCTTAACCAGCAGTAGGACGCTGGAGCGGGCCGTTGAGAAACCCTAAGGCCGGTCTAAGATCGAGCGCAAAGGGGGCGAGCTCTGAAACTCACACAAACAGAACAAGCGCAGCTCCGGCTGCGCATTTTTGCTGCCCTGGAGAATCTCGTGGAACAACGAGGGGGCTTTCTGACCTGGCTAGAGCTAACCCAATTTGAACTAGAAGGCCAGCGTCTTCCACTGATCAACCAGCGCGGTATTCATAACCCCGGCTACCTCGACCACACACTCTCCATCACCAGTGCGGTTGATGGGCCCTATGAAGACAAGATCGGACCTGGAGGGCTGCTGCACTATGAATTCGAGGCAGGAGATCCACTGGGTGGTGCGAACAGGAAACTCCGCCAGGCAATGGTGCACCAGGTCCCCTTCATCCTTTTCGAGCGGCCTATCGCGAATGTTTACGTCCCAATATTCCAGGCCTACGCCATTGATGACGATCTTGAAGCGGGCTACTTCAGGATCGCAGCAGGGGACGAACTTAGAACGGCAACGTTTGCAGGAGAAAGAGCCCTGGAGAAAAGCTACGCGCAGCGGTTAGTGATGCAACGAGTCCATCAGCCCGTCTTTCGCGCCAGGGTCATCACCGCGTACCAGGCAACCTGTGCGATTTGCCGCCTGAAACACAGAGAACTTCTGGACGCAGCTCACATCATTCCAGATTCGGAGCCGGGTAGCTCTGCGGAAGTGACAAACGGGATGGCCCTGTGCAAAATTCACCACGCTGCTTACGACAGAAACCTCCTGGGCATCGACTCGAACTATCAAGTTCACCTGAAGGAAAAGCTGCTTTTCGAGACGGATGGTCCGATGCTGAAGCACGGTCTTCAGGACATGCACGGCGTCACCCTTTCGCTCCCAAGGTCAAAAACCCAGTTTCCGAAACCAGATGCTCTCGGTCAAAGGTTTGAAACCTTTCTTACTCAACAGGGCGCCGGCCAAAACTGAACCGTCGCGCCAGATATCAGTGCCCCGTCTCCCAAGCATCCTCAATCCCTGCAAGAAACTGAGGGCCTGTCGGAACTCGCACTAGTCTTGGTGATGAGTCGACCTCACAATGGGGGATGAAGTGAGAAAACCAGTATCAGTCCCCGGGAGGGACTACGACCTCGTGGAGAGTCGCCTGGTCTCAGAATCATTGGCCTGGCGCTCTTACCTCGAACTAGACGCAGCTCTGTGCGCACACTACTTCACAGGCGATAATTCTGGCCAACCACTGTATTTGGACGTCGAGGAAGACGATCTGGCCGCCTGCGGCGAGTCGGTCGGACTCACCGGGGAAGAGTTTCTTGCCAACCTCGTCACTACGACTCGTGCCCTTTTCTCCTTCGGCGAATCGCGTACGCCCATTCTCAAGAAGTTCGAAGCCGCAAACCGAAGGTGGTTCCAGCTCTTGCGCGAAGCGAGACGATTCCGAGAGCAGCATTTGCCGCCCCCGCCGACAATCGGTCTCCTCTGTCTTTTCGTCATTCCTGCAGAGCACATGGGGGCGGACGGCGGACGCGGAGGATCTCACCAGCGCTATTACCCTCCACTTTATGAACTCCTGCAAATCGAGAAGCAACACCAAAAGCGTTTCGAATCAAGTTACCGGCATACGAGTGAGGAACTCTGGCTGGGGCTGAACGCATGGCTGGAGTTTGAAGATGGGCGGTACGGCTTACCAACTGCCTTCTCTCTCTCCCACCGATATGTCGGTCTGCCCGTGTCCCAAGCGCTCATTAGAGATACGGAACGGCGCCAGCTTCGTCGGATGTTCGCCCAGTACGGACTGAACCCCCAGGACGCCCTTTCGTCTCAAGACATGTCGGAGTGGCTGGGCGAATGGATTACTGGTGCCCCGTCTCCCGCCAGCCGGCATCTTCAAGCCCTCTGGAAAAACCTGGAAAACCGCGAGCATGTCTCGACCATAGCGCTAAGGGAACTTGCCGGCTGGGACGGATACGGTTTTGAAGCGCGAGAAGGGAAACAAGAACGAATCGCTTCCGCGGCAAAGAGCTGGCTCTTCCTTGCCGACCAACCGGATGGCCTATTCAACACGCGCATGGGCCTCGGCATCTCTATCAAGGCCTCAGAGGGACTGGCGATGTCTGACCACAGGCTCGCCACCACGGATGGCGATGTGTCTCTGCCATTTTCCATTCTCAAAGCAGGACTGATTGGGACTACAGCGTCTGAAGCAGGGCTTGAACCTCGTTCTTTGCTCGAGGGGAAAGTGTCGATTCGGACAGAGGAAAAAGTCAGGGATCGGTACCCCCGAAAAATTTCCCCCTTCGAGCTCGACTACATGAGTAATTTGTGGCTGGAAGTGGAGTCTGTTGAACTGGGCGGAAAGTACCGCTTTTTGGTTCACCATGATCTGCTTAAAGAGACCAAGACTTCTCTCGCGTTGATGGCTCAAGACGGCTTCTCAGACTGTGATCTGGCTGGGGTGCCAGATGGCTGGACGCTAATCACCGACATCGTCATTATCGGGCCACCACCGCGCTCAGTTTCCGAATCACAGGACTATGACTTAAGCGCCCTCAGGGCAAAGCCGGCGACACGAATGAAACTCACGGGTGGCCTGAGACTCCCGGGCAGAATTGAGCGCCACAGCCTGCTCGCGATGCCTCAGCTCTTGGTCACCTCAGATAATCCCGAACCGCTCTCAATCTCGATTGTCGCTCGGGATGTGTACGAGAGCGAAAGGAAATTGGTCGGAAAAACCGACCCTCAAGTGGCGCCTTTTGAGGTGAAACTTGAGGACTTTATCGAGGAGAGTGGCGACTATGAACTCCTGCTGCTGCGGACAACTACAGCCGTGCAATCGCTTTCTTTACGGGTCAGAACGGCAAACGAACCTGATCAGCTTGGCTGGAATTCCTTCGAATACCTCTCCCACGGCACACCAGATGATTTATGGGCGCTCCGCTCCCTCCCCGCGTCAGATCTCACAGACGTTATCGTTTCCGGTGCAGTTAGTTTCGGCCCCTGTCGGGTGGTCGAGGACCGGGGTTCAGGCACCATCCTCGAAGTACCCGAGCCTGAGCGTTCCTGGGATCCGCCTGCACGGCTCGTAGTGCAAAAGATCCCCGACAACTCTTGTGTGATAACAGGGAAGCATCATCTGCGGCTCCCAACTTACAACCACACCCAGAAGGCCGAGAGATGGGTGTGGGGTGAGTGCGATGGGTGTGGGATGCGCAAGAGATCTCCCTCTGATCACAAATCTGCCGAGCGCCTCAAGGTGTATTCTCAGCAAGCAAAAACCGGCGGCACAGGGATAGACGTCGCTTCTTTCCGACCAATTCAGCACCAAGAGCAGACCGTAGAGTTCAGTGCAGCAATCGACGCCATCACGTACCTAGGCCGGGGGTCAATTTCCGCCGCGCACCAAATTGCACGGTCCTTGGAAAACACCGCGATTTTTGAGAAGAAGTTCATTCAACAGCTAGAGGCCTTAGCGTTCATCGAGGTACGCCGCGATGAACGACTAGAGCCACAAAGTTTTGAACTAGCGCCTACGTCGGCCATCACCACCAGCGATGAGTCCGTCACTTTGGTGGGCCCCTGGCTGCAAGACAACCTCGCACTTGCAGCGGAAGCGACAGAAAAACAGGGTGGGACTTGGATGGACTATGAGGTCGGCGACACCGTCCTTCGAAGCCTTTCGGGAATCACGCTCGACCAGCTGAAGCAGTCACTGAGAGATGATTTTTCCTACCTCGAGCGGGCGGGACGTAAACTGCTCGACCGGTTACCGCCACTGTCAGAAATTGGAGCCGCCCTGCACCGACAGTCGTTCTATGGCTCAGATTCGTTGAGGTTCTTCATGGCGCGCGAAGGCGTCTGGCGTAAGTTCGACGACGAGATTAATCTCCCCGGTGCCTATGTTGAAAATGCCGGATTTCGTCGCCAGTACTTCTGGAGGAGTGACTTGGATGTCGCACGGAGCACCGCGGCATTAGCTGATCCATACACAATCAAACACTTAGCTGCCCTGGCGGCAACGAGCAGGTTATGCGAGTTTGACAAGAAAAATGACGAACTGTCGATGCAGCTCGGTTGTGATCTTCCCGGGCTCTTCAACAGGGCAGCAGTATTGGAAGGCGGGTTACTTCCTCTTCAGCAGGGACATCGGCTTGTTTATCGCGGGATATCCGCAGCCTTTGCCGAAGTTTTGCTCAGTAAGCTCTCTGCATGAGTAGTCGTCGGAAAAGCCCACTCGATGTTTCTAATGAGCTTCGGGACGGACTGATCCGCTTCATCGAGACGGACTACCCTCTTCGCGACAAAAGCCTCCATCGCGAACGCTCACTCTTGTTAAACGAACCTGGCAAACTCGTGACGGAGGCTCTCCTTGAACCCGTGCTTCCGTACCCCGCAGAGGTGCCTCTTTCGGGGCTCAAGAACAGCCTTCCCAGTTTCGCGTCAGCACTGAAGTCCGCTTCCTCGGCTCTGTTTGGAGATTTTGTCGCGACTGGCGAGGAGGCAAAGCTCCGCCAGCACCAGGCGGACGCGACCACACATTCTCTGGCCGCAGACAGCCGGAAAAAGCCCCACGTGATTGTGACTTCAGGCACGGGCTCTGGAAAGACGGAGGCCTTCTTGCTTCCCATTCTGACCCGCCTGATGAAAGAAGCGGAAGGCTGGTCTCCTTTCGAGGTTCCCGATAAACACTGGTGGTCCGCCCCGTCGCCGCGGTGGGAGCCCATTCGAGGGAACGAGATCAGACCAGCCGCGATTCGGGCCATTATTCTCTACCCCACAAATGCCTTGGTCGAAGATCAGGTTTCCAGGCTTCGTAAAGCCTTTCGCAAGATTGAGGCCGAAACCGGGAAGACGTTGTGGTTTGGTCGTTACACGGGTATGACACAAGGTTCGAGCGCGCCTGCAGGAACCCCCAAAACAAAGAAGCGTGAGGAGGAGGTTGCGCTTCAACTTAAAACCCTCGCTCAAGAATTTGATGACCTCAGCTCAACCACCCAGGGAGTCAGCGCCTCTGATCTGTCCTTGTTTAGCGACCCCCGGCGTCAAGAGATGCTGACCCGGTGGGACATGGTGGATAGCCCGCCCGACATCCTCGTCACAAATTATTCAATGATAAACGTCATGCTGATGCGACAGTTCGAGTCGGAGCTCTTTTCCAAAACCCGAACCTGGCTCGAGTCCAACCCCTTGAACGTCCTCACGTTGGCCGTCGATGAACTTCACACCTATCGGGGTACTTCAGGTAGCGAAGTAGCACTCATTCTGCGGAGGCTCATGGATCGCCTGGGACTCCCACCGGACTCACCGCAACTCAGAATCATCGCGGCAAGCGCATCTCTAGAAGGAGGAGAGTCTGGGCTCGAGTATCTGGAGTCTTTCTTTGGCCAGTCGCGAGAAAGCTTTTTTGTCACCGCTGGCAGCCCTGCTGTGATCCCAACTTTTAAGCCGATGAATGCGAAATCAGTTGTATCAGAATTGCAGAAGAGCGCGCCCTCAATATCGCCGTGGGAACTTTCGCAAAGGATGGCGCACGCTTGCAGACTTGACCCTAACGACGCGCACTCACCCCTTAGCGCGCAACCAATGTCGGTCGTTGCAGAAACCATGCTCGATGGCACCGAAGAGGAGGTGAAGGCTGCTTTCAGCACCATCCTTGATCTCCTTGCGAATGCGCAGGAACGCACGATCCCCTTTAGAACTCATGTATTTGCGAGGTCTCTGTCAGGGATGTGGGCTTGCTCGAACAGGGAATGCAGTGGGGTGGCCGACAAGACCCGAAGCGCGCCGCTAGGAGCACTGAGCGATAGGCCCGTGGCGGTCTGTCACCATTGCGGCTCGAAGGTTCTCGAAGTACTGGTCTGCAAAGAATGTGGCGACGCAAGTTTGGGCGGATATGTGATGGAACTTGACAATAGAGAGGTACTGTCAGCAACTCCATTTGTTTCTCCTTCAGATGCCCCCTTGCAAGTTTCTCAACGTAAGCGAAGCCAATACCGATGGTTTTGGCCCGCTCACTCGGGCACACAGCCGTTACGAGCTAGAGAGACATGGTCGCATGCTGGGTACAGCATGGGATTCGTGCCTGCTCGATTAGATAACGCTGGGGTTCTGACGGTTGCCGGAGCAGTCGAAAATCCGAACGGGTGGTGTCTACAGATCGCGGAATCAAAGTCTTCAGAGGACGTCCTTAATCTCCCGGCCTTGCCCAGCCACTGCCCCCAATGTGATCAGACACGAAGCGCCACAGGGCGGCAGTTGGGAGCGGCGTTCAAAGCCGGAGAGGTCGACACCAACCTCGGCGCCCACTCCACCAGCGCCCAACAATCGACCCAGGTCTTTATCTCCCAAATGCCCAGGTCGTTAGGGGGTGGAAGCACAAGCAATCGAACAATCGTCTTTACCGATAACCGAGATACGGCAGCGCGAACGTCAGCTCACGTGAACTTCAGCCAATACCGAGACCTTATTCGCCAAGTCTCTGTTCAATCAGTGGGCAACCATGAATTTGTCGACGAGGTTGAACTACTGCGGGACTTTGCATCAAACCCCCTGGGCCTCAGCAACGAAAGCATGAAACTTGCCGGGACGCTGGTGGCGTCGCATCCCGAACTATTTCTAGCGATTACCCTGGAAAAGTCCGGCCAGGCTGAGCCGGCAGGCGCGGCCCTAATATCTCGCGCGATCGAAGCACAAGGCCAAGGCGGGCTATCTTGGCTGTCACTGCGCAATTCCGTCCAAGACAAACTTGTGAGCCTCGGGGTGAACCCCGCTGGCCCTGCGACTCCAAGTCAAGAGCTCCTGGGGCAGTCGTGGTGGAATTTCTATGACCCTCCTGCTCCAGGACTTTGGGACCCTCTATCGCACACCGACCGCTCCGAGGGGCTCCGAGTACTCACTCGAGAGCTCAGTAACACGCTTGCGGAAACTGTGTTCGATCGGGAAAGACGGGACTTTGAGTCAACCGGTGTCGCCACGATTGGTCTACGGAGCTTTAAAGATTTCGAACCAGCGCCGGCGCTATCCGATGAAATTCTTTCGTCCTGCATTCGCATTCTTGGCATTGAGAAGCGCTTCGAGGGCTACCCCCGAGCGGAGGGCACTGGCAAAGTTCCCGTAGCAATCAAAAGCTACCTAGAGGCTGTTGCCCAGGAGCAACAACTCGACTTTGACGAGCTTTTGGAGTGGACGGAAAAGACCCTCACAGACACCGACCACGCATGGGGTTGGCTCCTCGATATCCAGAAGAAGGGAGGCGGAATGACGATCCGAGCGGCCCAGAAAACACGCTACCAATGTGGGGTGTGCGGATTCCGACACCTCCATCGATCTGCGGGCGTGTGTGCGAATAAGGGATGTAATTCCAACAAACTGGAGGAGTTCTCCGCATCAGAGTCCCTCGACTACTACAGCTGGTTGGCCCTTGAACAACCGCGACGCACCGCCGTTGCGGAGTTAACAGCTCAGACTAAGCCGCTGTCCGAGCAACGCCGCAGGCAGCGGTGGTTCAAGGGGGTCTCCCTCCCTCCACCGCGAGAGAACCAGCTCACCTGCCAGTATGACGTTTTGAGTGTCACCACAACCATGGAAGTAGGAGTAGATATTGGCAACCTCGACACCGTAATCATGGCGAACGTCCCACCCCAAAGATTCAACTATCAACAGCGGGTGGGCCGCGCGGGCCGCGCGGGACAACCCTTCTCCTACGCCATCACCGCTTGTCGAACCAGTGACCACGACGAGTACTACTTTCGCAATCCCCGGCGAATGGCGAGCGGAACGCCTCCCCAGCCCTCTCTGGACATTAATCGCACTACCGTTGTCCGGAGGGTGATTGCAGCGGAAGTACTCAGGCGGGGATTTCTTTCCCTCCCGAGTCAGCCAGCTGCGGCCGGCGGAGAGAGCATCCACGGAACCTTTGGAACCGTCAGCGATTGGCCCTCCTACCGCGGCCACCTCGCGAAATTCCTCTCCGACTCTGCTGTGCCTAGCGATACTGTGAAATTGTTCTCGCTCTATTGCAAATTATCGATCGAGCAGATCCAGGAACTCGAGATGTGGGTGCGAGGCGATTTACTCAAGGTCATCGATAAAGTTGTCGAAAAACCGGACCAGGTCAACTCTCAGCAGCTCAGTAAACGCCTCGCCTTCTCGGGGGTGCTGCCCATGTTTGGCTTTGCCTCTAGGGTACGTAATCTCTTCCAGGACAGGCCCGGAAAGAAAGTGCGGCAAGAAAACATCTCGATTCTGGCTGATCGAGCGCTCGAGTTAGCTATCACAAATTACGCACCTGGCGCAGAGGTAGTAAAAGATGGCGACATTCACCTCTGTGTAGGTTTCGCCATTGATGACCCGCTTCGCCCAAGCTCTCCTGGACGCTACCCATTCATAAAACCTCCCACCCGGATCAGCACCTGCCGGCAATGCGGGTCTACCGACCTTGATAGCGACCCCACGGAAGAATGCCCGGTGTGTGGTTCAGTTTTGCGAGTATTTAGTATGTACGAGCCCCTAGGGTTTCGAACCTCTTACCAATCCCGTCCCTACCGGGTGGGGTATCGCAGGCAGTACTCAACGGCGCCCCCTACGTTTTCACCCGTTGGCGAACCGGCTCGCAAAGTAGAAGTCGATGCCCTGGAGGTGAGCATCTACGAACAATCAAAGATGGTCGAATTCAACGACAATAAGGGCACGCTCTTCACGATGGCCGAACAGCCTGATGGCAGCGTTGTGGCCTTAGATGAAAATCTCTACAGCCAAGTTAGAGCCGCCGGACACACATTTCGCTTTGAACAGGAGGCGGTATCACCCAGCTTTACCGGGGCAATTGGCGCTGTAAAAGTAACCGACGTCATCACTTTCGATCTGCTCCACACAGCACTCCCAGGGGGCTCGATCCCACTCAGCAGGTTGATGTTGCCTGCCGCCCAGGCCGCATATCTCTCGCTCGCCGAAGTGCTCCGAACCGCAGCCCGAACAGCGCTCGACATCAGCCCGACAGAGATGGTTTCCGGCCTTCAACAGGTGCGCCGGCACAACGGCATCGATGTGGCGCGCGTTTTTCTCGCCGACACACTAGACAACGGCGCAGGGTACGCGACCGAGCTGGGTAAGCCGCAGAACCTGGAGAGAGTTCTTACGGATTCGCGGGCTGAGCTATCTGCACTTTTTGAAGAGAAAGATCATCAAGACTGTTCATCCTCGTGCCCGGACTGTTTGCGGTCTTGGGATAACCAACGCCTTCATGGCGCCTTGGACTGGCGCCTCGGACTAGACATGCTCGATCTCGCCGCGGGGACAGGACTAAATCTTGAGCGTTGGGCGAAAACCACAGACAGGTTGGTCGCGGGCCTCATATCTCTGGGCGAAGCAGGCATCGCTCATGAAATCGATGCTGAGACCGGTTTCCCGATCATTCTCGTAGGCGGGGCTAAACCTGCTGCGGTAATCGTAGGGCACCCTTTATGGTGCCGAATCGAAGGCAGCCGGCCAGCCGAAGCAATCGCGCTTGAGCAGCAAGTGAAAAAGGCTTACCCTAAGAGTCGTATCCTCTGGACCGATTTCTTTGAAATGGACCGGTTCCCGCTTAAGGTACTACAAACAGCGAGCCTGGCCTAACGTCTGCCGGAAAAATACTAATGGTGGCGATGCTCGCTTCGGGGGTGCGAGGAAAAGCGACAACGGAAAGGAACTTGTCCCTCGCAAACATTTCGTCCAGAAACGTCAGTCCCGCAGATTCGTCCTGAAGCATTCGCTGGATGCCAGAGACTATGGCGGCCAGAACCTATAGCCCGCGGTAAACCTGTCGTCGATGGTCGACGATGACCACCAGGACCATCAACTCGTCATCGTGAATGCTCACCAGGATGCGGTAATCCCCCACCCGGTAGCGCCATAAGCCGCTCTCCCCGCTAAGGGGTGTACCCACCAGTCTCGGGTTCTGGGGATCGAGCCCCTCCACATAGGCTCGGATCCGAAGGGCAACGGGTTTATCGAGGCGCAGAATCTGCTTCTGCGCAGCCGGTGTGAAACGGATCCGGTACGTCATTGACCAGGAGCGTCCCAATCCACGTCAGCGATATCGATGGCACTCTCACCTGACGCACGGAATTCTTCGAGCGAGTCTTTGGCCAAGAAGTAGTCTTCCTGGTCCTCAAGGAATCCCTTGATTGCTTCGACAGCATAAAAGCTCTTGGTGCGCCCCGTTCGCTTCGCCAGCGCTGCAAGGCGCAAATCCAGCGCCCCATCGATTCTCACATTGATTTGCGTTTTCGTCATCCCGCACCCCTTTCGCTATACAAGTATAACACTTGGGAGGTCGGCGTGAGCTGTCGCCTGATTCCCCCTCTATGCTCAAGCACATCGAGGGTGCCTGCAAAGACAGAGTCAGGCATCTCGGTGTGCCCGTGTGGGAAGTCCGTATTATCCTGGCGAAGAAGTAATCCGTTGGAGGTCACCGCGTCCCATGTCTCGCCCGCGTGATATGACCAAGACGTGTGGTGCGCTCGTGATCGTCAGGACACCGCCTCATCACCGAAGTGGCGCTGTGTGGCCACTCGCGCTGGCCCAGGCGGGGTACCGGCAATGACACCCGGGCTTTCTGCCAACACCAAAGCGATTCTTCTTCTGACCGCACCCTTGATTTCGGGCAAACAAAATGAACCCTTCCCGCTCCTCACTCCGGGCGAATACAAAAAACTCGCGAGCCACCTCCGTGAGCTGGGACGAGAGCCAGCGGAGCTCATT